>Ga0209504_1000649_pt1 | contig 30024 bp, 35 predicted proteins | sample COGITO_mtgs_1005_FD_184791 | JGI IMG/M metagenome (GOLD analysis project Ga0209504, IMG submission 184791) | Pelagic marine microbial communities from North Sea - COGITO_mtgs_100511 (SPAdes) (version 2) | ecosystem: Environmental > Aquatic > Marine > Epipelagic ...
ATCAAGCCGAGCCAGTAAATGTTGAAAGGATTGGGCATCCATAACGGCACTCCGTGATGAGCACACGTCTTCAGTCTAGACCTTGCAACAGTTAACGGGTACATAGCCTTTTTATTGGGCGCTGGCGAGCACCTGACACAGGCGCTCGGTGGCCGCCAGCATCTGAAAGCTGGGCCGCTCCAGGCCCGCGTCAGGCACCAACCACAGCTGCTCACGCGCAACCGCCGTCACGCCTGGCCAGACGCGCCAGGCGTCCAACTGCCCTTGCTCACCGGCCAGAATCACCTCGGGGTTCGCTTGCAGCACCGCCTCCACACTCACCTGCGGCGCGGGCAAGGTGAGCTCGGCAAAGACATTTTCAGCCCCACAAATACGCAGGGCGTCGCTGATAATCTGCTGACCGCCGATGGTGTACAGCGGCACATTCCAGACCTGATAAAACAGCCGTAGAGGCTGATCGCGATGGTAACGCTGGCTCAGCCGGGCAAGCCCGGCGCTGAACGCGCGCTGCAGTTTCTGCCCCTGCTCGATACGGCCAATACGCGCACCTATTTCGGCAAACTGCTGCGCCAGGTCGGCCAGCTTGCGCGGCTCGGCGATCAACAAGGGAATACCTAGGCGCCGTAACTGCTGCTGCTGCGCCTTGCTGATGCTGTCCGGCCAGAGCAACACCAGGTCGGGTTGCAGCGCCAGCAGGCTTTCCATTTCCAGCTGACCATAACGCCCAACTGAGGGCAGCTGCGCAACTGCCGCAGGGCGATCACCGCCATCCAGCACGCCGACCAATAGATCGTCTGCGTCTAGTTCCAACATGATTTCAGTGAGCGAGGGTGCCAGGCTGACCACGCGTTCCGCCGCCACCCCGGGCCAGGCCAGCAGCAACAAGCAGAAAGTGAGCGCGCGCATCAGCCGAGTTGGCGAGGAATACGATAAAGGTACATCAGCACGAGACTGGAAATTGCGAGGAGGATCAGTGGAATCGCCTCCAACCCGGCGAATAGTGCGATAGCTGCAATCCAGGCTGGCAAGGCCGCGCCGAGAAATGCCAGGCGCCGCACCCGCGCCAGCTCAAGCCAAGCATCGTGTTCGGCCGGCGTATCTAGGGCTTTTTCTGTGGCCACCAGCGCACGCTTATAGGTGCTGAACAGCGGCAAGCTGACAAACATCGAGGCCAGCCCTGCGATAAACAGCGGCATGGTCAGCAACCCCGGTTGCTGACCCGCGCCAAACAGCAGGTTGAGCACGAACAAAGGCAGCAGAGCCGCAGCCAGTTGCCGCCACCACTCCAGCGCCAGCCGCCGGCGCACCTCACTGCGTTTCACAGACTTTCCTCAACCTCGCCCTGGTGCAAGCTGCCGAGCATATGCCCAAGCTTGCCGGCTTTGGTCGCCAGGTATTTTTGGTTGTGCGGGTTGTGGTCGATTTGCAGCGGCACGCGAGTCGCCACATTGATGCCCATGTCACCCAGTGCTTTGACCTTGCGCGGGTTGTTGGTCATCAGTTTGAGCTGCGAAACACCCAGGTGATCGAGCATCGGCAAGCAGATCGCATAATCGCGCTGATCAGCGCCGAAGCCTAAACGCTCATTGGCCTCGACGGTATCGGCACCGCCGTCCTGCAACTCATAGGCGCGAATTTTGTTCAGCAGACCGATGCCGCGGCCTTCCTGGCGTAGGTAGAGCAATACGCCCCGACCTTCGCTGGCAATCGCACGCAGCGCCGCTTCGAGCTGAAAGCCGCAGTCACAGCGCAGGCTGAACAGTGCGTCGCCAGTCAGGCATTCGGAGTGCAAACGGCCCAGCACGGGCGCGCCATCCGCCACTTCACCAAAGGTCAGGGCAACGTGCTCCTTGCCTGTGGCTTCTTCAAGGAAGCCATGCATGGTGAACACGCCAAAGGGCGTAGGCAGCTGGGAGGCGGCGACAAAAACGACGGACACCGGATGCTCCTAAAGAGGAAATGGGCAGGAAGAAACAGGCCGGCATTGTAACAGCAGGCCCTGACTGTCGCTTAGCCTGAATTACTGATGATAAAGATCAAGCCAGCGCAAAGTGTCGCCGCGCTAGTGCTTGGACTCCAGCACCAGCACATCCTGTTCGACCTTCCAGCCCACTCGGCTCAAAAAGCTCATGCCGAGCAAGGCCTCGGTAGGCGAGCTGCCTTCCAGCACCACGGCGTCCACGCCCAGCACTTCCAGCTCGCCCAGCTTGACTCGGTCCAGCTTCACCCGCCAACCGCGCGCAGTGCCGCTGGCGGTGCTGACCTGCAACGGTGATCCGACCACCCGGTAATCGATACCCAGGCGGCGCGCATGCTCGTCATTCAAGGCCACCGAGGTGGCGCCAGTGTCCACCAGAAACTGGATGGACTGGCTATTGATAGAGCCTGCCACCCAGTAGTGTCCGCCAATACCTTTGGCCACGCTAAGTTGTTTCTTCTGCGCCTCGGCAAAGCCATCGCTGTACTCACGACTCAGGCTGTAGCTGCGCTCAACACCGTCGACGCGCAAGACCGCGCCACGGCTATCGGCACTGACCACCGTCACCCCGCCTGGGCCAGCCTGGCCGACCTTGACCAGCTTGCGCTGACCATCAACATTTAATACAGCAGCTCCCGGAAACAGGCCCACGACCCGCACCTGGGTAGCCGCCATCAGCCAACTGCTGAGTAGCAGCGACACGCTCAACAACATTACTTTCAAGGCGTACATGGCGCGTCTCGCACAAGTTAGTCAAACGGATAAGGTTGCTGCCAGCGCTGGAAAATTGGCCGCAGGCTGCCGTCAGCCACCAGGGTATCCATGCGTTTATCGAACAGCTCAGCCAGGGCGCGGCCACGCGCGGTATCGGCAAAGCCCAGGTAGATCGGTAATTGGGTCAGCGGGGTAATACGGTAGCGAGCAGACTGACTCGTCTTACTCAGTACATCCTCGACCTCTGTCAGCGCGTCGAGGTAAAAGTCCGCATGCCCTATGTCCAACATGCCGAGGATACCGTCACGGCGCAACACTTCGCGGTACTGGCGCAAATTTGGCAAATAACGCTGATATTCATAGCCGCGCATCCAGACCAGGCGAAACTCGCCGAGGGTTTCCAGGCTCGGCGCAGGCTTATCCAGCAAACCCAGTGCGGCAATCTGATCAGTGTCGTAATTCCAGCGTGGGTAGAACACACCCTGCTCGACTTCATTGATGTAAGAACCCGCCCAGGCATCGGCAGCGCCGCGCTGTACCAGGCCAATGGAGCGCATATAGGGCACGCTTTGGATAGCCAACTGCAAGCCAGCAGGCTCATACACCGCGCGGAAAATATCCCAAGCCAAGCCGGTGCCATCTGCATGGGTGCTACCTTCCCAGGTTTCGCTGGCAATACGGATCTGCGGCGGATCTGCGGCGCAGACCAGCGCACTGGTAATGCTGAATACCAACCCCAGCCACCACCGACCCATTAATGCCCTCTCCTGATTACCAGCCCAACGCAGCCGCCAGCCCATTGGCCCATCCCCATACGACGAGCTGCAGGGCCATCCAGGCGAACACCCCTGCGAGTACGTCATCGAGCATGATGCCAACACCGCCATGCACATGCCGATCAATCCAGCGAATCGGCCAAGGCTTGAGGATGTCGAATACACGGAATAAGAGAAAGCCTAGCAGCAACCAAACCCACCCTTCAGGTACGAGCCAAAGGGTAATCCACATGCCGACCATTTCATCCCAGACGATACCTTCATGGTCATGCACGCGCAGGTCATCTGCCACCTTGCCGCACAGCCAAAAGCCAAACAGCATGGTAATGCCGAGCATCAGCCAATAGCCCCAGTCCGGCAACATCTGAAACAGCGGGATAAACGGCAACGCCACCAGCGAACCCCAGGTACCCGGCGCTTTCGGCAAGGTGCCAGAGCCGAAGCCAAATGCCAGAAAATGCCAGGGGTTACGCCACACAGACGGGGGAACGAATTCGGCGGGAACTTGGTTGGGATGATCAGTCACAGGCACTTCCAAAATGTTGATAGCCGCTACGCGGCGGTTGTACGGGCTGACCGCGCGAATCCAGCAAAATGACGCCTTCGCCAGCCGCAACCCGGCCAATTACCTGTATCGGCAACCCCATTTGCTGAAGCTCCAGCAGGAAGTGAGCCGGCAGGGTAAAGGCCAATCGGTAATCGTCACCACCACTTAATGCACATTGACGCGCCCACGCCTCCCCGGCAAATGCCAGTAGAGCGGTGGAAACCGGCACCTGCGCCTGCTCAATGACTAACGCCACCCCAGATGCGGCAGCGATGTGCCCGCAGTCAGCCAGCAGACCATCGGAGATATCCAGCGCCGCGGTGGCCTTGCCGCGCAGCGCGCAACCTAAATCAAGCTGCGGCATGGGCGACCAATAGCGCGCCAACAACGGCTGCGCCACGGCCTGCTCGGCCTGCCGCTGCCCCAGCACCAACGGCAAGGCACCGGCTGCATCGCCCAGCTCACCGCCGACGCAGAGCAGATCACCGATCTGCGCACCGCTGCGGGTCAACGCCTGCCCCTTGGGCACACGACCGAACACGGTAAGCGTCAGGCTTAGGGGGCCACGAGTGGTATCACCGCCGATCAAACGAATCGCGCAGCGCTGCGCCATTTGATCCAGGCCACGGGCAAACGCCTGCAGCCAATCCGGATCAGCACTGGGCAGGGTTATCGCGAGGGTAAAACCAACAGGTGTCGCGCCCATGGCCGCGAGATCGCTGACCGAAACGCCGAGCGCACGCTGGCCGAGCAGAAACGGATCGGGGGATTCGGGGAAATGCACCCCGACAACCAGGGTGTCAGTGGAAATTGCCAGCTGTTCACCAGCCGGCAAATCCAGCAGGGCACAGTCGTCGCCGATGCCCAAAGCCACGCCTTCGCCAGCCTGCGCACAGGACGCAGCGGCGAAGTAGTGACGGATCAGCTCGAACTCGCCCAAAACAGGCTCAGCGCTTGTTGGCGCGAACTTCATCAGCCCGCAAACGCGGCGCCAGCTTGTCCAGTACGCCGTTGACGAACTTGTGCCCGTCGGTTGCGCCAAACACCTTGGCCAGTTCGATGCCTTCGTTGATCACCACGCGATAGGGAATATCCACGCGATTCTTCAGCTCGTAGGTCGACAGACGCAGGATCGACAGCTCAACCGGATCGATTTCATCCAGCGGACGATCCAGCAGAGACTCAAAGGCGCCGTCGATCTCGGTTTTCTGCCGCGGCACGCCGTGCAGAATCTCGTGGAAGTAGGCCCCGTCCACCGCAGTGAAATCGTTATCGACGCGAAACTGCGCTTCGATCTCGTTCAGCTGCTGACCCGCCATGTGCCAGGAGTACAACGCCTGCATGGCCAAGGTGCGCGCCTGACGACGCGCGAGGGTTTTAGTGCTGGGGCCTTTTTTCGGCGCTTGTGGCTGCTGCCCGGTGCCGTCGTTCTGGCTCACTTGGCCTCCAACTGCGCCAGCAGGCTGACCATTTCCAGGGCAGACAATGCAGCTTCTGCACCCTTGTTGCCGGCCTTGGTGCCGGAGCGCTCGATGGCTTGCTCGATGGAATCCACGGTCAGTACGCCGAAGGCAACCGGCACGCCGAACTCCATGGAAACCTGGGCCAGGCCCTTGGTGCATTCGCCAGCCACGTATTCGAAGTGCGGGGTGCCGCCACGAATCACTGCGCCAAGGGCGATGATCGCGTCAAAGTCGCCACGTTGAGCGACTTTCTGTGCAACCAACGGAATTTCGAAGGCACCCGGCGCACGGATGAGGGTGATATCGCTTTCTTTCACGCCGTGGCGAACCAGAGCGTCAACCGCGCCGCTTACCAGGCTTTCAACAACGAAGCTGTTAAAGCGGCCAACGACCAGGGCGAATTTGCCTTGCGGGGCGATGAAAGTACCTTCGATGGTCTTCAGGGTCATGGAACAATTCTCATATAGCGTTAAAGAGCCAGGGGCAAAAAATTATGGCCTACCAGAAGAGCGCGTAGCGAGCGCAGGACAGACAAGGAGAAAACAGGCGAGGCTGCGGAGTTTACTGTTGTAAATGAGCAAGCCGAGCCGGTTTTCAACGCAGTATGTCCAAGCGCAGTAGCGCGGCGGTCTTACTCTGCGGGCAGGTATTCTACAACTTCTAGGTCAAAGCCGGATATTGCATTGAACTTCATCGGCGAACTCATTAGGCGCATTTTGCGCACGCCGAGATCGCGCAGAATCTGCGAGCCGGCGCCGACGGTGCTGTAAGTAGTCGGGTTGGCGACTTTCGTCTCACCGCCCAACTGACGCTCCAAATGCGCCAGCAGGTCTGGACCGGTCAGCGGATTGCCCAGCAGCAGCACCACGCCACTGCCATCTTTAGCCACTTCGGCCATGGCCGCGCGCAGGCTCCAACGGCCTGGCTGGTTAACCATAAACAGATCACGCAGCGGGTCCATGTTGTGCACACGCACCAGCGTTGGCTCTTCGGCGCAAATTTCGCCGAGGGTCAACGCCATATGCACGTCGTTTTCCACCGAGTCGCTGTACGTCACTAGGTTGAACTGGCCCAACTCGCTGTCGAGTACCTGCTCGCTGACGCGTTCAACCGTGCGCTCATGAATCAGACGGTAGTGGATCAGGTCAGCAATGGTGCCGATCTTGATGCCGTGCTGCTTGGCAAACTCTTCCAGCTCAGGGCGACGCGACATGGTGCCGTCGTCGTTCATGATTTCGCAGATCACTCCACTCGGCTCGAAACCACCCATGCGCGCCAGGTCGCAGGCCGCTTCGGTGTGGCCGGCGCGGGCCAATACGCCGCCCGGCTGGGCCATTAGCGGGAAGATATGGCCGGGACTGACGATATCGTCGGCTTTAGCGTTTTTCGCAGCAGCAGCTTGTACGGTACAGGCGCGGTCAGCGGCTGAAATACCGGTGGTCACGCCAACAGCTGCCTCGATGGAGACCGTGAACTTGGTGCCAAAACCGGAACCGTTGCGCGGCGCCATCAGCGGCAGCTTGAGGGTTTCGCAACGCTCGCGGGTCATCGGCATGCAGATCAGGCCGCGGGCGAAGCGCGCCATAAAGTTAATGTGCTCGGCACTGACGCACTCGGACGCGATGATCAGGTCGCCTTCGTTTTCGCGGTCTTCGTCATCCATGAGGATGACCATCTTGCCGGCGCGGATGTCTTCGACCAGTTCTTCAATACTGTTAAGAGCCATGCTGGCAGTTCCTTATTTGTTCAAGTAGCCGTGTTCGGCGAGAAAACTTGCGGTCATGCCCGAGCTTTTCGGCTCGGCGGCTTTGTCACCGAGCAGCAGACGCTCCAGGTAACGGGCCAGCAGGTCCACTTCGAGGTTGATCTGACTGCCAGGGCGATAGTCGACCATGATGGTCTCGGCCAGGGTGTGCGGCACGATGGTCAGCTCGAATTCGGCACCGTTGACCGAGTTAACCGTCAGGCTGGTGCCATCGACGGTAATCGAGCCTTTATGGGCGATGTATTTGGCCAGCTCGCGCGGCGCGCGAATGGTGAACTGCACGGCACGGGCGTTATCGGCGCGGGCAACGACTTCGCCGACGCCATCCACATGGCCGCTGACCAGGTGACCACCGAGGCGACTGGTAGGCGTCAGGGCCTTTTCCAAATTGACCTTGCTGCCGGCTTTTAAACTGATAAAGGCGGTATGCGCCAGGGTTTCGCGACTGACATCGGCCCAGAAACCATCGCCCGGTAACTCCACAGCCGTCAGGCACACGCCGTTGACCGCAATGCTGTCACCGAGTTTGACGTCGGCGAGATCGAGCTTGCCGGTTTCCACATAGACCCGCACGTCACCACCTTTAGGGGTCAATGCGCGGATACTGCCAATGGCTTCGATTATGCCGGTAAACATGCCACCCCCTTCTTAACGCCCACGGCAAAGCACTGGCGAACAGCGCCAGAAGCCCGGGGCACGGAATAAAAATCAGACATCTAAACCAACTCCTGTTTTATAAAAAAACAGGGCGCGTTTGATCGATAGGGATTTCGTGAGCACGCCTTCGCGTGCCCTGATAGGCAATCCCGCTCTCTCTTTATCCGGACTCTAACCGTCGGCCCCGGAATCACACCGGGTCTGCTGACCTTGCTCGGCGGCTTACACCACCTGGCAAGCGCTCGCGGGCTAGGCTTTGCAGCCATTACCGCCGGTGGGGAATTACACCCCGCCCTGAGAACGTTGCGGCTACTTGCGCAGCCGAGACGCGTTTTACCACAATTGCCGCCGCCCTGCATGACCAAGCGACCGCCTGAATAGCCGCGCATCACGCGACCGACTGAGGCACCGCGATAATCCGCCAGTCATCACCCACTGCGCGCATTTCGACAATCTTCAGCGCTGGAGCATCGGCCATCCGCGCCAGCGGCAGATCAAGCAGCGGCCTCGCACTGGAACCCAGCAGCTTGGGCGCCACAAACAACTGATACTCATCCACCAGGCCCAGGCGGGCAAACGCCCCAGCCAGGCGCGGACCGGCTTCCACCAACACTTCGTTAGCACCGCGGCTGGCCAGCTCGATCAGCAATTTACGCAGGTCAACATGCCCGTTGCTACCGGGTACGGCCAATAGTTCATGTCCATCATCCAGATAGCGATCACGGGCAGATGCCGCCGCACAGGTCGCCACCATGGCCGCGCCGGCCTGAAAGAACGGCACACTCAACGGCACGCGCAAACGCCCGTCGACCAATACCCGCAGCGGCGGCCGGGTGATGGCCAGCGCCGTCAGTTCAGCCCCCAGCCCCAGCTCGTCGGCGCGTACGGTCAGACGCGCATCATCGGCCAGCACCGTATCGGCACCGGTCAACACCACACTGGAACGAGCCCGCAAACGCTGCACCGCGGACCGTGCAGCGGGCCCAGTAATCCACTGGCTTTCGCCACTGGCCATGGCAGTACGCCCATCCAGGCTCATCGCCAACTTGACCCGCACAAACGGCAAGCCCTTCTCCATACGCTTGATAAACCCGGCATTCAGCGCGCGCGCCTCTGCCTCCAGCACACCGCTTTGTACGGCGATACCGGCATGCATCAACCGCAGCAGGCCATTACCGCCGACCTGCGGGTTGGGGTCCTGCATGGCGGCAACGACGCGGGTTATGCCGGCGTTGATCAGTGCATCGGCGCACGGCGGCGTACGCCCATGATGACTACAGGGTTCAAGGGTCACGTAAGCCGTCGCGCCGCGGGCCTTATCACCGGCCTGGCGCAGCGCATGCACTTCCGCGTGGGGCTCACCTGCACGGGCATGCCAACCTTCGCCGACAATGCGCCCATCGTGGACGATTACGCAGCCGACACGGGGATTGGGATGGGTGGAATACAGGCCTTTGCGGGCCAGCTCCAGCGCGCGGGCCATAAAGGCGTGATCTGAATTCATCGTCAACCTTTGGCAGGCTCGCGGGACAGACGGTCGATTTCCTCGCGGAACTCGTTGAGATCCTGGAAACGTTTGTACACCGAGGCAAACCGGATATAGGCCACTTCATCGAGTTTTTGCAGCTCGGCCATCACCAGCTCACCGAGCACCAAGGACTTGATCTCGCGCTCGCCGGTGGCGCGCAGCTTGTGTTTAATATGGGCGATGGCCGCTTCCAGACGCTCGATGCTCACCGGGCGTTTTTCCAGAGCACGCTGCATGCCGGCACGCAGCTTGTCTTCATCGAAGGGTTGCCGGCTGCCGTCTTGCTTGATCAGCCGGGGCATGACCAATTCGGCCGTTTCAAAGGTGGTGAAACGTTCCTCACAGGCCAGGCACTCACGCCGACGCCGCACCTGCTCACCCTCGGCAACCAGGCGCGAGTCGATCACTTTGGTGTCATTGGCAGCGCAAAAAGGACAGTGCATAAATAAAGCAGCCTCAGGGTCTGTTACCGTTTCATCACATACGCACCGGAGCCTGTTTTAGCGCGAGGCAAGGCACGAGACGCGAAGTTTGGTGGTCCAAATGAGCCGTCGAGAAACGCAGCATCGCACTAAAACAGACCCGGCCCTTCGGGTTGCGCGAAAAATCTCGCCATGCGGTGCTGTAGGACTTGGCAAGGGAATAGCCATTGCCTGCGCTCTACGCCTAGCCTGGCGAGCTTTTCGTAGCAACGCGGACGCGCTGAAACGGCAACAGACCCTCGACGAAAGCGGCCATGGTAGCGCATCCCGCAGGCAAGACAAGCCGAGGGGTTTACGGTATACAGGCGCCCATTCACACCAGCGGAGTTAATCACCTTTATGAAAGCCCTTATGCCGTTACAACCGCTGATCCTTTCGAGCCTGATCGCCCTGCTGACAGCCTGCGCCAGCGACAAACCCGCGCCTGTCGAGCCCGCTCAGCCGGTGCCGGTTCAACTCCCAGCAAAAGCGGCGCCACTGCCGGCCTATCAGCGCGAGCTGAGTGGCAGCCTACTCAATGTACCCCATGAGGCGGAGGTTGAACTGGCTCTGCTGGCGGTCGACTCGCGCGGCAACCCTGAGGCGCTACTGGGCAATATCCAGCTACGCGGCACCGGAGGCGCGCTGGGCTTTCGCCTGCCGTTCAACCCGGAAACCTTTAACAAACACTCGCGTATCGAGCTGCATGGCCGAGCCAACCAGGCCGGCAGATTGATTCTGCGTTTGCCGCCGCAGCGGATTGCCCGTGGTGAAACTCAGACGCTTGGTGAGCTGCGCCTGGTGCCTGCTCCATGACGGCACCGGCCGCCTTACAAACGGCGCTCAGCGAACTGCTCGGCGACGCCCAGCTCAATGCCGCGCCCCTGCCCGGCACTGACCTCAAGCTGTGGCTGATTGATGCTGACAATATGGACCGCGCCTTCAACCCCGAAGAAACCCGACGCATTCTCGAAGAACCGCCCTATTGGTGTTTCTGCTGGGCCAGTGGCCTGGTACTCGCGCGCTGGCTGGCCGAGCATCCCGAATGGGTGCGTGGCAAGCGCGTGCTGGACTTCGGTGCGGGTTCAGGCGTCGTCGCAATTGCCGCTGCCAAGGCCGGTGCGCTGGAAGTGGTGGCCTGCGACCTTGACCCGCTGGCTATCGAAGCCTGCCGCGCCAACGCGGCGCTGAATAACGTGATGCTGAGTTACTCCGCCGATTTTTTCGCCGAGACCGATCGCTTTGATCTGATCATCGTCGCCGACGTGCTGTATGACCGCGCCAACCTGCCTCTGCTCGATCAATTCCTTAGCCGCGGTCGCCAGGCGCTGGTCGCCGACTCACGGGTCCGCGACTTCCAGCACCCGCTGTATCAGCGCCTCGGCATATGGGAAGCCTGTACCTGGCCAGACCTGGCCGAACCGACCGAATTTCGTTATGTCAGCCTGTACCACGCCGAGCGTGCTTGAACGCCCCCTTGTATCCAGCCCACACGGCCGCATCTAATAGTCCATTGCACTCCGCCCCTCTTCACTTGCGCCCAGCCGAGACCGACCATGAGTGACTCCCCTTATATTTTTGACATCGCAGGCAGCGCCAGCTTCGAAAAGCTGGTGATCGAAAATTCCTTTGAGCAACCCGTGCTGGTGGATTTCTGGGCCGAATGGTGTGCGCCCTGCAAGGCGCTGATGCCACTGCTGGCGAAGATCACCGAGGAGTATCGAGGCGAGCTGCTGCTGGCCAAGGTCAACTGCGATATCGAGCAGGATATAGTCGCCCGCTTTGGCATTCGCAGCCTGCCTACCGTGGTGCTGTTCAAAGATGGCCAACCGGTCGATGGTTTTACCGGCGCCCAGCCGGAGTCGGCGATTCGCGAACTGCTCAAGACCCACGTTGCCGAACCTGCCCCGGAGGCAGCCGACCCAATGGAAGCGGCGCAAGCCCTGTTCAGCGAAGGTCGCTTCGCCGATGCCGAGGCCGTGCTTAAAGTCTTATTAACGGAAAACAACGAGCACGCCACCGCGCTGATTCTCTACGCTCGCTGCCTGGCCGAACGTAACGAGCTGGACGAAGCCGAAGCGGTGCTCAACGCGGTAAAAGGTGATGAACACAAGCAGGCTTTAGCCGGCGCCCGCGCTCAGCTGACTTTTCTGCGCCAGGCCAGCGAACTGCCCGACGCTGCCAGCCTGAAAACCCGCCTGGCGCAAAACGCCGACGACGATGAAGCCTGCTATCAACTGGCCGTGCAACAGCTGGCGCGCCAGCACTACGAGCCGGCGCTGGATGCCCTGCTTAAGTTATTTGTGCGCAATCGCAGCTACGCCGACGGCCTTGCACATAAAACCTTGCTGCAAGTCTTCGACCTGCTCGGCAACGACCACCCACTGGTCACCGCCTACCGGCGCAAGCTGTACCAGGCGATTTACTAACGCCTATCTGCCGTTTACTGCGAATCTCGCGGCTAAAGCCCCTCCCACGAGCCCAGCGAACTCTGTGGGAGGGGCTTTAGCCGCGACAAATGAGTCACAAGATGCCACCGCGCAGCAACTCACCTGCCATGCCTATCAACCCACCCAGTGGTAAATAGGCGCATCCATACCCGCTTCCATGCGCACCTGAGTGCAATGGCGCAGGCGCACCAGTAGGCGCTTACCTGCCGCTTCGCCTCCGGCCAGCCCGGCCAACTGCTCAAGCAACTGCGGCCCTTCGACCTGCCCGGCCCGACGTAAAAGCTCCAATGTGGTCTGCCACAAGGCATCGTTTGCCGTCGGCGTCGACGCAGAGGCTTGCGGCGCCACAGGCGGAGCATCCAGGGTTATGTGCTGCGCCAGCTGCGCCCAATCTTGCGCATCCAGCTCTACGGTCAGGTCCACCGGCCACGCGCCGATCTGCCCACGAATTCGCACCATGACTCTGCCCTCATCTGATCAACCGCCATGCTCCCACGCCCCGATCAGCACGCCAAGAAGAGCTGGCCATGCCCACGACAAAGTTGTTATAACGTAACAACTATTTATTCAGACCGGAGATCATCATGCGCCGCCTGCTACTCGCCTTGCCTTTCGCGCTATTGCCCCTGGCCACCGCCCAGGCAGCCAGTCACGACCATGAACATGAACACCATGAAGAACACAGCAGCCTGGACGCCCACGAACACGGCGCCGCACAACTCAACATCGTGCTCGATGGCAAGGTGCTGGAGTTACAACTCGAGAGCCCGGCTATGAACCTGGTGGGCTTCGAACATGCCGCCAAAAGCGATGCCGATAAAGCCAAGGTCACTGCGGCACGCAGCCAGCTGAAGCAGCCAAAAGCGCTGTTCGGCGTGAATGCAGGCGACTGCAGCGTTCGCAAGGCAGAGTTAGAAAGCCCTCTGTTTGCAGAGAACGCGCATGAGCACGAAGAACACCCAGCTCAGGACAAGGGCAGCGAACACAATGACATCGACGCGCACTACATCTTCGATTGCCAGACGCCTGACGAGTTGAAGCAGCTTGATCTAGCCGAGCTGTTCAAGCGCTTCCCCGCCACCCAGAAAATTCAGGTACAACTGATCGGCCCGAATGGTCAGCAGGGCCTGGAGTTGACACCTGCGCAGCCGACCCTGAGTTTCTAATTTACTGATTGAACGTAGGGTGGATGACGCCTCACCATCCACCCCTGCCACTTTGTGGTGGATGAAAAGAGCGTCAGCCACGCGCCTCGCCCCACCCTACGCGCCAAACGAGTTCACCCATGAGTGCAGCCCTGATCCAACTGTCCAACCTCGGCTTTGCCTGGCCCGGCCAGCCCGAGTTACTGGACGTCGACACCTTCACCCTGCAACGCGGTGAAAGCCTGTTTCTCAAAGGCCCCAGCGGCAGCGGCAAGACCACCTTACTGGGCCTGCTCGGCGGCGTGCAGCAACCCAATCGCGGTAGCATCCAGCTGCTTGAGCAGGACTTGAGCCGGCTCTCGGCCAGCGCCCGCGACCGCTTTCGCGTCGATCACACCGGCTACATCTTCCAGCAATTCAACCTGCTGCCATTTCTCTCGGTGCGCGAGAACGTAGAGCTGCCTTGCCACTTCTCCAAACTGCGTGCCGCTCGCGCCACTCAGCGCCACGGTAGCGTGGCCAAGGCCACCAGTAGCCTGCTCGCCCACCTTGGCCTGCACCAGCCCGAGCTGCTGGAGCGCCGCGCCGGTGATTTGTCGATTGGTCAGCAACAGCGCGTCGCCGCTGCCCGCGCGCTGATTGGCCAGCCCGAGCTGGTGATCGCCGACGAGCCCACTTCGGCTCTGGATGCCGACGCCCGCGAGGCCTTTCTCGAATTGCTGTTCGCCGAATGCCGCGAAGCCGGCTCCAGCTTGCTGTTTGTCAGCCATGACCAGAGCCTGGCGCGACTGTTCGACCGCAGCCTGTCGTTGGCAGAGCTGAACAAAGCCACCCGCTTGGCGGAGATTTAACGATGTATCTACTGCGTCTCGCGCTGGCCAGCTTGGGCAACCGCCGCTTTACTGCGTGGCTGACGGTGTTCGCCATCGCGCTCTCTGTGTGTTTGTTGCTCGCGGTGGAGCGGGTGCGTACCGAAGCCCGCGCCAGTTTCGCCAACACCATCAGCGGCACCGACCTGATCGTCGGCGCGCGCTCGGGCAGCGTCAACTTGCTGCTGTACTCGGTGTTCCGCATCGGCAATGCCACCAACAACATCCGCTGGGATAGCTTCGAGCACTTCGCCGAACACCGTCAGGTCAAATGGGCAATCCCGATCTCCCTCGGCGACTCACACCGTGGCTACCGGGTGATGGGCACCAGCCCAGCGTATTTCGAGCACTACCGCTACGCCCGCACTCAGGCCCTGCAACTGAGCAGCGGCCGCGCCTTTACCGATGACCCGTTCGAAGTGGTGCTCGGCGCGGAAGTAGCCCAGGCGCTTGACTACCAGCTCGACCAAGAACTGGTGCTGGCCCATGGTGTGGCCACCATCAGCCTGGTCAAACATGACGACAAACCGTTCAAGGTGGTCGGCATACTCAAACGCACCGGCACTCCGGTGGATCGCACCCTGCATATTTCCCTCGCCGGCATGGAAGCCCTGCATGTCGACTGGCAGAACGGTATGCCGGCACGCGGCGCGGCCAAGGTCAGTGCTGAACAAGCACGGGGCATGGAGCTGAAACCGCAACAGATCACCGCCGTTCTGCTGGGACTGAACAGCAAGATCGCCACCTTCAGCCTGCAACGGGAGATCAACGAATTTCGTGGCGAACCGCTACTGGCGATTCTGCCCGGCGTGGCACTGCAGGAGTTGTGGAGCCTGATGGGCACCGCTGAAAAAGCCCTGTTTGTGGTGTCGCTGTTTGTCGTACTGACGGGACTGATCGGCATGCTCACCGCCATTCTCACCAGCCTCAACGAACGCCGCCGAGAGATGGCCATTTTGCGCTCGGTTGGCGCGCGGCCTTGGCATATCGCCAGCCTGCTGATTGTCGAAGCTTTTACTCTGGCGCTGGCCGGTGTGCTGCTGGGCTTGTTGCTGCTGTATGTGGGCATCGCCGGCGCGCAGGGTTATGTGCAGGCGAATTACGGCCTGTACCTGCCACTAAACCTACCGACGCGCTATGAGTGGACGCTGCTCGGCGCTATCCTGAGCGCCGCCCTGTTAATGGGTTGTGTACCGGCCTGGCGTGCGTATCGCCAATCCCTGGCCGATGGCTTATCGATCCGTTTATGAGGCTGACCATGCACCGCTCTCTACTCGCCACCCTGTTACTCATTCTGGCCCTGCCACTGGCGGCGGCCGAGGTGCGCGAGCTGACCTGGTCAGAAATGGTCCCCGCCGATGCACCGCCGCAAGTCACTGAACCGGCGCCCATGCATGATCTCTCGCAGTTAGCCGATGCCCTGGCTGAATCTGGCCCGGCGACGATGCAGCAATCGCCAGCAGCGCCCGTGGTACAGGCGCTGGATGGCCAAGCGGTGAAGTTGCCAGGCTATATCGTGCCGCTGGACGTCACCGAGGAAGGCCGGGTGACCGAGTTCTTGCTGGTGCCGTACTTCGGCGCCTGCATTCACGTACCGCCACCACCCTCCAATCAGATCGTGCACGTGACCACTGAGCTGGGTGTGATGATGGATGCGCTGTACCAGCCGTTCTGGATCGAAGGTCCGATCAAAGTCGAGCAGACCAGCAGCGAGCTGGCCGAAGCGGGCTACCAGATGGAAGCTGAAAAGATTTACGCCTATGAGCTGCCCGACAGCTAAGCACCTGCGTTACACGGTGCGGCGGACAGCCACTAAAAAGCCAGACCTGGGTCTGGCTTTTTAGTGGCTGAAACAAACGAAATGAACCTAGCCGGCACTGGCCACACGTTTTTCCCGCGCGAAGCTCAACTCGCTTTCCGCCCAGTTACGCCAACTGCGCACTTTGCTGCGCTCGGCGCCGGCGCGCTCGGCCTTGCCTAAGGCTTCCAGGCCTGCTTTCCAGCGCGCCTGCTCCATCTCCAGCTGAGCCAAGTTCATCCAGTGTTTGGCGCTGCCCGAGCGCGCGGCCAACGCACGGAAGAGGGTTGCCGCCTGGCGCCGCTCGCGGGCTTGCCACCACAGCAGCGCCAAGCGCTCTTCACGTACGGCAGTACGCGGCAACAAACCCTGATCGAGCATACCGGCCAGCAGCTTGGCGCCTTGCCAAGGCTGGTCCGCCGCGCCGGCCAGCAACACCAAATTATCCAGCTCACTTTCACTAAAGCGCAGGCCCTTCTGGTAGGCCGCGCGCAAGGTTGCCAGGGACTTACCATTCTGGCCGCTGAGCTGCTGCAAAGCCGCCAACTGACGCCAACCTTGCGCATTGTTCGGTTGGCGCACCATCAACTGGCGTTGCCAGCGCTCGGCGGCGGCATATTTTTTCAGGTCGGCATTCATTGCCACCAAAAACTGCAGCCAGCTGTCCGCCGCTTTCGGGTTGGCTTGCACATAACGCTCGGCCAGAGGTAAGGCTTTGGCTGGCTGCCCCATGCCTTGATAGGCCTGCACCAGCATTTGCAGCACCTCCTCATCGGCGCCGGCCTGGCGCGGCGCGAGCAGGGCCACAACTCGTGCATAGCGCCGCTCATTAAGGTTCAGCCGGGCCAGATTAAGCTCTTCGGCGCGGTGCATTTCGGCGTCCAGCTTGGCGCTCTTGACGACTCTATCGAGCATCTCAAGAGCTTGGGCGTTGTTGCCTTGCGCCCAGGCCAAATAACCTCGACTGCGCCATACCAGCACTTCTTCCAGGCTATCGGGTTTAGCGCTGGCGGCATCCAACGCGCGCCGCGCCGCGGCATAATCACCCTTTTTCTGCGCGATCTGCGCCGTATCCAGCGCACGAAACACTGCGGGATCAACAGCCTGTTCTGCCGCGTGGGCGGCACCCGCGCCACACAGCGCGATCAGCAGCAATAGACGAACCATTTAGCGACCTCCTTCTAGGCGGAAGTACAGGGTTTTAACGGCTTCACGCGCCACCGCCAGGCCACCTTCAGTGCGCGGCGCAAAGCGCCAGCGCACGGCGGCACGACGGGCTTCACGCTCGAACACGTTCTGCGGCTGGGCTTCGAGGACACGTACGTTTTCCACCGCGCCCGCGCGATTAATGGTGAACGCCAGTTTCACGTGGCCTTGAATGCCACGCTGCAAGGCGTAGCGCGGGTAATCCGGGCTGATGTCATTGAGCGGCATCACTTCGCTTTCCGGACCGCCTGGATTTCCGCTCGCATCGCTGGCAGTCGCGGCTGGCGCACTTGGCGCCGCCGCACCCGCAGCCAAACCACTCAGGTTCGGCGTTGGCGCACTGTTAACCGCAATTCCGCTGCTCAAGCTCGGCACGGGTAAATCCAACGCCGGCAGGCGGGCATTCGGCGTCGCCGCCATTGGCGTCGGCGGCGTCGGGGCTTGCTGCGTCTGCGCTTGCGGTGGCTGAGGTGCCTGCTGGCGGGTGCGTGTCGCGGTATCGCTGGATTCACCATTCAGCCGAACGAAATTGGCCACCGTCAGCGGCTCGTCGCTCGGCTGGCTGCTGGGCGGCGCGACCATATAAAGCATCAGGCCAAACAGCGCCAAGGCCATCACACAGGCCGCCGCAAACGACAGGGGCAATCGCATCAACGCGCTCCCGCCGTGGCGGCCAGGGCAACGTCCTGTACGCCGGCCAGGCGCGCTTGATCCATCACCTGCACCACCAGTCCGGTACGGGCATCTTGGTCTGCCTGCACCACCACGGCGCCGTCCGGCTGATCGACACGCATGCGCTCGACATGGGCGCGCACGCTGCGTACATCGACCACTTTTTTGTCCATCCACACCTCACCGTCAGCGGTGATGGCGATGAGGATATTGCCTTTGTCCTGCGGGCTGGCGGTTTCCGCCTGCGGCCGCTGCACTTCGACACCGGCTTCCTTGATAAAGGAGCTGGTGACGATAAAGAAGATCAGCATGATAAAGACCACGTCGAGCATCGGCGTCAGGTCGATGCCGGTGTCTTCGTCTTGCTGGTGGTGACGGCGCATTCTCATGTGTTGAATCTCAGTCGTGACGCAGCTGGTCAGCCAGCCGCTCTAGAGCCCGGCGCGCATCACGTTCAAGACGCGCCAAGCTGAACAATCCACTAATCGCCAGCACCATGCCGGCCATGGTCGGCAGGGTTGCCTGCCAAACGCCAGCGGCCATGCCGCGCGGGTTACCGGTGCCGTTGATGGCCAACACGTCAAACACCGCCACCATGCCGCTCACCGTGCCGAGCAAGCCCAGCAGCGGGTACATCGCCACCAGGGTTTTGCTCAGGCGTAACGGCCCGAGCAAATGCTGCTGCGCCTGCGCCAACCAGGCGCTGCGCACCGCGCGTTGCCAGTTACCGGTGTCATCATTTAGCACCTGCTGCCAGGCCTGGCGGCGCTCCTTCACCCACTCCGGAAACACCCGGCGCATGTACCAGAAGCGCTCAAACACCAAGGTCCAGAACACCACGCACAGGCCCGCCAGCGCCCACATCACCACGCCACCGGCGCTCATGAAATCGAGCAAGGCATGGCTGCTGTCAACCAGGCGCAACCACAGCGCCAGCCAATCAGTCACGGCGCGGGGCTCCCGACAGATGCAGGGCGATCAGCCCGGCGCTCTGCTGTTCGAGCAGCTGGATCAGGCCTTTACTGCGACTGGCCAGCAGGGTGTGCAGGAACAGCAGCGGAATCGCCACCACCAGCCCCAGCACGGTGGTGACCAGCGCTTGCGAGATACCATCGGCCATTAGCCGTGAATCACCGCCACCGCCTTGGGTAATCGCCTGGAAGGTGACGATCATCCCGGTCACAGTACCGAGCAGACCCAGCAGCGGCGCTACGGCGCACAGCAGCTTGAGCAAGCCCTGGCCTTTTTCCAGCGGCGGGGTTTCCAGCAGGATGGCTTCGTCGAGCTTCAACTCCAGGGTTTCCAGATCCGACAATTGCGGTTTAGGCCCCAGCACGCCGATGATCCGGCCCAGCGGGTTGTCCGCACGCGGCGCGCTGAGGTCATGCATCTGCGCGCTGACGCCACGCCCCGCACGAGTCAGAAAGACCATGCGCCAGATCGCCAGCAGCAGACCAAACAGACCCAGGGCGAGGATCACCCAGCCGACCAGCCCACCCTGCTGCACGCGATCCCACAGCCCAGGCTGACGCTGCAACTGCGCCAGCAGGGTGCCGCGGCTCGGGTCGATCGGCAGGCTGGCAACTGTTTCGTTGCTGCCCAGGTAATCGCCCACTTGACCCAGCCCGGACGGCTGACGCGGCGGAGCAATCAGCTCGCCCGCATCGGCGTCGTAACGCAAGAAATCATCGGTGCCGTAGGCGGAAAACGTGCCGACGCGCAGTACGCTTTGCGGCGCACGCGTGCCATCCGCAGCAACCACCGGCAACTGCACCTGCTCTACGCGGCCGCTGGCGGTCAGGTCTTCGAGCAGCAGCATCCAATAGCCATCGAGATCGGCGGCGGATGGCAGCGTGCGGCTTTCAGCCAATGCCTTGAGGCTGGCCAGACGCTGCGGGTATTGCGCGTTGAGCAGACTGTCCTGCCACTGCCCAGCGACATCACCGGCGCTTTGGCGAACCACGCCAAATAACTCACCGAGATGGCCGACACGTTGAGTCAGCAGTTTCTCCTGCTCGGCCAACTGACTTTCTTGACGGTCAAACTCAGCCTTTAGCCGTTCGGCTTCGGCCTTCTGTGTGCTCAAGGCGCTACGCGCACCCGCCAATAACTGCGCGCGCTCGCCACGCTCCGCAATAAAGGCCTGCTCACGGCTCTGCATGGCCGTGACTTCGGCAGCACGCTCACTGCGAATGCGTTGCAGCAATTGGTCCGGGCTCAAGGGTTCGGCCGCAACGGCCAGCGCTGGCAGCAGGGCCAGGGTTAGAGCAAGAACACGACGGCTCATGGCTTGGCCTCCAGCGCCAGGGTTTTCACAGGCAGGTCAAGCAAGGCCGGGGCCTGCTCCTGACGGGCAATCGCAATGGCCTGACGCAATGGACGGCGCGCACTGCCATCAAGGATTTGCCAGCTACGGGTTTGCGGGTTCCACCAGCCACTTTCGTGGCCATCGAGGGTTTGGAAATACAGCATCACCCGGCCCAGGCGCAGAAACTCGACACTGCGCGAGCTGCCTTCACTCGGCAACTCGCCACGCCAGGCTTCCAGGGTGCGGCCGTAATCGCTTTCCACTTGATAGGCCTCAAGAATGCGTCGGTATTTTTCCGCCAGGCTGACATCGGCACGCGGCAGCAGATCCTGCAACTGCGCCAAACGGTCACTGCGCTCATCGGGAAGGAACGGCAGGTCAGCGGCGATAAACTCGCCCAGCACCTCAACCATGCGGCGCATCTGCGGCGTTACCGCCTCCTGCGTGCGCTCAATGCCGTCCAGCTGCTGCTGATAGCCCGCCAGCTCCTTGCGCTGCGCCGTTACCAGCTCACGCAGCTGAGCGTTGTAACCCTGCAGGGCTTCGGCCTGCTGCAGGGCGTTGCGGTATTCGCTGAGCATTTCCCGGCTGGCGTCATCGAGCTGCTCGACGCGAGCTTGCGAGGCCTTGGCATCGGCGGCCAAGGCTTGGCTTTCATCCAGTGCGGCATCCAGAGGGGTCGCCGCAAGCGGCGCACTGGCCAGAACCAGAGCGACTGCCAGCAGGCGCTTCGGCAGAGGGGTCATGGGGCATTCCTTGTAAAGAGACATGCATAAAGATAATTATTATCAACTGCATTACGTCTCTCAAGCAACCACGCTTAGGCAACCACTGCAGGCCAGATAGCTGCTGCCGCCTCTCTAAACGCCCCACGCATGAAAATTTAGATAGCTCACTACTTTATTGAGCTGGATCAACAGCGTCTTTTTCAGCCCTTCTAACATCGTGCTCAGCCAATTCGAACCGATGATTTATGGGAGCACAGCATGCGTACATCTCTTTTAACCGCCTCACTGCTGGCCCTGGCGATTGCCACGCCAATGGCACATGCACACCAAGCGGGCGATATTATCGTGCGGGCCGGTGCCATCACCGTTGACCCGCAGGAAAGCAGCGGCGATATATGGGTAGGTGCCCTAGACACCGACGTGGCAGGCACCAAGGCCACACTCAACAGCGACACCCAGCTGGGTTTGAACTTTGCCTACATGCTGACCAACAACATAGGCATCGAACTACTAGCGGCCACCCCGTTCAGCCACGACGTAGGCGTAAAAGGCATGCCAGGGGCCTTCGCCGGGCTCAACGGCAAACTCGGCGAGCTCAAACACCTGCCACCGACACTGAGCGTGGTGTATTACCCGCTAGATTCGAGCTCAGCATTCCAGCCTTATGTCGGCGCCGGCATCAATTACACCTGGTTCTTCGACACCGAACTGAGCAGCGAAGCGCAAGACAAAGGTTTTAGCGGCCTGGACATGAAAGACTCTTGGGGCCTGGCGGCGCAGGTGGGCATGGACTACATGCTGACTGACAGCATCATGCTCAACGCCCAGGTGCGTTATATCGATATCGACACCACCGGCACCACACACATCCTTGGCGACAAGGTGAAAGTCGATGTGGACGTGGACCCTTTCGTCTATATGGTCGGCCTGGGCTACAAGTTCTAAGTTCTACTGCAATCAAGAATTGCCTAGGACCACTCTTAACGTCGCACAGCGACGATTCGAGAGATGCCCGGCAAAAATGGCAGAGCATAAAAAAACCGGCCTAAATGGCCGGTTTTTTTCACTTATTCTTTACTCAGGATTGCGCCAGCAGATGCCTTAAGCCTTCTTGCATGGAGGTTGTTGGCGGCAACAGATAGTGCGCCTGTAACCGTTGGTTATCTGCACGCGAGTGACGAATATCGCCAGCACGCGGAGCTTGATAGGTGATCGCAGGCAAACCGCCACACAGCTCACCAATATCAGCCAGCAGCTGATTTAGGCTGACAGCCTGGTTCCAGCCGACATTGACCGCGCCCTCCACCACTTGCGGCGCAGTCAGCGCCTGGGTCAACAACGCCAGCAAGTCCGCGATGTAGAAAAAATCGCGAGTCTGCTCACCATCACCGAACACGCTGATCGGCAGACCCTGCTGGGCGCGCTGGGTGAAAATACTGATTACTCCAGAATACGGCGAGGATGGATCCTGCCGCGGTCCGAAGATATTAAAGAAGCGAAAAATCGCCGGCTCCAAACCATGCTGACGGCGATAGAAATCCAGGTAGTGCTCGCTTGCCAGCTTGTCCGCGGCATAAGGTGTCAGCGGCGCCTTGGGCGTATTTTCATCAATGGCCATGCCTTCGCCGTTATGGCCATAGACCGCCGCACTGGAAGCAAACAACACGCGTTTGACGCCGTGCAGGCGCATGGCCTCGCAGACATTCAGGGTGCCGACGAAATTACTCTGATGGGTCGCCACCGGATCATCCACCGAGGCCTGCACCGAGGCCACCGCCGCCAGATGCGCCACGGCCACACACCCGGCAACCGCCTGCGCTACCACGGCCGCATCGGCGACATCGCCCTGGATAAACTGCAGCAGAGGATTATCCAACGGCAGATTGGACCGTTTGCCCATCGACAGGTTATCCAGCACCCGCACGCGATGCCCTTGGGCCAATAACGCATCGACCAAGTGCGAGCCGATAAAACCCGCACCGCCGGTAACCAAAACAGGACGCAAATCAGACATGGCGGTAGTAACGATCCAGTAGGCTCGGCAAGCCCGAGCGCCAGGCGCGAGGTTTGATGCCGAAAGTGTGCAGAATTTTCTTGCAAGACAACACCGCGTGCTGCGGCTCTTCGGCGGCATCCGAACGGGCGCTGTGCGCTTGCGGGCCCAGCTCCTCAACCAGATTGCTGCGAAAACTGCGCGCCTCGCTCAGCACTGCCTGCCCCAGCGCCAGCGACGTGGTCGCCTCATGCCCGCCGTAGTGATAGGTGCCCCACAGGGGCGTCTGGCAATCCAACTGCTTAAGCACGGCGAGAATTACCCGCGCAGCATCATCAACCGGGGTCGGATTGCCTCGCCGATCATCGGCCAGCAACAGCGGCTCACTTTGCCCAGCGCGACTTAGAAAGCGCCCGAGCAAGCCAGCGGCGCTGTCATCCAGCAACCAGCCAAAACGCAACAGCACATGACGCGGACAAATTGCTCGCACGCGCTGCTCAAAACGCCAGAGGGCTTGCCCCCTCAGGCCAAGCGGCTGAGGTTCTTCCTTTTCACTGTACGCCGTAGCGCGCACGCCATCGAACACGCGGTAGCTGGACGGCTGTAACAGACGAATTTGATGATGCTGGCAGAGTTCGGCGAGACGCTCGACGGAGCGCTCCTGAGCAGCAAAATGCGCCTCACTTACTACTTCAGCCTGGAACCAGTCGAAGTAGTAAGCAAGGTTGATCAGGGCATCTGGACGGGTGTCATCAAGCAGCTGGGTCAAGCTGGCAGGGTCCCAGCCAGACTCAGGCGGACGCGGCGCGAGGAAGCCGATGTCCTCTTCAGCACCGAGACGAATCAGAGCTTGCCCAAGAGCATTGCCCCCACCCAGCAGCATTAGCCGCATACGCATGATAAAACGCTAATTCAGGCGATCAGAACGGGATGTCATCGTCGAAGCTGTCGAAGTCCGGAGCGGGTTGAGCTGCTGGCTGCGGAGCCGGACGCGGGGCGGATTGCTGTGGTGCGCGCTGCGGTGCAGCAGCAGGACGTTGCTGCCGTGGCGCAGAATCGCCACCGGCGTTATCCGGACGGCCGCCCAACAGCTGCATGGTGCCTTGCATGTCGACAACGATTTCGGTGGTGTAACGCTTGATACCGTCTTTTTCCCACTCACGGGTTTGCAGCTTGCCTTCGATATACACCTGCGAACCTTTACGCAGATATTCACCGGCAATTTCCGCAACCTTGCCAAACATCGACACACGGTGCCATTCGGTCTTCTCGACCTTCTGCCCGGTTTGCTTGTCGGTCCACTGTTCGCTGGTGGCCAGGCTCAGGTTGGTGACCGCGTTGCCATTTGGCAGGTAACGGGTTTCCGGGTCCTGTCCGCAGGTACCGACCAGAATGACTTTGTTAACCCCACGGGCCATAACGTTCTCCTAGGCTTTCAGCACGCCGCCGGCACCGGCTCTATGAGGCGCTCGAGGGACGTGCGGTCCAATTGTTGGGTATCCACTTTGATATAGATGGCGGCTTCTTCATGCACCACTACAGCATCCGCCACGCCGGGCAATGTCTGTAGACGCTCGGCCAGCCCTGTTTCTTGCAAGGCCACAGCTGAAAGTGGCAGGCGCAGGCTGGTGACATACGGCGGTTCGCGCATAGTAACAGCAAAAACCAGCCAAAAAAGAGCCAGCACGGCACAGCCCGCAAACACACCCGACAGGCTGTAGTGCTGATACAACCAGCCACCGAGGATGCCACCGATGGCCGCCCCCAGAAACTGGCTGGTGGAATACACGCCCATCGCTGTGCCCTTACCACCCGCTGGCGCGACCTTGCTAATCAGCGAAGGCAATGACGCCTCCAGTAGATTGAACGCGGTAAAGAACACCACTGTGCCGAGCACCAGCGCACGCAAGCTGGTACCGAACCACCAAAAGAACAGCTCACACAGCAGCAGCACGCTCACCGCACCGAGCAGCACAGGCTTCATCTGACGCTTCTTCTCACCATAAATGATGAACGGCACCATGCCGAAGAAACCCACCAGTAACGCAGTCAGATACACCCACCAGTGTTCTTCCTTGGCCAACCCACCCTGCTCTACCAGCGCCAGCGGCAAGGCAATAAAGCTGGCCATCAGGATGGCGTGCAACACCAGAATGCCGAAGTCCAGACGCAGTAAGTCAGGATGCTTGAGTGTCGGCAGCAGTGCCTGCTTGCTCACCCGCGATTCACGGTGCTGCAGCGGCCCGGCAGAAGAGGGTACTAGCCCGGCAACGATCACAATGCCCAGCAGCGCCATCGCTGCGGTGGCGAGAAACAGACCCGACAAACCAAAGGCACGCGTCAGCAGCGGGCCGACCACCATTGCCACCGCAAACGACAAGCCGATGCTCATGCCAATCATGGCCATCGCCTTAGTCCGGTGCTGCTCGCGGGTCAAATCGGAGAGCAGCGCCATCACCGCCGCTGAAATCGCCCCGGCGCCTTGCAGCACGCGCCCAGCAATCACCCCCCAAATCGAATCGGCATTGGCTGCCAGCAGGCTACCGGCGGCAAAAATCAGCAAGCCCGCATAGATCACCGGACGCCTGCCGATGCGATCACTGAGCATGCCAAAAGGGATTTGCAAGAACGCCTGCGTCAGGCCATACGCACCTATCGCCAAACCAATCAGTGCGGGGGTCGAACCCGCCAGGTCCATGCCATAGGTCGCCAGCACCGGCAGCACCATAAACATACCGAGCATACGGAACGCGAACACCAGCGCCAGGCCACTGGCCGCGCGGGTCTCGCTGCCACTCATACGCTCGCTGTGCGGATCGTGCATGGAAAACGCTCTGTCGAAATAGGCGGCGATTCTAGCAGCCTCAATGGTCATGGCACAGCAGTGACGCTTTGCCGCGCCCGCCTATGGGGCCGTATACTCGTTGGTTTTCCGCCCGCCATGCGAGGCCGTTGTTTGTGGACAAGATTCTGATCCGGGGTGCGCGCACCCATAACCTGAAAAACATCGACCTGACCCTGCCCCGCGACAAGCTGATCGTGATTACCGGCCTGTCCGGTTCTGGCAAGTCGTCACTGGCGTTTGACACCCTCTACGCCGAGGGTCAGCGCCGCTATGTGGAATCCTTGTCGGCCTACGCCCGGCAGTTCCTGTCGATGATGGAAAAGCCTGACGTCGACACCATCGAAGGCCTGTCGCCGGCGATCTCCATCGAGCAGAAGTCCACCTCACACAACCCGCGATCCACCGTCGGCACCATCACCGAGATTTACGACTATCTGCGCCTGCTCTATGCCCGCGCCGGTATTCCGCGCTGCCCGGACCACGATCTGCCGCTGGAAGCGCAGACCGTCAGCCAAATGGTCGACCAGGTATTAGCCCTGCCCGAAGGCAGCAAGCTGATGTTGTTGGCGCCGGTGATTCGCGAACGTAAAGGCGAACACCTGGCGATCTTCGACGAACTGCGCGCCCAAGGCTTCGTGCGCGTGCGGGTCAACGGCAAGATTTATGAGCTGGACGAACTGCCGAAACTCGATAAGCAGAAGAAACACAGCATTGACGCCGTGGTCGACCGCTTCAAGGCTCGCGGCGACTTGCAACAGCGTCTGGCTGAATCCTTCGAGACCGCTCTCAAACTGGCCGATGGCCTGGCCCTGATCGCACCGATGGAAGGTGAAACCGGCGAGGAAATCATCTTCTCCGCCCGCTTCGCCTGCCCAACCTGCGGCCACTCGATCAGCGAACTAGAGCCCAAGCTGTTTTCTTTCAACAACCCAGCCGGCGCCTGCCCGACCTGCGACGGCCTGGGCGTGAAGCAGTTCTTTGACATCAAACGCCTGGTTAATGGCGAGATGACCCTGGCCGAAGGCGCAATCCGTGGCTGGGACCGGCGCAACGTGTATTACTTCCAGATGCTCGGCTCCCTCGCCGCGCACTACGGCTTTAGCCTGGAAGTACCGTTCGACGAGCTCAGCGCCGAGCACCAGAAGTGCATCTTATTTGGTAGCGGTACGCAGAACGTCGACTTCAAGTACCTCAACGACCGTGGCGATATCGTCAAGCGCTCGCACCCTTTCGAAGGCATCGTGCCCAACCTGGAGCGGCGCTACCGCGAAACTGAATCCACCAGCGTGCGCGAGGAACTGGCCAAGTTCCTCAGCACCCAGGCCTGCCAGGATTGCCGTGGCACTCGCCTGCGCCGAGAGGCCCGCCACGTGTGGGTTGGAGAGAAAACCCTACCGGCAGTCAGTGGTATGCCGATTGGCGACGCCACCGAGTATTTCGGCAGCCTGGCGCTGCCTGGTCGGCGCGGCGAAATCGCCGAGAAGATCCTTAAAGAAATTCGCGAACGCCTGCAGTTTTTGGTCAACGTCGGCCTCGACTACCTGACCCTGGACCGCAGCGCCGACACCCTGTCGGGCGGGGAAGCACAGCGTATCCGCCTGGCCAGTCAAATCGGCGCAGGCCTGGTTGGAGTCATGTACATCCTCGATGAGCCGTCCATCGGCCTGCATCAGCGTGACAATGAGCGCCTGCTCGGCACCCTGCGTCACCTGCGCGATATCGGTAATACGGTGATCGTGGTCGAGCACGACGAAGACGCCATTCGCATGGCCGACTACGTTGTCGATATTGGTCCAGGGGCTGGCGTACACGGCGGCCAGATCGTCGCACAAGGCACCGCAGCCGAAGTCATGGCGCATCCAGACTCGCTTACCGGCAAGTACCTCTCCGGCCGGGTGAAGATCGCCGTTCCGGCTAAGCGTACGCCACGGGACAAGAAACTCTCGTTGAAGATTAAAGGCGCGCGTGGCAATAACCTGCGCAATGTCGACCTGGATATTCCGATTGGTCTGCTGACCTGCGTGACGGGTGTATCCGGCTCAGGCAAGTCGACGCTGATCAACAACACCCTGTACCCGCTGAGCGCCACCGCACTCAACGGCGCCACCACTTTAGAAGCTGCCGCCCACGACAGCATCGACGGCCTGCAACACCTGGATAAGGTGGTGGACATCGACCAAAGCCCAATCGGCCGCACGCCACGCTCGAATCCTGCGACCTACACCGGCCTGTTCACTCCGATCCGTGAACTGTTCGCCGGCGTACCGGAATCGCGCTCACGCGGTTACGGCCCAGGACGCTTCAGCTTCAACGTCAAAGGCGGACGCTGCGAAGCCTGCCAAGGCGATGGCCTGATCAAAGTGGAAATGCACTTCCTGCCGGACATCTACGTACCTTGCGACGTGTGCAAAAGCAAACGCTACAACCGTGAAACCCTGGAAGTGAAATACAAGGGCAAGAGCATCACCGAAGTGCTGGACATGACCATCGAGGAAGCGCGAGTGTTCTTCGATGCCGTACCTGCATTGGCGCGCAAGCTGCAAACCCTGATGGATGTGGGGCTGTCCTATATCAAGCTGGGCCAGTCGGCGACCACTCTCTCCGGCGGTGAAGCACAACGGGTCAAGCTGAGCCGCGAGCTAAGCAAGCGCGACACCGGCAAAACCCTGTATATCCTTGATGAGCCGACCACGGGCCTGCACTTCGCTGATATCCAGCAATTGCTCGACGTTCTGCATCGCCTGCGGGACCACGGCAACACCGTGGTGGTGATCGAGCACAACCTGGACGTGATCAAGACTGCCGACTGGCTAGTCGATCTCGGCCCAGAAGGCGGCTCCAAGGGCGGTCAGATCATTGCTTTCGGCACCCCAGAAGAAGTCGCAGAGATGCCGCAGTCGCATACCGGTTACTTCCTCAAACCACTGCTGGAACGTGACCGCGACTAACCTCGCGCAAACACAAAAAAGCCCCGATCATTCGGGGCTTTTTTGTGTCGATGGGAACCTACATTTGCGACTGCAAATAGTTCTCCAGGCCGAGACTGCTAATCAGCCCCAGTTGAATTTCTAGCCAGTAGGCGTGATCTTCTTCAGTGTCCTTGAGCTGGACCAACAGAATATCGCGAGTCTGGTAATCCTGATGTTGCTCGCACAACGCGATACCTTTGCTCAGCGCGGCGCGCACCTGATACTCCAGCGCCAGATCGAGCTTGAGCATCTCCGGCACCGTCTGCCCAAAGTGGAAGCTGTCAGGCACCATGTCCGGCGTGCCCTCAAGAAACAGAATGCGCTTGAGGATGGCATCAGCGTGCTGAGTCTCTTCTTCCATCTCATGATTAATACGCTCGTACAGCTTGGTGAACCCCCAATCCTCATACAGGCGCGAGTGCACGAAATACTGATCACGGGCGGCCAGCTCGCCCTTGAGCAGCATTTTCAGATAATCGATGACTTCAACATGGCCTTTCATGGGGCAGTTCCTTAACCAAACAACAAACAGGCATTAATGCTGGGCGCGCGCCGACGATAGGTCAAGTGGCACACCCGCGCATCCGCCATCCAACAACCATCAGCCACTGCAGAGCCATACCTTAGGCGCTTTTTCTTGCCCATAAAAAAACCGGGCCAAGGCCCGGTTTTTTATACAACCAGCGACTTACTCAGCGTCTACAGCTGCACCAGCGACCGGACGGTCAACCAGCTCAACGTAGGCCATCGGAGCATTGTCACCAGTGCGGAAGCCGCACTTGAGGATACGCAGGTAACCGCCCTGACGGGTGGCGTAGCGCTTGCCCAGGTCGTTAAACAGCTTACCAACGATGGCTTTCGAACGAGTACGGTCGAAGGCCAGACGGCGGTTTGCAACGCTGTCTTCTTTAGCCAGAGTGATCAGCGGCTCGGCAACGCGGCGCAGCTCTTTGGCTTTCGGAAGAGTAGTTTTGATCAGCTCATGCTCGAACAGCGATACCGCCATGTTCTGAAACATGGCCTTACGGTGTGCGCTGGTGCGGCTGAGGTGACGGCCACTTTTACGATGACGCATGGTTCAATTCCTTACCAAACTCACGTTCGGTGATGATGACGATCAGGCAGTCGCCTTATCGTCTTTCTTCAGACTTG
>Ga0209504_1000651_pt1 | contig 29964 bp, 31 predicted proteins | sample COGITO_mtgs_1005_FD_184791 | JGI IMG/M metagenome (GOLD analysis project Ga0209504, IMG submission 184791) | Pelagic marine microbial communities from North Sea - COGITO_mtgs_100511 (SPAdes) (version 2) | ecosystem: Environmental > Aquatic > Marine > Epipelagic ...
ACCGATCAGTGCTGACTCGCTCATGGTGATGGCCTCCGAAAATAAAACACCCTGCGAAAGCGTAGCCCTCGCAGGGTGTGGGGGTGACCATCTCATTAGCCCGCCGGTGATGCCGTGCGGGCTTTTGTGTGTCTGAATCTGGATGGCCGCCTAGTGCGTGCTGCCCTGGGCGGGCATAGCCAGCAGCTGTTTTTCCTGGTTCCAGTCGAACGGTTCGTCGTTTTCCAGGGCGTAGAAGCGGCGTTCTTCGAGGGCCTGATACATTTCGATTTCGTCATCCGGCATAAAATGCAGGCAGTCGCCACCGAAGAACCACAGCAAGTCGCGTGGCACCAAGTGGGCAATCTGCGGGTAGCGCTGGAAAATCTGGCTGATCAGGTCTTGGCCCAGGTAGAGGCTGGCTTCCGGGTCGCTCGGCAAGTCAGCGAGCAATTCGTCGTAGCGCTCCAGGTACATGGCGTGGCTGTCATCGAGAATCTGCTCGGCTTCGCCCAAGGCCACCAGGATGGTGCGCAAGTGCTGGAGCAGTGCGAGGTGGTGGTCGATGTGAACGTTAGCCATGGGTCAATCCTGTAGGTAAAGCGGGCGGCGCAGTATAAAGCCGGCGTTGCCCGCTGTCCCGTTTGCCTAACGCACCTTGCCGGCGCTGAGGGTTAGCTCCTCTTTGGCGAAGTCATCCACATCAATCACTACTCGGCGCGCTGCTTCGGCCTGATGCAGGCTCTGTGCCTCATCGGCGCTAAGCACACCAGCGGCCAGCGCAGCATCAATCAAGCTCTGTCCTGGCTGCTCTTGCACCTGACCGGCCTTAACGGCTTTGTGCAGTTTTTTCTGCAGGCTGTGTGCATCTTGCAGCTGGTTCATCGCGTATTGCAGAGCCCCCACCGCGTCCTGCTCGGCTTGTGGGCGATAGCAGCCTTCGAGCAGTTCCTCTAGAGCTGGGTCGCCGCTGTTACGGCCGATAATGGCGGCCACTTGTGCGTCGAGTTCATCGCTTGGACCTTTATGGCGGCGACCCAGCGGCAAGACCAGCACGCGCAAGGCGCAGCCGAGCAGCTTGCTGGGGAAGTTGCTGAGCAGCTCTTCCAGCGCTTGTTCGGCTTTGCACAGGCTTTCTTCCATGGCCCAGCACAGCATGGGCTGGGAATGTTCCGGGTAACCGAGGTCGTGATAACGCTTGAGTGCTGCCGATGCCAGATACAGGTGGCTGAGCACATCGCCGAGTCGCGCAGACAGGCGCTCACGGCGTTTTAGCTCGCCACCCAAAATCATCATGCTGGTGTCTGCCAGCAGAGCAAACGAGGCCGCTAGGCGATTGAGTGCGCGGAAGTAAGGGCGGCTGATACGGTCGCCCGGCACTTGGCTAAATACCCCGAACCCAAGGCTTAGCAGCAGGCTGCTGGCGGCATTGCTGACGGCAAAGCCGATGTGTTGCAGTAGCAGCTCGTCGAACTCTTTGAGCGCCTGATCCTGATCCTCATGGTTGGCCAGGGCCATTTCTTTAAGCACGTAGGGGTGGCAACGAATCGCACCCTGACCAAAGATCATCAGATTGCGTGAAAGGATATTGGCCCCCTCCACGGTGATGAAAATTGGGGCGCCTTGCCAGGAGCGCGCCAGGTAGTTGTTCGGACCCATGATGATGCCCTTGCCGCCGTGCACATCCATGGCGTGGCTGATGCACTCACGGCCGCGTTCGGTCAGGTGGTACTTGAGGATGGCCGAAAGGACTGAGGGTTTTTCCCCCAGATCCACTGCGTTGGCGGTGAGGATCCGGGCGCTGTCCATCAACCAGGCGTTGCCGCCGATCCGCGCCAGAGCCTCTTGAATGCCTTCAAAGGCCGAGAGCGGTACGTTGAATTGCTCACGAATCTGGCTGTACTGGCCGGTGGTCAGGCTGGTGAATTTGGCAGCACCAGTGCCAACTGCTGGGAGCGAGATGGAGCGGCCCACGGACAGGCAGTTCATCAGCATCATCCAACCCTTACCGAGCATCTCCTGGCCGCCGATCAGGTATTCCAGCGGGATAAACACATCCTTGCCGGCGTTAGGGCCGTTCATAAAGGCGGCGCCAAGCGGCAGGTGACGGCGTCCGATTTCCACGCCCGGCGTTTCGGTAGGCACCAGGGCCAAACTAATACCTAGATCTTCCTCTTCACCTAACAGGTGCTCGGGATCGTAAGCCTTAAATGCCAGGCCGAGCAGGGTCGCGACCGGGCCGAGGGTGATGTAGCGCTTTTCCCAATTCAGGCGCAGGCCGATGACTTCCTCACCTTGCCACTGGCCTTTGCAGATGATCCCGCTGTCCGGCATGGCGCCGGCGTCGGAGCCTGCCAATGGGCCGGTGAGGGCGAAGCAGGGGATATCGTCACCACGGGCCAGGCGCGGCAGGTAGTGGTCACGCTGGGCGTCGGTGCCGTAATGCAGCAGCAGTTCGGCAGGGCCCAAAGAATTGGGCACCATCACGGTCGAGGCCAGATCGCCGGAACGGGTCGCTAGCTTCATCGCCACTTGGGAGTGGGCGTAGGCGGAAAAGCCCTTGCCGCCATACTGCTTGGGAATGATTAGCGCGAAGAAACCGTGCTCCTTGATATGTGCCCAGGCCTCGGCAGGAAGGTCCATCTGCTGGCCGATCTGCCAGTCACTGACCATGGCGCAGAGTGCTTCTGTCGGGCCATCGATAAACGCTTGTTCCTCCTCAGTGAGTTGCGCTTTGGGGTAGGCGAGTAGGGTGTCCCAGTCAGGCCGCCCGCTAAACAGCTCACCATCCCACCACACCGTACCCGCTTCAATAGCATCGCGTTCGGTGGCTGACATCGGCGGCAATACACGTTTGAACCAGGTAAACAGTGGCGAGGTGAAGAGGCTGCGGCGTTGCTGCGGCAGTAACAAAGGTAAAGCCACGGCCAGCAGTACCAGCCACAACAGGCCCATCAGCCAAACCGGGGCATGGCTGAACACACCCATCAGAAGCAGAAAACCAGCCACTATGCCCAAGGCGGGAAGTGGGGGCGTACGCCGATGGGCGAGAAAGGCCGTGCCGAATAGCAAGGCGAGTAACCAGAGAGCGAGCATGCAGAATCCTCCGTGATGACAATGTGTTTGACGCACCATCATGAGCGTAGTCGCCTTAGATGGCGACAAGAGCGGTGAGCTTGGCCGAATCGTCGTGACATTGGCCGGACTCGCGTCGCTAGACTGGTTCCTCAGCCATGGAGAAACCCTGATGCGTGAATACCTCGAGCCCGGCCGCTTCATCGATAGTGACCACCCAGCGCTGGTGGAGTTCGCAGAAAAATTCCGCGGGGCCAGCCGCGACCCACGTGAGCAGGCCGTCAATCTGTATTACGCGGTACGTGATGAGATTCGTTACAACCCCTACGTCTTCAGCCGCGATGTCGAGACCTTGAAGGCAAGTCACGCACTTCAGGCGGGGGAAAGTTACTGTGTGCCCAAAGCTAATTTGCTGGCGGCCTGCGCCCGGCATTGCGGCATCCCCTCGCGGATTGGCCTGGCCGATGTGCGTAATCACCTGGCCACACCGCGCCTGTTGGAAATGCTTCGCAGTGAGGTGTTTGCCATGCATGGTTATACCGAGTTGTACCTAGATGGGCGTTGGATCAAGGCAACGCCGGCGTTTAATTTAGCCTTGTGTCAGCTACTCAAGGTCTCGCCGCTGGAGTTCGATGGTATTCACGACAGCGTATTCCAGCCCTTCAACGAGCAAGGCCAGCGGCATATGGAATACCTGCGTGACCATGGTCAGTTTGCCGATGTGCCGGAGCAGCTTTTCTTCGGTCACTTGCAACAGTGCTACCCGCATTTATTCAGCGACGATGCACCAGCGGTAGTGGGTGATATGCACCGCGAGGCCCAGGGTTAAATCAAGCGGCTCGATAGGCAACATCAATTTCCGTGTCTGTTTTCTTTTGGGTGGGATAGTAGGATGCCAGTCAGGCAATTCTGATTAACCCAGCCGAAGGAGCGCAGGCGATGCTGAAAATTTGGGGGCGCAAGAACTCCAACAATGTGCGCAAGACATTGTGGTGTGCGCAAGAGGTCGGCGTGCCGTATGAAGCAATCGATGCGGGTGGAGCGTTTGGCGTGGTCAATGAGCCGGCCTACCTCGCGATGAACCCCAATGGCCTGGTGCCGGTTATCGAAGACGACGGCTTGGTGCTGTGGGAGTCCAATGCCATCGTTCGCTATCTGGCGGCGCAATACGCTGACGGCGAGTTATATGCCAAAGATCCTAAACAGCGTGCCCAGGCGGATAAATGGATGGACTGGACTACATCCACGCTGGCCACACCGTTTCGCGATCTATTTTTGGGCACTCTGCGTACCCCGCCTGAGCAACGCAATCATGCCGTCATTGCGGCCGCACTCACGCGCTGTGGCGAGTTGCTGGAAGCGGCAGATCAAGCGTTAGCCACGCAACCCTATCTCTCGGGCGCCAGCTTCGGCATGGGTGATATTCCGCTAGGTTGCTTTATCTACGCGTGGTTTGAGATGCCCATTGAGCGGCCACAGCTGCCTCATCTGCAGGCTTGGTACACACGTTTGCAGGAGCGCCCGGCCTATCGGACGTCTGTGATGACGGCGCTGACCTAGGCGGCTCAAAGCAGGGCAGTGACTGAGAAAAGTCTCTAGCCAGCTAACGTTCTGGCGCTAGACTTGGCCACTGTTCTTGCCGAGTGGGTCAGACATTCAATCCTTTCATTTTTTCGGTGTGTGTATTTCTTATGAGTACTGCTCTGTCCATTCGCCAGTTGACCAAGACTTACGGCAACGGCTTCCAGGCACTTCACGGCATTGATCTGGATGTAGCTGAAGGCGACTTTTATGCCTTGCTCGGCCCCAACGGTGCCGGTAAATCCACCACCATCGGCATTCTTTCGACCTTGGTGACCAAAAGCAGCGGCACAGTCAATGTGTTTGGCCATGACCTCGACAAGCAACCCTCGGCGCTCAAGCGCTGCCTGGGTGTGGTGCCGCAGGAGTTCAACTTCAATCAGTTCGAGAAGGCCTTCGACATCGTCGTGACCCAGGCCGGCTATTACGGCATTCCGGCGAAAATTGCCAAGGAACGCGCCGAGCAATACCTCAATCAGCTTGGTCTGTGGGGTAAGCATGACGTGCCGTCCCGCGAGCTGTCCGGCGGTATGAAGCGCCGCCTGATGATTGCGCGCGCGCTGGTGCATCAGCCGCGCTTGTTGATTCTCGATGAGCCGACTGCGGGGGTGGATATCGAACTGCGCCGTTCGATGTGGAGCTTTCTTACCGAGCTGAACCAGCAAGGCATCACCATTATTCTGACCACCCACTACCTGGAAGAAGCCGAGCAGCTGTGCCGCAATATCGGCATCATCGACCACGGGCGGATTGTCCAGAACACCAGCATGAAAGACTTGCTGAAGACACTGCACGTGGAAACCTTCCTGCTCGACTTGAAAGAGTCGCTGCTGGTACCGCCGCAGCTAGTGGGCTATCCGTCGCAACTGCTGGATCACCACACCCTTGAGGTGCAAGTGGACAAAGCTCAGGGCGTTACCGAGCTGTTCCGCCAGTTAGCCCTGCAAAATATTGAGGTGCTCAGCTTGCGCAATAAAACCAATCGCCTGGAGGAATTATTTGTGTCTCTGGTAGAGAAGAACCTGGCGGGGGGCGCGGCATGAGCACGACCTATCTGAACTCAGAACTGGCCGCCAATATGGTGGCGCTGCGCACCATCGTTTACCGCGAAATTCGCCGTTTCACCCGTATCTGGCCGCAGACCTTGCTGCCGCCAGCAATCACCATGGTTCTGTACTTCGTGATCTTCGGCAACCTGATTGGCCGGCAGATTGGCGACATGGGTGGCTTCACCTATATGGAGTACATCGTGCCGGGGCTGATCATGATGTCGGTGATCACCAACTCCTACGGCAACGTGGTGTCGAGCTTCTTCGGCAGCAAGTTCCAGCGCTCCATTGAGGAGCTGATGGTCTCGCCGGTGTCGCCGCACATCATTCTCACCGGCTATGTGGTGGGTGGCGTGCTGCGGGGTTTGGCGGTGGGTTTTATCGTTACCTTACTGTCGCTGTTCTTCACCAAGTTGCAGGTGCATCACCTGGGTATCACCGTGCTAGTGGTGTTGCTGACAGCGACCATCTTCTCCCTTGGCGGTTTTATCAACGCCGTGTTTGCGCGCAACTTCGACGATATTTCGATCATTCCAACCTTTGTACTGACGCCGCTGACTTACCTGGGCGGGGTGTTCTACTCCATTACCCTGCTGCCGCCATTCTGGCAGACGGTATCGCTGGCCAACCCGGTGTTGCACATGGTCAACGCTTTCCGTTACGGCATTCTCGGGGTGTCGGATATCCGTATCGGTGTGGCGATCAGTTTTATGCTGGTGGCCACCGCGGTGCTCTACGGCGTGTGTATCCGCCTGTTGGTTAGCGGCAGGGGTATGCGCCAGTAGCAAGGCGCAGGCCCTAATATGGGGAAACATTTTTAACGGCTGATCAATGCGGCTCGACGTTAGACTCGGCCTCTACAAACACTAGGGGTTGTATATGTTCGTCCGTGCACCTGCTTTGCTCGTCGCTTTTGCTCTGCTGTGTTCCCTTAGCAGTACCCAGGCGTATGCCAATGAAGGGCCACTGGTTGAAGTGGTCAAGGTTGAGCGAAATCTGGTGCGCGACGAGCTGGTGACCTTCGGTTCGCTGCGCCCGGACGAATCAGTGATGATTCGCCCGGAAATCGCCGGTCGGATCGCGCAGCTGCATTTTCGTGAAGGCCAGCGCATTGAGACCGGCGCGTTGCTGGTGAGCCTGGATGATTCGATTGCTCGGGCCGAATTGGCTCAAGCGCAGGCCAACCTCAACCTGGCAGAAAACAACTTCAACCGCGCCCAGATGCTGTTCAAGCGCGGAGCCAGTAATGCCCAAGCGCTGGATGAAGCCAATGCCCAGCAGCAGGCTTCACGGGCCAGTCTGGCGTTGTCGCAGGCACGCCTGGATAAAACCCGCATTCTGGCGCCGTACGACGGCGTGCTGGGCCTGCGTCAGGTTAGCCCTGGCGATTACCTCAGCGAAGGCCAGGACATCGTCAATCTAGAGGTGCTTGATCCGCTCAAGGTGGACTTTCGCATTCCGCAAAAAGCCGTGAGCCAGATCCGCCTCAAGCAGGTTATCGAAATTAGTTTGGATGCTTATCCCGGTGAGCGTTTTACCGGCGAGATCTTTGCCATCAATCCGCGCTTGGATGAAGCCGGGCGCAGCCAGGCGATTCGCGCCCACATCAGCAACCGCGATGGCCGCCTGAGCCCAGGGCAATTCGTGCGGGTGTCGGTGATTCTCGCCGAACGCCCCAATGCCTTGGTGATCCCAGAAGAGGCCATCATGCCAGTGGGCGAGCAGCTGCTGGTTAACCTGGTGGTCGAGGGTAAGGTCGAGTTGCGCGAGGTCAAACTGGGTAAGCGCCTGGCGGGCAAAGTCGAGGTGCTGGAAGGCTTGCAGGGTGATGAAACCTTGATTAGCGCCGGTTGGCAGAAAGTCCGTGCCGGCGCGTCGGTACGCACCAAGGTGGCGGAGCAAGCGCCATGACCCTGTCGGACATCTGCATCCGCCGGCCGGTGTTTGCCACTGTACTGTCGTTGATTGTGGTGCTGCTCGGCTTGATGGCTTATGACCGCCTGGCCGTGCGCGAATACCCCAATATCGACGTACCGATTGTTACGGTTAACGTCACCTATCCCGGTGCCAGCCCGGAAATCATGGAGTCCCAAGTTGCTCAGCCGATCGAGGACGTGTTGTCGGGTATTGAGGGGCTGGATTTTGTCAGCTCCATCAGCCGCTCGGAAAACACCCAGATCACCGCGCAGTTTCGTCTGGGCAGCAACTCCGATGAAGCGGCGAACGATGTGCGCGACCGCTTGGGCCGTGTGCGCGGTTTGCTCCCGGATGAAATCGCCGAGCCTATCGTGCAGAAGGTTGAAGCCGACGCTCAACCGGTAATCTGGCTGGCGTTCTACAGCGAGCGCTACAGCGCCATGGAAATCACCGATGTGCTGGAGCGGGTGATCAAGGATCGCTTGCAGACCATCCCCGGCGTCTCCGAAGTGCAGATTCGCGGGGCCCGCACCTTCGCCATGCGCATCTGGTTGGATCCGGAGAAGCTCGCCGCGCACAACCTCACCGTGCAGGACGTGGAAGACGCCCTGCGCCGGCAGAACGTGGAAATTCCGGCTGGACGTATCGAGTCGCAGCAACGTGAATTTACCGTGCTGTCGGAAACCGATATGAACACCCCGGAGCAGTTCAACCAGCTGATTCTGGATGACTCGCGCGGTTACCTGTTGCGCCTGGCTGATGTTGGGCATGCCGAAATCGGCGCTGCGGACGAGCGCAGTATCGTCCGTTACAAGGGCCAGCCAGCCGTGTCGATGGGCATGATCAAGCAAGCCACCGCCAACCCGCTGGATATTTCTGATGGCCTGGCTGCAGCCATGCCCGATGTGCGTGCCTTGTTGCCGGAAGGGATGCAGATGGCGGTGGCCAACGACAACTCGCTGTTTATTCGCGAGTCGATCGACAACGTGTTTATCACCATCTGGGAAGCGGTGGGGCTGGTCATCCTGATCATCTTTATCTTCCTGCGTTCGCTGCGCGCCACCCTCATTCCGTTGGTGACCATTCCGGTGTCGCTGATCGGTGCGTTTGCCCTGATGTCGTTGATGGGTTTCACCATCAATACCCTGACCCTGCTGGCGATGGTGCTGGCTATCGGCCTGGTGGTGGACGATGCCATCGTCATGCTGGAGAACATCCACCGACATATCGAGGAGGGCATGCAGCCGCTGCAGGCTGCGCTCAAGGGCAGTCGCGAGATCGCCTTTGCGGTGATCGCCATGACCCTGACCCTGGCCGCGGTATTCGCCCCCATCGGCTTTATGCAGGGCACCACCGGCAAGCTGTTTACCGAGTTCGCCTGGACCCTGGCTGGCGCGGTGCTGGTGTCCGGCTTTGTCGCCCTGACGCTGACGCCGATGATGTGCGCATTGCTGCTCAAACCGCATCAGGCCGGCGAACGGCATAATCGCCTGTACAACCTGATCGAAGACTTTCTCAACGGTCTGACCTATCGCTATAAACACCTGTTGGGCAAGGCGCTGAGTGCCTGGGTGTTGGTGGTGGGTGTGCTGCTGTTGACTGTGGTGGCCTGCATACTGCTGTTTTCCGGGCTGAAGTCCGAGTTGGCGCCAACCGAGGACACCGGCACCATTATCGGCGTATTCAACGGCCCGGATGGCGCCACCATTGGCTACACCGGGCGTTATGCCCGCGAGATCGAAGCGGCTTACGCCAGCATCGCGGAGACTAACCGTTATATGGTCATCGCCGGCTTCCCGACTGTGGCTCAGGGTATTTCCTTTATGAAGCTGGAAGATTGGGCCGACCGTTCACGCAGTCAGTTCGAGATTCGCAACGAGCTGTTGCCCAAACTGCAGGATATCGCCGGGGTACGGGCTTTCCCGGTCAATCGGCCGCCGCTGGGGCAGAGTGCGCGTAACCAGCCTGTGAATTTCGTGATTCGCTCGTCCATGGAGTACAGCGAGCTGCAAGGCTATGTCGATGAACTGCTCAGTGCGTTGCGTGATTATCCGGGGCTGGAAAGCCTGGACAGCGATCTGAAACTCAACGCGCCGCAGCTCAAGGTCGCGGTTAATCGCGAGCAGGCCGTAAGCGTCGGTACCGATGTGGCGACCATCGGCCGCAGTCTGGAAAGCCTGTTCGGCAGCCGCCAGGTGACGCGCTTCAAACAGAATGGCGAACAGTACGACGTGCTGGTGCAGTTGCAAGGCGTGGATCGCAGTAACCCCGATGACCTCAATCGGGTCTATGTGCGCGGCCGCGATGACAGCATGGTGCAGCTGTCCAACCTGATCGAGGTCCGCGAGACCGTGGCGCCGCGTGAGCTTAACCATTTCAACCAGCTACGTGCGGTGACGGTGAGTGCCAACGTCGGCAGCGGCTACACCTTGGGTGAAGCCCTGGCGCATCTGGAAAGGACCGCGCGCACGGTGTTCCCGGCCGAGACCCAGTACGACTACACCGGTACGTCGCGAGACTTCAAAGAATCCAGCGCCGGTATCGCACTGATCTTTGCCTTGGCTCTGGCGTTTATCTTCCTGGTGCTGGCGGCGCAATTCGAGAGCTTTACCGACCCGCTGATCATCCTCTTCAGCGTGCCGTTGTCGATGGCCGGCGCCTTGCTGGCGCTGACCCTGTTCGGCGGCACGCTGAATATCTACTCGCAGATCGGTCTGGTGACGCTGATTGGTTTGATCACTAAACACGGTATCTTGATCGTCGAGTTCGCCAACGTGCTGCTGCGTCAGGGTCATGAACTGCGTGGTGCGGTGATTGAGGCGTCGGTGCAACGTTTACGCCCCATCTTGATGACCACCGGAGCGATGGTGCTGGGCTCGCTGCCGTTGGCGATTGCCACGGGTGCGGGTGCGGAAAGCCGTCAGCAGATCGGTATGGTGATAGTCGGCGGCCTGCTGGTCGGCACCTTCTTTACCCTGTTCGTCATCCCGACCCTGTACATGCTGCTGCGCCGCTGGCGCCCAATCAAACAGCTGAATGAGGATGTGGCGGTTGCGTAGCGTGGAGCGAGCGGCACGTTGATTTAATCAACGCGCTATCATTGGTTTTTTCCGCTAAACCACTCTGCGCATATCTACAGCTGGGGCGTGTCATGTACCAACTCGACGATCTTCTGCACCTGATGGCCCGGCTGCGTGACCCGCAGTACGGATGCCCGTGGGACCTTAAACAGAACTACGCGACGATCGTGCCGCACACGATTGAGGAGGCATACGAAGTCGCCGATGCCATTGAGCGAGGCGACTTCGATCACCTGTCTGGCGAGCTGGGCGATTTACTGTTTCAGGTGGTGTATTACAGCCAGCTGGCGTGCGAGGAAGGGCGCTTCGAATTTGCCCAGGTGGTCGATGGCATTACCACCAAGTTGATTCGTCGTCATCCTCATGTGTTCCCCGATGGTGATCTGTATGGCGCAGTGGATGTGCCCAAGCTCGATGAAGCCGCCGTCAAGCTGCGCTGGGAGGCGATCAAGGCCGAGGAGCGTGCCGAACACGCGGCGGCTCCTGAGCAGTTGTCGCTGCTCGATGATGTGCCCAACGCTTTGCCATCGCTAAGCCGGGCGATCAAGTTGCAAAAGCGCGCCGCTCAAGTCGGTTTCGACTGGCCCGAAGCGCTGCCGGTCGTCGATAAAGTGCGTGAAGAGCTGGATGAAGTGCTCGAAGCCATGAGCGAAAACGATCCAGAGGCGATTCAGGAGGAGATCGGCGACCTGTTGTTTGTGGTCAGCAACTTGGCCCGTCACTTGAAAGTTGACCCTGAAACGGCGCTGCGCGCAGCGAATGGCAAGTTCGAACGGCGCTTCCGTTTTATCGAACAGGCCTTGCGTGAGCAGGGGCGAGCTATGCAAGATTGCGCCTTGGAAGAGCTGGATGCACTGTGGGGCGAAGCCAAGAAGTTGGAAAAGCTGACTCCCAGCTGCTGAGCCCGTAGGGTGGATGACGCTCTTTTCATCCACCACTGCCAGGGACACGGTGGATGGGTTAAGCGTCATCCGCCCTACGAATAACGCGTTACGATTACGCTGGGTACGCCCACTCAATATTGATGGTTGGAAAGGTAGGTTATGGCTCTCTCACTACGCGATCAGCTGCTCAAAGCCGGCTTGGTCAATGAAAAGCAGGCCAAGCAGGTCGGCAAGGAAAAGCAGAAACAGCAACGTTTGGAGCAAAAAGGCCACGTTGAGAAGGACGAATCGCAGAAGCTTGCCGCGCAGCAGGCCATGGCTGAAAAGGCCGCGCGCGACCAGGAGCTTAACCGCCAGCAGCAAGAAAAGGTCGAGCAAAAGGCGCGTGCTGCCCAGGTCAAACAATTGATCGAGGTTTCGCGCCTGCCCAAGCTGACCACAGAGGATTACTACAATTTCGTTGACGACAAAAAAGTTAAGCGTCTGTCAGTGAACACCCTGGTGCGCAATAAGCTCAGCAGTGGTTCGTTGGCGATCGTGCGTCACGGTGGTGGCTATGAAGTGATCCCGCGTGAGGCCGCGCTGAAGATTCAAGAGCGTGACCCGCAGCGCGTGGTCTTGCTCAATACGCCGACCGAAGCGCCGGATGCCGATGATCCGTACGCGGCCTACCAGGTGCCGGATGACTTGATGTGGTAACCGCCGCCGCGTGCTGCCCAGAGTCATACATTAACCAGGCATCATTGTTAGTGGCGCCCTGAAGTTTGGCCGTAAAGGATTACAGCCCATAAAAAAGCCGAGCATTTAGCTCGGCTTTTTTTATGCAGTGCTGCTCAGTCCTGGCGGCCTGCGACGGTCTTGCCGTCGACGCTGCCTTCCTTGAGCATGATTTGGTATTCCTTGCCGTCTTTCTCGACTTGATGCAGACGGACCAGCAGGTAATTCCAGTCTTTGGCGAACCAGAGAATGGTTTTACGGCTGCTTTGCGTCGGGTCACGTACGCGCTCGACCTTGATCGCATCAATCAAGCCCGCTTTGGTACGTACCACTTCTTCACCGAGTACACGGAAGTCATAGGTTTCGACTTCGTCGCCGTCAACGACTTGGTAACTCATGCTCTTGGTGCCCGCAGCCACGTCGTATTGCAGAGCCAATTGGTAGGTCGATTTGTCCAGCAAGCCGCGATTCAGCGGCAGACGCACGGGTGTGCCACGGTCGCTGCCGATGACTTGCTTGGCGTCCCAGTCGAAGTCCTGCTCGATCTTTTTGCTCTTACCCAGGCCACTGCGCTCGTAAAGGTAGGTCTGCGGCAAAAATACATCTTTATCCACGCGCAGGGTGCTTTGCTCGCTCAGGCTGGCAACCAGCATGGACGCTTCGAAGTTCAGCTGCCAGAGGCCATTGTCGCGCGCTTGTAGGCTGCGTTCGGCGCTGCCACTTACAGGCAGTTGTTTCCAGTCGGCGGTGTAGCTGGCGGAGAAGGGTTTTAGCTCTACGGCCAATGCCGGCAAGCTCAGAAGTGCAAGTGCGAACAATAAGGCGCGACCCATGGTGTCTCCTATTTACGTTCGAATAAGGTGTCCGGTGCTCGGTAACAGTTGTTGGTCCAACATTGCGCCGTTTGCCGTCAGCTGCAAGCGGCCTTCGGCAAACCAGTGTACGGCCAGTGGGTAAATCACGTGCTCTTGCTCGTGTACGCGCTGCGCTAGGCTGGTCGGCGAGTCGTTGGACTGTACCGGAACCACTGCTTGTACGACCAATGGTCCGCCATCGAGTTCCTCGCTGACGAAGTGCACGCTGCAACCGTGCTCGCTATCGCCTGCCTCCAGCGCCCGTTGATGGGTGTGCAGGCCTTTGTATTTAGGCAGTAGCGAGGGGTGGATATTCAGCAGGCGGCCAGCGTAGTGCCGGACAAACCCTGGAGTGAGGATACGCATAAAACCTGCCAGCACCACCAGCTGCGGGTCGAAGTCGTCGATGGCTTCGACCAATGCGGCGTCGAAGGCCTCGCGGCCGTCGAACTGTTTGTGGTCGAGTATGCGGGTGGCGATGCCTGCATGCTTCGCGCGTTCCAGGCCATAAGCATCGGCGCGGTTGGAAATCACCGCGCTGATACGTGCCGGATTGCCGTTATGGGCGATGCTGTCGATTAGCGCCTGCAGGTTGCTGCCGGAGCCTGAGATCAGCACCACCACATTGCACTGTGTCGGCATTAATGCTGTTTCAGGTTGTTCAGTACGACCTGTGCAGCACCTTCGGCAGCTTCACCGATCTGGCCGATCACCCATGGCTGCTCGCCAGCAGCGCTCAGGGTTTGCAGGGTGATGTCGACTTGATCCTGCGCCACGCAGATAACCATGCCGACGCCGCAGTTGAGTACACGGTGCATCTCGTGCTCATCGACGTTGCCTTTTTCCTGCAGCCAGTCGAATACCGCTGGGCGCGTCCAGCTGGCCACGTCGACCACTGCCTGCGCGCCTTTTGGAAGTACGCGTGGGATATTGTCGAGCAAACCGCCACCGGTGATGTGGGCCATGGCTTTAACCGCGCCAGTGTCCTTGATCAGCTTGAGCAGCGGCTTGACGTAGATGCGGGTCGGGGTCATCAGCAGGTCGGCCAGCGGCTTGCCATCAACCTGGGTGGCTTCAATCTCGGTGCCGGAGACTTCGATGATCTTGCGGATCAGCGAGTAGCCATTGGAGTGCGGGCCGGAGGACGGCAGGGCGATCAGCGCATCACCCGCAGCGACCTTGGAACCGTCGATGATTTCAGCTTTCTCTACTACGCCGACGCAGAAACCAGCCAGGTCGTAGTCTTCGCCTTCATACATACCTGGCATTTCAGCGGTTTCACCGCCGACCAGAGAGCAACCTGCCAGCTCGCAACCCGCGCCGATGCCGGTAACCACGGTGGCAGCTACATCAACATTAAGTTTGCCGGTGGCGTAGTAGTCGAGGAAGAACAGCGGCTCGGCGCCGCATACGACCAGGTCGTTAACGCACATGGCGACCAGGTCCTGGCCAATGCTGTCGTGCTTGTTAAGGTTCAGCGCCAGGCGCAACTTGGTGCCCACGCCGTCGGTGCCGGAGACCAGCACCGGTTGCTTGTAACCAGCAGGGATCTCGCACAGCGCGCCGAAGCCGCCCAGCCCACCCATGACTTCCGGACGCGCGGTGCGCTTGGCCACGCTTTTGATGCGTTCGACCAGGGCTTCGCCCGCGTCGATATCTACACCTGCGTCCTTGTAGCTAATGGAGGGTTGCTTGCTCATAGATCCAGGCCTTTAAGGGGGGAGTTCGGATAGGCACCGTCGCTTATGGCGGCGGTCTGCGAAGGCGCGCGATTTTATCAGGCTTGCCCGGCAGCGGCCACCCGCTAAGGTTGCGGGTCTGCAGGTGGCTGTTTAAGGTAGCCGGGTGTTGCGAATCTGCTCGCTGTTGGCGGTCCGAGGCTGAAAATGGCTTTTGAATGGGTGTTAACAGCCCCTAAACTCCTGAGTGTTAGCCGTTTGCGCTAATCCCGTGTGGCATAGATTGATCGCCACTGTTGTTAAATTTGGCCTGCGCGCCACTTTCCGTCCGTCGAGAATCCATCCATGCGTTTGACCGCTCGCCTGCTTCTTGTCTGTTTTTCGCTGTCCGGTCTACCAGCCTTGGCTGCGCCCGTGAATGGCCTGTACCAAGTCCGCGAAGCGGTTAGCAGTCAGCAGCCAGAAGAGCGCGCTGCTGCATTGAACCGTGCATTGGCGACCTTGGTGCTGCGTTTAACCGGCAGCACTGATGCCGCGCAGAGCCCCGCATTAGCGGCGCTGCGTAAGGACCCGCAGCAAATCGTCAGCCAATATGGTTATGAAGGCGAGACACTGCTGGTCGATTTTGACCCGCTCAGCACCGACCGTAGCCTACGTCAGGCAGGTTTGGCACTGTGGGGCGCAAATCGCCCGAGCATTTTGCTGTGGTGGTTGAGTGATGCCAGCGACGGCACTCGCCTGCTCGGCGATGGTCAAGCCGCTGCTAAATCGGTCAATCAGGCCGCGCAGCATCGCGGTTTGCCGTTGCGTTTACCCTTGGCCGATCTTTCTGAGCAACTGGTGGCCGTGCCCGAAAATCTCACGGCGAATGATCCTGCCGCGTTGCTAGATGCGTCTGAGCGCTACGCCGCTGATGCGTTATTAGCCGTTGTCGCGAGCGAAGCTAACGATCAGTGGCAGGCAGAGTGGCGACTGTGGTTGGGTGATGAGCGTGAGCAGGGGACTGTGCAGGGCGCCGATCAGGCCGTGCTGGCGGATGCCATCCTGTTGGCGGTTAATCAGCGTCTGGCGCCACGGTTTACTGTGGCGGCCGGTGCTGCTACTGGCCTGAGCGTGCAAGTGCAGGGCGTTGATCTGGCGCGCTACGCCGAATTGCAACGCATTCTTGAACCCTTTGCCGCGCAACTGCGCAAGGTTGAGGGCGATACGCTGACCTTTACCGTTAATGCCAATGCCGAACAGTTGCGTGCACAGCTGGGGCTGGCGCGGTTGCAGGAGTTGCCGGCAGAAGCTCCGGCAGTTGATGCAGACCAACCTGTGACGCCGCTTTCCAGCGGCACTGAGCCCGTTGCGCCAACAGTGCCGCGTGACGATGTGCTGAGGTTTCGCTGGTAGACTGCAGCCTTTACCCGGTTCATTGACGTGCCGCAGCCTGTTGAGCTGCGGTTTTTCTATGCAGTGAGTGTTACTGGGCTGATTTTTTCGGATGAAATGTAGGCATATGGAGGGCAGGGCATGATCGACTCGCATCGTTGGATATGGATAGTCGCCGCGTTGCTGCTGGGCGGCCTGCTGTACCTGCTGGCCCCGATACTCTCGCCATTCCTGATTGGCGTTCTGCTGGCTTATATGGGCGACCCTCTGGTTGATCGCTTAGAGCGCTGGAAGCTGTCTCGGACCTGGGGCGTGGTGGTGGTTTTTGCGTTGATTAGCCTGGTTATGGCCATTTTGTTGCTGGTTTTGGTGCCGATGTTGGGCAAGCAATTGGTGCGTCTGTATGAGCTAGTACCGCAAGTACTCGACTGGATGCAGCACCAGGCGTTGCCGTGGGTTCAGCTCAAGTTTGGTTTAAATGAAGGTTTCTGGCGGTTTGATCAATTGAAGGAAGCGCTGTCCGGTGAGTTGGGAAAAACCACCGATATCGTTGGCATGCTGCTGTCCAAGGTCACAGCTTCGGGCCTGGCGCTGCTGGCCTGGCTGGCCAACCTGCTATTGATTCCAGTGGTGAGCTTCTACCTGATGCGTGATTGGGATCTGATGGTCGCCAAGCTGCGTAATCTGCTGCCACGCGGCCGTGAAGGCCTGGTGGTGCAGCTGTTTGGTGAGTGCCATGAAGTGCTCGGGGCCTTTCTACGCGGTCAACTGCTGGTGATGTTGGCGCTCGGCGTGATGTATGCCACAGGGCTGATGGCGATAGGCTTGGAGCTTGGCTTGCTGATCGGTGTGTTGGCTGGCTTGGCCAGTATCGTGCCGTACCTTGGCGTCGTAGTGGGTATCGGCGCGGCGCTCACGGCTGGCCTGTTCCAGTTCGGTTTGGACGTCTACCCGCTGCTGGGTATTGCGGCCGTATTTGTCGTGGGACAGATGCTCGAAGGCATGCTATTGACGCCATTGCTGGTGGGCGACCGCATCGGTCTACACCCGGTTGCGGTGATCTTCGCGATCATGGCCGGCGGCCAACTGTTTGGTTTTACCGGCATCTTGCTGGCCCTTCCGGTGGCTGCGGTTATTATGGTTTTAGTGCGCTATCTGCATGATTTATATAAACTTTCAAATCTTTACTCTGAACCAGCGAGCGCTCCTGTCGAGCCGCCCAATCCCGCATGACACCCATACAGCTGCCTCTAAGTGTGCGTCTGCGCGATGACGCCACTTTCGCGAACTATTACCCTGGCGCGAACCCTGCTGCGTTGGGTTATGTCGAGCGCTTGTGTGAAGCCGACGCCGGCTGGACGGAAAGCCTGATCTATCTATGGGGCGGCGAGGGCGTTGGTCGCAGCCATTTGTTGCAGGCAGCCTGCTTGCGCTTTGAGCAGCGTGGTGAGCCGGCGGTTTACCTGCCGCTTGCCGAGGTGGTCGAGTATGGCCCCGCGTTGCTGGACAACCTGGAGCGATGCGAGCTGGTCTGTTTGGATGACCTGGATGCGGTGGCGGGACGTAATGACTGGGAAGAGGCGTTGTTCCACCTGTTCAACCGGCTGCGTGACAGCGGCCGGCGCTTGTTATTGGCCGCCAACAGCTCGCCGCGCGAGTTACCGGTGCAACTGGCAGACCTCAAATCACGCCTGACGCTGGCACTGGTGTTTCAGCTGCAGTCACTCTCTGATGAGGACAAACTGCGCGCCCTGCAACTGCGTGCATCGCGCCGTGGTTTGCACCTGGGTGATGACGTTGGACGGTTTATCCTCACCCGTGGCGAACGCAGCATGAGTGCTTTATTCGAGCTGCTCGAACGCCTGGATCAGGCGTCGTTGCAAGCTCAGCGCAAGCTGACTATTCCCTTTCTCAAAGAAACCCTGGGCTGGTAGCTGACGAGGCTACTCGGTTGCAAGTGCGGAAATAAATTGCTGGATAGCCATTGCACAAGCCTGTGGCCGGGTCTGTAAGAGAAAGTGCGGGCCATCCACTCCGATCTGAGTCAGCTGCGTGCAGTATTTATTCAGGCTTATCTGAGCTTTGCGTGTGACCAGACGATCTCGGTTTGCTACAAGATGCAGCGCTGGCAGTTGCAGTTGTAATAACGGTTCTTGCAATTGATCAAGGCTGAGCAAACGTGCGCGTAGCAAGCGCTGCGGCAATTTTTTGATCTCTTCGCGCACTGCCTGAATCACTTCAACGCTCGCTTGCCCATTTAGGCAGAACAGGCGCAGCAGGAAGTGTTGTCGGAGCAGGCAGGTGGGTAAGGGGAGGTAAGGGACCAATTGCAGGAGTGGGTTCGGTCGGCTCAAAAATGAGGCTACAAAGATAACACCCCTTAGCCCTGACGGCTGGCGGAGCGCCAGCTGATAGGTCAGCGGTCCGGAAAATGATTCGCCAAGTAGCACATAGGGCGTATTTCCGAGCGCACTCAGCAGTCGATTGGCTAGGTTGACGGGGTCTTGGTTACCTTGAGCCGGAAGTGTAAGTGCCTGCACTGCCATTGCCGGGGGAAGGTGGGCTAATAAAGGCTCAAACAGAGTGCTGCTTCCATTTAGGCCTGGCAGCAGCACTAAGCGCATTAAGCCTCTCCAGCCAACTTACGTTCGTATTGGAAGCGCCAGCGAGTAAACATTAGCGCGGCGCAGAACAGGCTGAAGCTCAGGCCTGCCAATAACCAGCCGTACAGCGCCTTACTCGGGTCGAAGGCTGCCAGTACACCCTGGATAAAGTACAGGTTGACCACGAAGCAGGCCCAGGCGTGGGCGCGAGCGTTGCCGAGGATCAGCCCTGGCGCCAGCAATAGTAGCGGCGCGAGTTGAGCGACAAGAATCACCCAGAGCAGCTTGCTGGGGACGTTGGCGAACCATAGGTTCCACACCAGCAACAAGGCACCGAGGCCAAAAAAGCTCAGCAGGCTGGCTGCACGGCTCAAGCTCAAGCGGGGTTGTAGCCACTCCAGTGTGGGCAGCGGTTTTGCTGTTTTAGCCACGGGTACTCTCCAATTTTGTTGCTGTGTGCGCCAAGCGTTGACCAAGCGCTCGGCACAGGGCGACTTCATGCTCGTCGAGGGCGCGTTTGCCATCGGCGCCGGCATGATGACTGGCGCCATATGGCGTGCCGCCACCCCGGGTTTCTAGCAGTGCGGCTTCGCTGTAGGGCAGCCCGGTCACCAGCATGCCGTGGTGCAGTAGCGGCAGCAGCATCGACAGCAGAGTGGTTTCTTGGCCACCATGCAAACTTGCGGTTGAGGTGAAAACCCCTGCCGGTTTGCCAACCAGCCCACCGGTCAGCCACAGGCCGCTGGTGCCATCGATAAAGTACTTTAGTGGCGCGGCCATATTGCCGAAGCGGGTTGGGCTACCGAGAGCCAAGCCGGCGCAGTTTTTCAGGTCATCCAGGCTGGCGTACAACGCGCCCTCTGCCGGAATGTCCGCAGCAACCGCCTCGCAGTCGGCGGACACGGCCGGCACTGTGCGCAGGCGTGCTTCCAATCCTCCCATCTCGACGCCGCGGGCAATCTGCCGGGCCATTTCGGCGGTTGCGCCATGACGGCTGTAATACAGGACCAGAATGTAGGGGGCGCTCACGGTAGGATCTCCAGGATGTTCTCAGGCGGGCGGCCGATGACGGCCTTGTCGCCCACCACCAAAATCGGTCGCTCAATCAGTTTTGGCTGGCTGACCATGGCGGCAATCAACTGCTCGTCAGTGAGTTTTAGGTCGCTCAGGCCAAGCGTCTTGTATTCCTCTTCGCCGGTTCGCAGCAGTTGCCGTGGGCTCAGGCTGAGTTTGGTCAGCAACGCCTGTAATTGTAAGGCGCTCAGAGGTGTTTCCAAGTAGCGAACGATGGTTGGTGTGAGCCCGCGCGTTTCGAGCAATTGCAATGCACTGCGCGATTTTGAGCAGCGCGGGTTATGGTAGAGCGTCATGTCGGTCATGTACGGGTCGCCTGATACATTCGATGGCGGCTATTCTAACCGTTAACGGCATCTACGCCTGCGCCTGTAGCAGGTGCCGAAATGCAAATGGCTAAGGAGAGGGCATGCTGCAGCGTGTTAATGATCTGTGGGATTTCTGGCGTTTTTTGTTACAGCGCTTTATTGCCGATCAAGGCACCAGCAATGCCGCTGCGTTGACCTATACCACCCTGTTTGCGGTGGTGCCGATGATGACTGTGACGTTTTCCATGCTCTCAGCCATTCCAGCGTTTCAGGATACCGGCGAGCAAATCCAGAGTTTTATCTTCCGTAACTTCGTCCCCTCTGCCGGTGAGGCTTTGCAGCAGTACCTGCGCGACTTCACGACCCAGGCGCGTCAGCTGACCTGGATTGGCGTAGCGGTGTTGGCTGCGACAGCGTTCTGGATGCTGGTGACCATTGAGAAAACCTTCAACACCATTTGGCGAGTGCGTCAGCCACGTCGGGGCGTTTCGAGCTTTTTGCTGTATTGGGCGATTCTCAGCTTGGGCCCGCTGTTGCTTGGGGGTGGCTTTGCGATCAGCACCTACTTTACCTCGCTGTCCTTGATTTCCGGGCCAGATGCCTTGCTCGGTGCGCAGGCGTTGCTGAAGTTTATGCCGCTGTTGTTTAGCGTGGCGGCGTTCACCTTGTTATATGCCACGGTGCCGAATGCTCAGGTGCCGATTCGACATGCATTGATGGGTGGTTTGTTTACGGCAGTGCTGTTCGAAGTGGCGAAAATGCTGTTCGGGCTGTATGTGCGCTTGTTCCCGGGCTATCAACTGATTTATGGCGCATTTGCCACGGTGCCGCTGTTTCTTCTGTGGATCTATGTGTCTTGGTTGATCGTGTTGTTCGGTGCGGAGTTGGTATGCAACCTGGGGTTTTCCCAGCAATGGCGCAAGCGTGCCGTACCACGCCTGTTGATGGCGCTGGGTGTTTTGCGGGTGTTTTATGAGCGCCAGCAATCGGGCTTGAAAGTACGATTGCGTGATGTACAGCGTCAGGGTTGGTTATTGGCAGAACATGAGTGGGAAGAGATTTTGGTCTTTCTCGAGCAGCAAAAGCTGATTGCCCCGACCGCGACCGGTACCTGGGTGTTGAGCCGCGATCTGGGCAATTATTCACTGCAGCAACTACTCAGTCATAGCCCTTGGCCGCTGCCAAGAGCAGAAAACTTACCCGAGCAGCTTGATGAGGCTTGGTACCCAGCGCTGCGCAGTGGCCTGGAGAAGTTGCAGGACGAGCAGGCCGCGCTGTTTGGCGAAGACCTGGCGCAGTGGCTGCAGCCGCAACCCGCCGAGTGACGTAAAACGTCAGTTTGCGGCGTTGTGCTGATGGCGCATGATGGCACGGGTGACCATGGAGGTCGGTAAACGCGGCTACAAGGAAGCTGGCACGCTTCTGGCTATCTATCTGGTAGATAGCAATCAAGTTGCCAGCAGGGCAGGGATTAGCGGAGTGTAAAGGCGTTATGACAGCCACTAAAGGCAATGTGATTTATCTGTACCAGCGGGATCCTCAAGAGGCGCTTGAACGCCTCAATCGCATTACCGGATTGAGCTTCAGCAGCTGGCCACAGTCTCTGGTCAGTGCCAGTGTATGCCCCGCGCAACCTGAAGGTGTTGCGCAGCCTGATTCAGGCTCCGGGCGTGGGTCTGCCGAAATGCTCTCGGGCTAAACGCAAAATCCCGCGTCAGCGCGCGGGATTTGTGCAGCCGTCTGGCGCTATCAAGCCAGTGCTTGGCGGCTATCGGTTTGTGATAACTCGACTGCCTGCACAAATAATTCTTCGACGACCAGGCTGGTAGCTGGAACGGCAGAACGAAGACGTATCTGCATTTCTTCGATTTTTAGCTTCACCGGAAGGCGGGCCAAACTCGAAAGCAAAATCTTGCCGTGCTGGTTTACTTTGCCATGGTCGACCATCACCTCACGGCGTGTGCTGCCATCGCGGTAGTTGATCAGCAGCGATACCGGCAAATTGGCCAGCCCTGGCAAATGCAGCCAGGCGGCTACGTTGAATTCCGCAACGCGCCCTTCGTACGGGGTGACCTGTAACCGGGCGAGATTAACGATGGCAGCAGGCACAGGGCCGACTAACTTATCGAGGGCTTGGGTCATGGGTGTATTCCAGGCTAGTAACAGATCGCATCAAGCGTGAGTGCGATGAATTATAAGCTTGGGCCATCTGATGAAACTGTGCGCTCGGCCGACGTTCGGCGTGACCGTTCTCGCAGTTTTAGCGTATCGGCAAAAAGGCTTAGGCCAGTTGCATCGGGTAGCGAGTGACAGATGCGGTAAGCAGATTGGCAGTAGGCAGTGGCATGATTGCCTGGTTGTGTGCGCTGGCCAGTTGCAGCCAGACATTTTCTCCCTCAACAAACTGTCCATTAGGCAGCCACAAACCATGGTGCCAGCCATTACCCGGAGCTGGCGTGCTTTGCAGTACGCCAGGGTGGGTCTGGGCGCTGGGCGCGCGCCGCAACCAGACTGGGCGCGGTAGGCCTTTCAGGTAGCGCAGGCCGAGGTGCAGGCCTTCGCTGTTGAGGTGGCGCCAACGCACCAGGGCGAGGGTCGGCGTGTCGCTGCCGGTTATCAATAGCACAAGCTGGCCTACCGACAGTTGCGCGGCTTGATCGGCATTGCATAACAAGCGTGCGCCTCCCGCGCTGGCATCCAGCATCTGGGCGCTAGTACGCAGCGGCCGCTGTTCCAGCAACTGCGCATGGATCCCGGGAAGCCCGACGATTAAATTGCATTCGGAGCTATGGTCCGCCCGGGTGTGACGACGCTGTTGGCGGCCCAGCCAATGCTGTTGCACACGCTCGAGTACCTGGCGTTGCGCCTTACTTTGTAGTGGTGCTGGTTCATGCAGGGCGACCAGCAGAGCGCCTAGCTCAAAGCGGCGTAAGTAATCAGGCCCACCTTCTGAGGTTTGGGCATAACTTAGGCAGGGTTGAGCTTCAGTGAGGTCGATGGTCGGTCCTTCGACCTCGTCATCTTCATCCCAAGGCAGCAAGCGCGCCAGGTCGGCCAGCGGTGAGAGTGCTCCGAACAGCAGTGCGCATTCACCGTCAGCCAGGTGGAATGGGTTACTCAGTGCCAGTAGTAGCATCTGTTGGTAGAGGCCGCGCAGTGTGTTTGCCGGCTGCGGGATAAACGCAGCGGCGATTGGCTCGTCCAGGCAGTCTTGATGTTCGCCAATCCAATACAACAGATGGCTATCGCGCCACAGGCTTGGGGGCGGCTCTTGATACAGCTGATAGTGGCGCAGCAGGCTCTGCGCGAGAAAGTGCTGGGCCATGTACAAGCACCAGGCCAGGTGCGGGCGTGATGGCTGACGGCCTTGCAGGATTTGCAGGAGCAGGCGTTTGAAACCAATGGCCAGTTCATCGCATAAATGCACGAACAATGCCGTGGGTGGATGCTCGCCTTGATAGGCCTTGCTGTAGTGGCGGTAATGGTCACTGAAGCTTTGCAGTGCGCGCTGCCTTTCGAGTAAGGTCATGGCGCTGCGGTTAAGACTGAAAAGCAGGCTGAGCACTTGCTGCAATGCCGCCTCCGGCGATTGCAGGCGCGCTTGTGTCAGTTGCTCGTTGAGGTCGGCCAGTGGCGCGACCTCGGTTTCGAGGATGTCTGGCACTTCTAGGCGCAAGGCATCTAATGTCATATCAACCTTATGGAATCAGGGAGCGAGTGCATGGGAATGCGTTTCCAGGCGGTCATTCGTGCTGTTGCGGGTGTAGGCATAGGTCTGATTCTGGCCGGTTGTGCTGAAGACATAGGCGTGGATCAATATGGACGAAAGGTAGCGGTTGAGCGCATGGAAGGCCAGTGGTTAGTAATTAATTACTGGGCACAGTGGTGCGCGCCTTGCCGCACCGAAATTCCGGAGCTCAATACATTGGCCGCGCAGCTCAGTGAGCAATCCGTGCAGGTATTGGGCGTGAATTTCGATGCGCTACAAGGCGAGAAACTCAATCAAGCGGCGCAAGACATGGGGATCACCTTTACCGTCTTGGCTAAAGATCCTGCCGAGCGCTACCAGTTACCGCGTGCTGAGGTGTTACCCGTGACCTATATCGTCGACAATCAGGGCCGTATGCGTGAGCGCCTGCTGGGTGAGCAGACGGCCGCCGGTTTGACTGCCCGCCTAACCGCACTCAAGGCCGAGGGCTAATACCATGGCGCATATCTGTAAACATGGCTATATCAGCGGTCGGGTTCAGGGCGTGCACTTTCGTCAGGCGACTGCAGAGCAGGCCGAGCGTCTCGAACTCGATGGTTGGGTGCGCAATCTGGAAGACGGTCGTGTCGAGGTGCTGTTCGAGGGTGATGAAGCGGCTGTGGCCGAGCTGGCAGACTGGTTGCAACAGGGACCTGAAGCAGCTGAGGTGGCTCTACTGGAACTGCAAGACCAGGCACTGCAGGGGATTGCTGGATTTATCGTGCGGCGCTAAATCTGCTCAGCCCCTAGGATGGGTTGAGCGCAGCGATACCCATCTGAGTCGTTCATGGGTTACGCGGTGCATAGGGTTTCCCGTTGTGCTTGTGCCTTGTACTCCGAGCCGCTAACCCATCCTACGGTTTGACGTACCAGAAGTCGTGCCAGAATCCGACCACCTTGGACGAGTAGGTGAGCTTGCCGAGACTGCCGTTATAGCGTGCCAGCGCCCGGTTTAGATCGCCGTTTTCTTTGCGCAGATAGAAGCTGAGTATGGTGCAGCCGTAGCGCAGGTTAGTGGCGTTGTCAGTGAGGTTGTCCTGTGGGCGGCCCAGTTCGGCTTTCCAGAATGGCATTACTTGCATCATGCCTTGGGCACCGACTGAGGAGATGGCAAAACGATCGAAGTGGCTTTCGGCATGAATCAGCGCGATCACCAGATCGGGGCGTAAGCCGGCTTTGCTGGCTTCGCGATGCACGAGCCTGAGCAGGCTCAGGCGTTCCTCCTCATGCGGTATATAGCGGCGCATGCGGGTAGACATATCCAACAACCAGACTTCGGCCTCGAAGCGATCCTGAAAGCTGTCGGCCTGGGCCACGGTCTGCTGCAGCCGCGTGCGCAATTCAGGTTCCGGTGCCTGGCGCACATCGGCATACGTCATCGCACATAGCAGCAGGCCGAGGAGGGCGCAGATTAAGCGCGGCAACATGCCCGAGTTAATCGTTGCCAGGGTCGGCAACCAGGCGGCCGGCGTCCTTGGTCAGAGCCAGCAGGAATATTTTCTGCAATTCCGGATCATTGCGGGTCAGTTCGATCAGGCTTTGTTCCAGCTCACTAGCTTCCTCTTCGAGGCCCAGCTCAGACAGGCGTTTGACCCGGTGTACCCACTGGGCAACGTCGTCATTTTCAAGATCGTCGTAAATCAGTCTGTGAGCTTCCTGCAGCTTGCCGCGTAGGGTGCGGCTGACCAGCAGGGAGGCATCGGCACGGGCAGAGCCCTGTTCGTCTTCAACCGTCAGCAGCAGCGTGCTGATGCGCGTGACATCCTCTTCGGCAAACGGGCTGTCGAGCAGGTTCAGGCGCAGGATGCCGTTACGGTCGGTGAGCAGTTCATGGTTCTGCTCGCCGGCTTTAACCAGTACCGGGCGCTCGGCCCACGGCAGGCTGGAATACTCCATGCGCGCATCCTGACGGCGTTCCTCAAGGCTGGCGAGGTTCTGCTGCGAGCGACCGTTGGATTCAACGTTCATCGCTGGGTTGAGTCCAGCAAAACCGTAACTGATCCAGTCCTTGGTCACGGTATCAGGCAGGCTGCCGAGCAGTACCACGTTGAGTGCGTTGGCGCCGATGCCACCGACTACCGCTAATGCCCCCAGTGGCACTTCATACAACTCGCGCCAGGGTTGGTAGGGGGTGTAGCGGTCATAGCGGCGCGTCACATCAAACGCGGTGACCTCGAAAGTCTTCTGTTCATGCACACGCACACGACGTTGTGGCAACTCCAGTACGCGTGGTTCGCCGACATCAATCTGCAGGCTGTGGTCGAGCAATTTGCGCTCGACGCGCTCCTCATGCTCGCTGCGTTGCGGCAACTGGTTGGCGCAACCGCTGAGAAGCAGAGAGCCACCCACAAGGGTGGCGATGAGGCTGAGGGTGTTTCGCTTGAACATGACGACTCTTGCTAAAAGGGCTGAGATCAGTGGCTTATGCGGGCCTGGACAAAGCTCAGAATGTCGGCCATGGGCACGGCCTGGGCTTCGGTTTCCTTGCGGCTCTTGTATTCCAGGTTACCTTCGGCCAGGCCGCGATCGCTGACGACGATGCGATGCGGGATGCCGATCAGTTCCATGTCCGCAAATTTGATGCCTGGGCTGGTTTTTTTGTCACGGTCATCGAGCAGTACTTCGAAACCGGCAGCGGTCAGTTCGGCATACAGCTTGTCGGTGGCTTCGCGTACCGCCTCGGTCTCGTAACGCAGCGGCACCAGGGCGATATGGAAAGGCGCAAGAGCATCATTCCAGAGAATGCCACGCTCATCATTGTTCTGCTCGATGGCTGCTGCCACTACGCGGGAAACACCGATGCCATAGCAACCCATGGCAAGAGTTACCGGCTTGCCGTTCTCACCGAGCACCTGGCAGTTCAGCGCTTCGCTGTACTTGGTGCCGAGTTGGAAGATATGCCCGACTTCGATGCCGCGCTTGATTTCCAGAGTGCCTTTGCCGTCCGGGCTTGGATCGCCAGCCAACACATTGCGCAGGTCAGCAACTTCCGGCAGCGGTAGATCGCGCTCCCAGTTCACGCCGAAATAGTGCTTGTCGTCGATGTTGGCGCCAGAGGCGAAGTCGCTCATCAAGGCAACCGAGCGGTCGATGATGCACGGGATCGGCAGATTAACCGGGCCCAGCGAGCCAGGGCCTGCGCCGATGGCCGCGCGGATTTCGGCTTCGTTGGCGAACACCAGCGGGCTGGCAACCAGCTCAAGGTTGGCGGCCTTGATCTCATTGAGTTCGTGATCGCCACGTACGATCAACGCAACCAATGTGCCTTTTTTAGCGCCATGCACCATCAGGGTCTTGATGGTTTTTTCGATGGCCAGGCCAAAGCCTTGAACCAGCGCGTCGATAGTCTTGGTGTCTGGGGTTTCAACCATGCGCATGCTTTCAGTCGCCGCGCCGCGGCTGCTTTCGCGCGGAACCGCTTCGGCTTTCTCGATATTGGCGGCGTAATCGGAGCTGTCGCTGAAGGCAATATCGTCTTCGCCAGAATCGGCCAGTACGTGGAATTCGTGGGAGCCAGTGCCGCCGATGGAACCGGTATCAGCCTGCACAGGGCGGAAGTTCAGGCCCAGGCGGGTAAATACGTTGCAATAGGCCTGATGCATGATGTCATAGGTCTGTTGCAACGACGCTTGGTCGACGTGGAAGGAGTAAGCATCCTTCATGATGAACTCGCGGCCACGCATCAAACCAAAGCGCGGACGGATTTCGTCACGGAACTTGGTTTGGATCTGATACAGATTGATTGGCAGCTGCTTGTAGCTATTTAGCTCGTTGCGCGCCAGGTCGGTGATCACTTCTTCGTGAGTCGGGCCTGCGCAAAAATCGCGGCCGTGACGATCTTTCATGCGCAACAGCTCTGGGCCGTATTGCTCCCAGCGGCCGGACTCTTGCCACAGTTCGGCAGGTTGAATGCCAGGCATCAGCACTTCCAGCGCGCCAGCGGCATTCATTTCCTCACGTACGACTTTCTCAACCTTGCGTAATACGCGCAGGCCCATGGGCAGCCAGGTGTAGAGGCCAGAAGCCAGCTTGCGAATCATGCCGGCGCGCAGCATCAGCTGGTGGCTGATGACGGTGGCATCGGATGGGGTTTCTTTGAGAGTCGAGAGCAGGAACTGGCTGGTACGCATATTTGGCTGTTCTGTCGGTTGCAAGAGATTTTGAATGGCCCGCATTGTACGGTGCCTATACAGATGCGTACAGGATGCTGGTGTGTGCTTATTAAAGGAGGCGATGTGTCGATATTGACGGCGGAGCAGGTTCAGACGCTGATTCGGGCGGGGTTGCCGATGGCGGAAGACATTAACTTGTGTATTGATCGGCTGGATGCCGATGGAGCGCTGGCGCGGGTGCCGTTCCACAGTAAGTTGGTCCGCCCGGGCGGAACCTTGTCTGGGCCGACCATTATGGCCCTAGCGGACGCGGCGATGTATGCGGTGGTACTCGGCAGTCTCGGGCGAGTAGAAATGGCGGTGACGTCGAATTTGAATATCAATTTTCTAGTCAAGCCAAGGCCGGTTGATCTGCTGGCGCAGGCGCGAATATTGCGCTTGAGTCGGCGGCAGGCGGTCTGTGAAGTGTCGGTGTATTCTCAGGGTAATGCGGATGAGCTGGTGGCGCATGTGACGGGGACGTATGTATTGCCGCTATGAGTTTTACCCGGCAATAAAAAAGCCCGACCTAGGTCGGGCTTTTCTTACCAGCTAAACAGTCTGAATTACAGAATGCTCAGTGGGTATTCAACGATCAAGCGGAAATCGTTGATGTCGCCATCTAGCGAGTTATCGGCGCGGTAGAAGGCGTTACGTACACGGAAGGACAGGTCTTTAGCAGCACCTTCCTGGATTACGTACTTGGCTTCGATATCCAGCTCGCGCTCTTCAGCATTGTTATCAGTGCCAACATCGATGTTGTCGCCAATGGTGTAGCGAGTCATGAAGCTCAGGCCTGGAACGCCATACTCAGCCATGCTGACGTCGTAGCGAACCTGCCAGGAGGTTTCATCTTTTTGGTTGAAGTCGGAGTATTGAACGGAGTTGGACAGCCAGATGGTGCCGTTACCGTCAATGTCGCCGTAGCGATAGCTGGTATCACCAGTAGAGCGCTGGTGAGCTACGGTGAACTTGTGCGCGCCAACGGAGTAAGCTGTTGCCAGGCTCCAGATGGTGTTATCCATTTCGCCCTGAAGCTCTTTGCCGTCACCGCTGGTTTTATAACCATTGAAGTCAAAGTTCAGAGCTTGAGACTCTGCCAGTGGCAGGTTGTAGTTCAAGTTGACATAAGTCTTCTTGAAGTTGTCTTCCGCGTCAGAGTGGTGGATAGCGCCAGAGAAGTCGTCGGTGAAGCTGTAGCTAGCACCAACAATGTTGATTTCTTTAAGGCCAAAGGTGTCGCGATCACTGCTCTTCTGGCTGCTTATGGCAGTAAAGCGGCCGGCAGTCAGTTCTAGGCCTCCGATTTCATTGCTGGTCAGCAAGGTACCAGTTGCAACTTCAGGCAGGATGCGGCTGTCGTCTGTGGAGAATACTGGGCTGCCAACCATCATGTTGCCGTGCTTCAGTACGGTGTCGGAGATGCGGAACTTGATGGCGCCGCCGACTTCAGTCTGGGTGTCATCATTGTGGCCGTTGCTGGTGGTGTCGAACAGGCCGTTACCCTTGTGGCCACGACCGCCATCAATCTTGATGCTGCTCAAGCTGTGCGCGTCTACACCAACACCCACGGTGCCTTGGGTAAAGCCGGATTCAGCCAGTACACGAATGCCGAGGCCTGTCTCTTCGCGGTAGCTCTGGGAGCTGCGCTGGGGGGCGCTAGAGCGGAAATCACGATTCTGATAGAGAATGCGATTGAATAGGTTGAGGGTGCTGTCCTCAAGGAAACCCTTGGATTCGGACTGGCTTGAGGCGAATGCCATCTGGGTACTGCCCGCTGCTACTGCGAGGGCGATTACGCTCCACTTCATCACTTGCATCGTGATTGCTCCTTTGGTTTAGAAAAGTTGCGCCGTCCGGCTGGTTGTTATATGGACGACTCTTTCTTTTT
>Ga0209504_1000653_pt1 | contig 29868 bp, 17 predicted proteins | sample COGITO_mtgs_1005_FD_184791 | JGI IMG/M metagenome (GOLD analysis project Ga0209504, IMG submission 184791) | Pelagic marine microbial communities from North Sea - COGITO_mtgs_100511 (SPAdes) (version 2) | ecosystem: Environmental > Aquatic > Marine > Epipelagic ...
TATTACAAGTTACAACAGAAATACTTTGACGCAGATATTTTTCATATACTTCAGATACTTGTTGATTTGCAGTGTTGTCAATGAAAACACTATTTCTATGATTGGATTCTTTCACTTTATTATAGAAGCTATCTAAACTTGTAGGAGCTCCATTCTCTAACTTTTCTTTCCAGTTTTCTAAATTAATACCATCGCTGTCAAAGACCATTTTCCTTGAATTCGAAATTCCAATAACTCGAATAGTTAACTTTAAGTTTTCTTTTAGGAATTCGTTTTGTTTGTGAATTTGGGCTAAAAATCGTTCTCCAACATTTCCAACGCCAGTTACAAATAAGTTTAGCTGTTTTATTTTTTCACCAAAAAATTGTTCATGTAAAGTATTTAAAGCTTTTTTTGCATCTTTTTTATTGATCACAGCAGAAATGTTTTTTTCTGAGGAACCTTGAGCGATCGCTCTAACATTTACATTGTTTTTTCCCAAAGCGCTAAACATTTGTCCGCTCAAACCTTGGTAGTTTTTCATGCTCTCTCCAACAACTGCAATGATTGCTAAATTATTTTCTACAATTATGGGCTTTATTTTTTTTCTATCTATTTCGCTGCGAAAGGTGTCGTCTAATAATTCGGAGGCTTTTGCAGCATCATTTTCGTATAAACCTACACATATAGAATGCTCCGAAGAAGCTTGAGTGATAAAAACAATATTAATTTTTTGACGAGAAAGAGTTTCAAATAGTCGCTGCGAAAATCCAGGAATACCAACCATGCCTCCACCTTCTATGGTAATCAAACTGATGTTTTCAATATGAGAGATTCCTTTAACTTCATTTCCGTTTTTAGGATTATTAGAAATCAATGTTCCAAGATTCTCTGGATCAAATGTATTTTTAATTCTAATTGGAATTTCTTTTCTCAAAGAAGGTTGAATGGTTGGAGGGTATAAAACCTTCGCTCCAAAATGAGACAACTCCATAGCTTCTTCGTAAGAGATTTCTGAGATTGGAGAAGCCTGTTTTACCACTCTTGGATTTGCTGTAAACATTCCACTTACGTCTGTCCAGATTTGTAATTCTTTTGCACCCAATGCCGCCGCATAAATCGAAGCTGAATAATCAGAACCTCCTCTTCCCAAAGTAGTTGTTTCATGGTTGCTATTTGACGAAATAAAACCGCCTAAAAAAACTACTTGATGTTTGTTTTTGTCAAAAAATGAAGTGATGTTAACATCGGTAATTTTAAAATTTACTTGGGCGTTTAAATAATCGTTATTGGTAGTAATTAATTTTCTACTTTCCTCGTGAGTTGCATCAAATAATTCTTTTGCTGCATTTGCAATTATAAGAGAAGATAGTCTCTCACCAAAACTAGATATTTTTGCCAAGGTTTTATCAGATAGTTCTTGAAGCAGATAAAGACCCTCGTAGATAGACAATAATTTTTTAAAAAGATCTGCAACTTCTGAACGCACTTCTTTTTTATGGGTCGTAATTAAATCAGTAATTATCTGATCATGGAGTTCTTTAATTGTTTCTAAAGTTTCTTTTGCATCTGCAATATTTTTCAAAGCTTTATTTCCAGCTGAGATTAGCTGATCAGTCGTTTTGCCAAAAGCAGAAACAACGACAGCTACTTTTTCATTTTTAGATTCCTGCTTAACGATCGCTAAGACTTTTTGTATGTTCTCGGAATTTGCGACAGACGAACCGCCAAATTTTAATACTTTCATTTCTAATGAATAGTTTGTGTAATTTATGTTTTAATTGACTTTATTTTGATATTTTAAAAAAATAAAATAGAATAACCTGTGGTGATATGAATATAGTAGAGAACCCCTATAGGGTAATCGTTGAAGTTGTGCGGGTAATTGTAGACATAGAAAGACAAGCTACATGTGTAGTTTTTGAGGAAATGGTATGTGTTTTTACTAGTTTCACAAAACAAAAATAGGTGTATTATTTAGTTTTTTGACTTTTAGAGGTTATTATTTCATAATTTTAAATCATTAATACAGTATTGTTAAAAAATTGCTATTTCAACTGTTATTTTGCTATTATTTAGTAAGTTGATTTGTTTTTTCTTTAATAATCGTAGCGATCGGTTTGTTTTGAATTTTACTTTCTAACCAAGATAGGATGTCTAGGTATAAGAAGGCTCTTTTTTCATAAGGATGACTTTCAAATTTCTTTAATTTTCCATGAATTTTTTTGAACTCATTTTTAATTTCGTGAGGAAAAACATCACTCAGATCTCTTATAGAAGTTAAAAAAACTTTTTGGACTTCTTGTAAATTTTCCATTTTCAATAAGAACTTATACGTGTCTACAAACTGTCTTTCTAGGTCATAATCCAAACCACATTCATAATGTGCGATCAAATTTAAAACACGTGCAAAACATTGTAAATCTTCAGCAGCACTAATATTTTTAGAACGAATAATTTTTTGCAAATAAGCAATACATAACTTGTTTTTACCCATACCGAAATACAGACACGCTATTTTGTAGTATAATAGAACAATATAATGGTTGTCTAGTCTGTTTTTGTATTGATCAATTTTATTATTAATAATATCGACGAGGTACTCACCTTCTTCAAAAGAACCTTCTAAAAAATGAAAATGTAATTTATTTGAATATAAATACAAGAAAATTAATAATTCTGTATTTGTGTTCAGCGGTATTTTCTGCTGATCTATTTCAGATTCGAAAAAAGTAAGTTCGTTTTTAAAGGTGGTATTTTTTTTAACTAAAAAAGAAGCTTCCAGTAGGTAGTTTTTAGATTTTAGATAGAAAACAGGGTGGAGGTGAATTAATTTTGAGCTGTTAAATAAGTCAACGCATTTTCTAGCATATTTGTAGCTTAATAAAAAATCTTGAACCAAGAAACTATGCCACAAATGTGCTTTGAATAACCAAAGTTTTTCTCTAAATCCTAAATTCTGATACTCATACTTTGGCATTCGGTCATTAAAATAGTTGTCAATAAACTCTAGCTCTTTAATATTTTTCACGTAGCCATTTTGAATTAAATGACTATATAATTGAAGGGATAGGTTTGAAAGTTTACTAGCAATAACATTTTGCTGGCTAAGTTCTTTTGCTTGGATTGATAACTGGTTTGCTCTGTTGCTAAGGCTTCTTGTAATGTATTGTGTTTCAATTACCTTTTCAAGTTCTACAATTTCGTATGCGATGTTCTTTTCTTCACTGTCTAAAGCTAAATTCTTTGCTTTTTCTAATAATTTTAAACTTTGTTTGTACAGTCCTTTTTGATACAATACGGTGGCAAAATCTAATTGTTCTCTTATTTGAATTCGTATATTTTTGTGTGCAGGATTTAATCTTAAACTAATTAAGATTTGTTTGTATAAATGCGCCTTTAAGTTTGAAAGTTGTTGTTTTGATACGATTCCACTACCAATGATTGTTTTTTCATCATACACCTTTAGCTTCTCCAAAAATTTGAACAAAGAGAAAAACTTCGCATCAATATTCCCACCTAATCTCCCTACATATAGGTTAAACTGTCTCTTTTCTGATTTAGTTAAAGACTTAATTAATACAAAAAGAGCATCATTTTGTTGATTGGCTGATGTAACACTTTTACTCATAAAAAACTGACAGTTAAATGTTTAAGTTTTTGTAAATCCTATTAGAAATCGTACAGTTTCGTAAAAATAACTATTTATTTTAATCCCAATATATATATTTGATTTTAATTAAGATTATTTTTCACAAACTATGCAAGATAACAAAGTTCATATTTTTGATACAACTTTAAGAGACGGGGAGCAAGTTCCCGGATGTAAATTAGATACCAATCAAAAATTAGTAATAGCAGAGCGATTAGATTTATTAGGTGTAAACATAATTGAAGCAGGTTTCCCTGTTTCTAGTCCTGGAGATTTTAAGTCTGTTTCTGAAATTTCTAAAATTGTTAAAAATGCAACAGTTTGCGGACTAACACGAGCTGTAGAAAATGATATAAAAGTAGCTGCAGATGCATTGAAATATGCAAAATTTCCTAGAATTCATACAGGAATCGGAACCAGTGATTCACACATCAAATTCAAATTCAATTCCTCTAGAGAAGAGGTTATAGAAAGAGCTAAGAAAGCCGTTTCTTATGCGAAATCATTTGTTGAAGATGTCGAATTTTATGCAGAAGATGCCGGTAGAACTGACAATGAATATTTAGCGAGAGTTTGTGAAGCTGTAATTAAATCGGGTGCTACTGTGCTTAATATTCCAGACACCACAGGATACTGTTTACCAGAAGAATATGGAGCAAAGATCAAATATTTGCGTGAACATGTGAAAGGTATCGAAAATGTAATTCTTTCTTGTCATTGTCACAATGATCTTGGAATGGCAACTGCCAACTCAATAGCTGGTGTTATCAATGGAGCACGTCAGATAGAGTGTACTATTAATGGAATTGGAGAAAGAGCTGGAAATACAGCTTTGGAAGAAGTGGTAATGGTCTTAAAACAGCACCCTTATTTAAATTTGGAAACAACTATCAATACAAAGTTATTGTACGATACAAGCATTATGGTTCGTGAAAGTATGGGGATGCCTGTACAACCAAACAAAGCGATTGTTGGAGCGAATGCATTTGCTCATAGTTCCGGGATTCATCAAGATGGAGTGATAAAAAACAGGGAAACATATGAAATTATGGATCCTGAAGATGTTGGTGTTACCGAAAGTGCTATTGTGTTAACCGCAAGGAGTGGTCGAGCGGCCTTAGCATATAGAGCTAAAAAAATTGGTTATGAATTAACCAAAGTGCAATTAGATGTTGCTTATACTGCTTTTCTTAGTACTGCAGACAAACAAAAAGAAGTGAAAGATGAGGACATTCATCAAATCATGAAAGAAGTAAGTAAAACATCAAAAATACTGATGCTTTAAAACTCGTAAATACTTCTGTTTTAAAATAGAGTTACAAATTTCGGGAAAATGATTTAAAAAAATATATATTTGATTATAGATAAACTTTTTAGATTATTAAAATACAATGAAATATACAATTGCTGTAATCCCTGGAGATGGTATAGGACCAGAGGTAACTACTCAAGCCAAAAAAGCACTGGATGCTGTAGCTGAGGTGTATGATCATATTTTTTTATATAAAGAAGCTCAAATGGGAGCTTGTGCAATCGATGCTACCGGAAACCCTTTACCTGATGCGACCATTAACATATGCAAAAGTTCAGATGCGATCTTGTTTGGAGCCATTGGAGAATTAAAGTATGACAATGATCCAACCTTAAAGGTAAGGCCAGAACAAGGTCTTTTGCGTTTGAGAAAAGAGTTGGGATTATTTTGTAACGTAAGACCTGTAAAGGCTTACGATAAACTAATAAAAAATTCTCCTTTAAAGAAAGATATTATTATTGGAACAGATATTAGTATCTACAGAGAGCTAACAGGAGGAATTTATTTCGGTACAAAAGAAACAAGCGAAGACGGCACCACTGCTTTTGATGGGTGTTCTTATACTGTACAAGAAATTTCTAGAGTAACACATCTAGCTTTTAAAGCGGCTCAGAATAGAAAGAAAAAAGTAACCTTAGTAGACAAAGCAAATGTTTTAGAAACCTCTCGTTTATGGAGGAAAACAGTTACAAACATTGCAAAGGAGTATAAAGATGTTGCTTTGAATTTTTTATTTGTCGACAATGCAGCCATGCAAATTATTCAAAATCCAACACAATTTGATGTAGTACTTACAGAAAATTTATTTGGAGACATTATTTCAGATGAAGCTAGCGTAATTTGTGGCTCAATTGGATTATTGGCATCAAGTTCCATTGGAGATAAAAATGCTTTGTTTGAACCCATTCATGGTTCGTATCCTCAAGCAAAAGGAAAAGACATCGCAAACCCTTTGGCCTCTATTTTGTCTGCAGCGATGTTGTTAGAGCATTTAGGGTTACATGATGAAGCTGATGCAGTTCAAAGAGCGGTAGAAAAGTCCTTAGATTTAGGAATTACAACGCAAGATTTAAAAGGGAAGAATCAGTACGCAGCCTCTACGGCTAAGGTCGGTGATTTTATTGCGGATTATATTGCAAACCAAGAGGATAGTGCTATGAATTTTAAAAATATTCATATGGGTCAAAGTACCATTATATAAAAAGCTAAGATTTTGTTTGTGTAATTAAAATTAATTTTCGAATATTTGAGTACAAGATGAATAAACAACTTTTAAATATTAACTCTATCATTATGGTCATTGTAATTATTACAACATGACAAGGAAGTAATATTTATATATTTTTATAAACGAACCTTCCTTTAAAACGGAAGGTTTTTTTATGAAAATATTTTAAGGATTGAATATCATAATTAAATAATATTAAATTATTGATTGTAAGTATTTTAGGTCTTTTTTTTAATACCTGAATTTAAAGAATTACATTCAATTTTTTTCAATAATATCAAAGAAACATAGTAATTTCGTCAACAAATTGAAGAAAACATTAGATGAAACTAAATAAACACAGTAGTAGGTTAACACAAGATGAATCTCAGCCAGCATCACAAGCGATGCTCTATGCGGTAGGTTTGTCAGACGAAGATATGAGCAAAGCTCAAGTTGGTATTGCGAGTACAGGTTATGATGGAAACCCCTGTAATATGCATTTAAATAACCTGGCTGCTGAAGTCAAAGTTGAGAGTAATATTGCTGGTTTAGTTGGTTTAGGGTTCAATACAATAGGGGTGTCAGACGGAATCTCTATGGGGACTTCAGGGATGAATTATTCATTGGCTTCTAGAGATATCATTGCAGATTCAATAGAAACTGTGATGAATGCACAAAGTTATGATGCGTTGGTTTCTGTTGTTGGGTGTGACAAAAATATGCCAGGAGCAGTCATTGCAATGCTGCGTTTAAACAGACCCTCAATCATGATGTATGGAGGTACAATTGCCTCAGGGAACTACAAAGGAAAAAAATTAAATATTGTTTCCGCTTTTGAGGCTTTAGGTCAAAAAATGGCAGGAGAAATTGAAGAAGAAGAGTACAGAGAAATTATAAAAAGAGCCATACCTGGAGCTGGAGCTTGTGGAGGAATGTATACTGCAAATACGATGGCATCTGCTATAGAGTGTATGGGTTTTGCATTGCCTTATAACTCCTCAATTCCCGCAGAAAACCCTAATAAGTTATCTGAAGCAGAAAGAACGGCTTCAGCTATAAAAAATTTATTAGAATTAGATTTAAAACCGTTGGATATTATTTCTAAAAAATCTTTAGAAAACGCTATTGCTATTGTAAATGCGTTGGGAGGTTCTACAAATGCAGTGTTGCATTTTTTAGCAATTGCGCATGCTGCTGATATTGAGTTTACTTTAGAAGATTTTCAAAAGGTAAGTGATCGAACGCCATTAATTGCAGATTTAAAACCTTCAGGTAAATACTTAATGGAAGATGTTCACGGAGTTGGAGGAACCCCAGCGATTATGAAGTATTTATTAGATAATGGATATTTACATGGCGATTGTTTGACTGTTACAGGAAAGACATTGGCAGAGAACTTAGCGGAGGTGGTTCCGATGGAATTTGAAGATCAAGATGTGATCTATCCAACAAATAAGGCCTTAAAAACATCAGGAAATATTCAAATAATATATGGAAACCTGGCAGCGGAAGGAGCGGTTGCCAAAATTTCTGGAAATGAGGGATTACTTTTTGAAGGGAAAGCTGTAGTGTATGATGGAGAACAAGCTGCAAACATTGGAATTTCAAACAGAGAAGTAGCCAAAGGAGATGTTGTTGTTATTCGATATGTGGGGCCCAAAGGAGGTCCAGGAATGCCCGAAATGTTAAAGCCAACTTCGTTAATTATGGGGGCTGGTTTAGGGAAATCAGTAGCATTAATTACAGACGGTCGTTTTTCAGGAGGAACCCATGGTTTTGTGGTAGGTCATATTACACCAGAAGCACAATCTGGAGGAACAATTGGACTTCTAAGAACAGGAGATATTATTCGAATAAGTGCCGAAGACAATTCAATAAACGTATTAATATCTGATGAGGAAATTGCTGCGAGAAAAGAAAATTGGATTGCACCGGAATTGAAGCACAAAAAAGGTATTTTATATAAATATGCAAAAACAGTAGCCTCAGCATCTAAAGGATGTGTTACAGATTTATAAAAAAAGAGGATCATTTCTATTTAGTAGAAATCTAAAACAAAATAATCATATGGAAGCACACACCATAAAAGACAACAAAACATCAATAAAAGCTACAGAAAAGATTTCAGGTAGCGAGGCAATTGTAAGATGTTTGATAGAAGAAGATGTAAAAATAATTTATGGATATCCTGGTGGAGCAATTATGCCTGTGTATGATGAATTATTTAAATATCAAGATAAAATTCATCATGTTTTAACACGTCATGAACAAGGTGCAACGCATTCTGCACAAGGATTTGCACGAATTTCAGGAAAAGTAGGTGTCGCTATAGCAACCTCTGGTCCTGGAGCTACTAATTTGATTACAGGGATAGCAGATGCGCAAATAGATTCCACACCCATGGTATGTATTACTGGTCAAGTACCCTCTCATTTATTGGGAAGTGATGCATTTCAAGAAACGGATATTGTTGGTATTTCAACACCGGTTACAAAATGGAACTGTCAAGTAACCAAAGCAGCTGATATTCCTGGAGCTTTAGCAAAAGCATTTTACATTGCAAGAAGCGGTAGACCCGGTCCTGTTTTAGTGGACATCACCAAAGATGCTCAGTTTGAAGAGTTTGATTTTTCTTATGAGAAATGCACAAAAATAAGGAGTTACAATCCTGTACCAAAAACAGATATTTCATCTATCGAAGCTGCTGCAAAATTAATGAATGCTGCTAAAAAGCCGATGATTATTTGGGGGCAAGGGATTATTTTAAGTCAAGCAGAGGAGCAATTAAAAGCACTTGTCGAAAAAGCAGGAATCCCTGCTGCATGGACAATTTTAGGAGCTTCTGCAATTCCTACGTCACATCCCTTAAACGTTGGTATGTTAGGAATGCACGGAAATTATGCACCCAATGTATTGACCAATGAATGTGATGTTTTAATCGCTATTGGAATGCGTTTTGATGATCGTGTAACAGGAAAGTTAGATGAATATGCAAGACAAGCGAAAGTGATTCATTTTGAAATAGATCCTGCTGAAATAGACAAAAACGTACAAACAGAGGTTGCTGTTTTGGGGGATGCAAAATTGAGTTTAGAGGCAATTTTACCTTTAATAAATGAGAATACCCATACAGAATGGCATCAGAAATTCAAAGAATTATATGCTATTGAGTATGAAAAAGTAATAAAAAATGACTTACATCCAACCAAAGAAGGTTTAACAATGGGTGAGGTTATAAAAGAAATTAATATTCAGAGTAAAGGAAATGCTGCAATTGTAACGGATGTTGGACAACATCAAATGATTGCTTGCAGATATGCAGAGTTTAATAAAACAAAAAGTAATATTACTTCTGGCGGATTAGGAACGATGGGCTTTGGTTTGCCTGCAGCAATTGGTGCAAAAATGGCCGCCCCAGAGCGCGAAGTCGTTTCTATTTCTGGTGATGGAGGTTATCAAATGACAATTCAAGAATTGGGGACTATATTTCAGCAAAAAGCAGCTGTAAAGGTAGTGGTTCTAAATAATGACTTTTTAGGAATGGTTCGTCAATGGCAACAATTGTTTTTTGACAAGCGCTATGCTTCTACAGAAATGGTAAACCCCAATTTTGTAGCCATCGCAGAAGGATATTATATCAAAGCAAAAAAAGTAACAAAACGAGAAGAATTAGCAGAGGCGGTTGCAGAAATGATGGCTAGTAAAGAGGCTTATTTTCTAGAGGTTTGTGTTGAAAAAGAAGGAAATGTTTTTCCAATGGTTCCTTCAGGGGCGAGTGTTTCACAGATAAGATTAGAGTAGTTATGAATTCAGAGATAAGATTATATACAATATCTGTTTATACAGAAAATAATATTGGATTGCTGAACAGAATTTCAGCGATTTTTCAAAGAAGACACATCAATGTAGAAAGTTTAAACATTTCGCCATCAGAAATTGAAGGAGTTGCTAAGTTTACGATTGCTGTAAAGATGTCTGAAGAGAGTGTAAAGAAAATAATAGGTCAGATAGAAAAACAAGTAGAGGTTATTAAAGCATATTATCATGACGAAGAAAATACGATTTATCAAATTTCAGGTTTGTTTAAAATTAAGTCTGAATTATTATTTGAAGAACCTCAAATTCAAAATATCATCAAAGAAAGTAATGCAAGAATTGTAACGGTAAATACCGCTTTTTTTGTTATTGAAAAATCTGGAAAAAAAGATGAAATTGTAAAATTACATGAACAATTAAGTGTTTTTGGTATCATGCAATATACACGTTCAGGACGAGTTGCTATCACAAAAGATGAAATGAAAATATCAACATTATTAGAATCATACAACAATTAAATAAATAAAAATGTCAAATTATTTTAACACATTAACATTAAGAGAGAAATTAGAACAATTGGGTAAATGTCGTTTTATGGACGCTTCAGAATTTGAAGACGGAGTAACCGCATTAAAAGGAAAGAAAATTGTTATTGTAGGTTGTGGTGCACAGGGATTGAACCAAGGTTTAAACATGAGAGATTCTGGTTTGGATATCTCTTATGCTTTAAGACAGGCAGCTATTGATCAAAATAGAGCTTCTTATGTAAATGCCAGTTCAAACGGGTTTACAGTTGGAACGTATGAGGAATTAATTCCTTCAGCAGATGTTGTGTTAAATTTAACACCAGATAAACAACACACAAACGTGGTGAATACCGTAATGCCTTTAATGAAAAAAGGAGCAACATTGTCTTATTCCCATGGGTTTAATATTGTTGAGGAAGGAACCCAAATCCGTAAGGATTTAACAGTAATTATGGTGGCACCAAAATGTCCAGGTTCTGAAGTTAGAGAAGAGTACAAAAGAGGTTTTGGAGTACCAACACTAACTGCTGTTCACCCGGAAAATGATCCAGAAGGTAAAGGATGGGCCCAAGCAAAAGCATACGCTGTTGCAACAGGAGGACATAGAGCAGGAGTTTTAGAATCTTCCTTTGTGGCAGAGGTAAAATCTGATTTAATGGGAGAACAAACTATTTTATGTGGTTTGTTGCAAACAGGAGCAATTTTATCTTTTGATAAAATGGTAGCAGAAGGAATAGCGCCAGGGTATGCGGCGAAGTTAATTCAATATGGTTGGGAAACGGTAACAGAAGCCCTAAAACATGGTGGAATTACCAATATGATGGACAGATTGTCTAATCCTGCGAAAGTAAAAGCATTTGAAATATCTGAAGAATTAAAAGACATTATGCGTCCATTATTTCAAAAACACATGGATGATATTATGACAGGTCATTTTTCTGCAACCATGATGGAAGACTGGGCAAATGACGATAAAAACTTATTAACTTGGAGGGCAGCAACAGGAGAAACTGCCTTTGAGAAGCAAGAAGTTACAGCACAAGAAATTTCTGAGCAAGAATATTTTGATCACGGAACGTTGTTAGTTGCTTTTGTAAGAGCTGGAGTAGAACTCGCTTTTGAGGCTATGACAGATTCTGGAATTATAGAAGCATCTGCTTATTATGAGTCTTTACACGAAACGCCATTAATTGCAAATACAATTGCACGAATGAAATTGGCTGAAATGAACCGTGTAATTTCTGATACTGCAGAATATGGCTGTTATTTATTTGATCATGCTTGTAAACCTTTGTTAACAGAGTTTATGAAGACGGTTTCTACAGATCTTATTGGAAAGAAATTTACAGATGGTAACGATGTTGATAACCAAGAGTTGATTCGTATCAATGCGATCATCAGAAATCATCCAGTAGAAATTGTTGGGGCAAAATTAAGAGCTTCCATGACTGCGATGAAAGTGATCAAGTCAGCATAGATAAATAAAAGAGTTTAAATTTTAAAAACCTATCAGTATTATATTGCTGGTAGGTTTTGTTATTAAACACAAATATCCCTTAAGGAAAAAACCATATAACGTCGTTTTAAAAGGTGAATTTCGAAATCCTTTTCGTGAATAAATGACCATTTAAGTAAAGTTAAAGTGCTGTTTTAGGCTTATTTTTCGTTACTTTGAACTAAGTAATTTTAATAAATTAATTAGACTCAAAATTTTTGAGTTTTGATTTTTATTCCAATCTATGAAAATACAACATACAGAAATACCAGAAGCATACAGAATCACGTCACTTTTGAATCAAAAAACATATTTAGTGAGTGGGGAGTTAAAAGAATGGAAGGGTGATTTCTCTGAAGTTTATTCTACCATCTCTTCAACCCAAGAATATGCGCCAACCTTGCTAGGTACCGTTCCTAATTTAGGTGAAAATGAAGCGTTGGAAGCCTTGGATTCTGCTTACAAAGCATATGACAAAGGGCAGGGTTTGTGGCCAACAATGAGAGTGGCAGATAGAATCGAGTGTATGGAAGAATTTGCTGAGCAAATGAAAACCAAACGTGATGAAATTGTGAAGTTGTTAATGTGGGAAATAGGGAAAACATTGCCAGATTCAGAAAAAGAGTTTGATAGAACCGTAGAGTATATTTACGATACCATAGAAGATTATAAGCAAATGGATAGAGATTCTGCTAATTTTCAAAAAAATAGCGGAGTTTATGCACATATTAGGCGTGGTCCTTTAGGAGTTGTATTGTGTTTAGGCCCTTACAATTATCCTTTAAATGAAACATTTGCATTATTGATTCCTGCCTTAATCATGGGAAATACAGCTGTGTTTAAGCCAGCAAAACATGGAGTTTTATTGTTATCGCCATTAATGGAAGCATTTCAAAATAGTTTTCCAGAAGGTGTTGTCAATGTTATCTATGGGCGAGGTAGAGTATTAGCAACGCCTATCATGAAAACTGGAAAAGTAGACGTCTTAGCTTTGATTGGAAATAGCGTCTCTGCCAATGCAATTCAAGCAAATCATCCCTTCAAAAACAGATTGCGTTTAGTGCTTGGGTTAGAAGCAAAAAATCCAGCAATTGTTTTACCAGATGCAGATTTAGATTTAGCAATTGATGAATGTCTGGCGGGAGCAACTTCGTTTAACGGACAGCGATGTACGGCCTTAAAAATTATGTATGTGCACGAAGAAATCGTTGCTGAATTCAACAAACGATTTGGAGAAAAGATGGATGCATTAAAATTTGGAAATCCTTGGGATAACGGAGTTAAACTGACACCATTACCAGAGCCAGGAAAGCCTGCATATATTCAGGAACTAATTGACGATGCCATAAGTAAGGGTGCTAAAATAATCAATGAAAAGGGAGGTGAAACTTCAGATAATTATATTTTTCCTGCAGTTTTATATCCAGCCTCTAAAGACATGAGGGTTTTTCAAGAAGAACAATTTGGACCTGTAACTCCTGTCGTTTCTTTTAAAGATATTCAAGAACCCTTAGACGATATGGCTGCTTCTAATTATGGGCAACAAGTAAGTATTTTTGGAAGTGATGTAAAAACATTGGCTCCTTTAATAGACGCCCTAGTAAATTTAGTCTGTAGAGTAAACCTAAACAGTGCAGCTCAAAGAGGTCCGGATGTATATCCTTTTACAGGTAGAAAAGATTCTGCAGTTGCAACCTTAAGTGTACACGACGCATTGCGATCTTTTTCTATTAGAACTTTCCTAGCGTCTAAAGATACTGCCTATAATAATGCAATTCTAGAAGACCTAATGGATAAAAAAGTCTCTAATTTTATTAGTACAGATTATCTGTTATAAATAGTTGAAAAATAATCACTACAAAAAAACCTCCATTTGGAGGTTTTTTGTTTTTAAGCTGTTATGGTTGGACTGCTTTAAATAGTTGTAAGCATACAAGCTTTTAAGCAGTGATTTGGTTCTCTTTTATATCGTCGTAAAATTTTGCGATACTCACATTTGCATAGGGGAATAGCCATAGAAATCCAATTCCTAATGTAAGAATACATAGTAAAGCCAAACCAAAAATCCGAAGTCCTAAACAGAAATATTTCCATTTGTATCCATACATCATTTTTTTACTCTTATCAATTGCATCCATGGCCCCTATCGAATCATCATCGGCAATGATATAAAAAGTCATGGAATAAGACAATGCCGCAATAATTCCCGGAATGATAAGTAGAAGAGTCCACAATAATGTAAATAAGACCGTTAATAAATATGCTCCTGTAGAGGTTTTAAAATTAGTAAAGCCGTCAAATAGTTGTTCTATCCGTGCCTCTTGATTTCTTGCAATATTTATGGTAAACTTTATAATCCCCAGTGATAAGGGTCCTGAAATTAATAAAAGGATTAAATTCACAAAAGGGTATGTTTCAGATGATAATTCAACAATACCGATGATCAAAGCATAAATTAAAAATGTGGCAATAGCAATGCCCCATTTGTCTTTAAGCGACTCACGCGCCATTTTCATTAGTTCTACATTTTTTGTGGTCATCATTTTTTTATTCTTAAGATTTTTTGGTTTTACCCCCGTTTTATAAAATGGTATCTGGTCTTTCCTATTTATTTGAAATCAATCCCATCTTTCTGTTAATTTCTAATCAATTTTTACTCTTAATTTTGTAGAGATTTTTTGAAATTTTGAAATCGCTGATTAAGACTCTTTTTTTCTAAAGGAACAAGAATTGTTATGGGATATAACTTTTAATCAAATATATAAAAATATTTGATTAAAAGTTAGTTTGGTAAATTCTAAACAATTTGTATCTTTGCAGCGAAAAAATCATATTAAATGAAAATGAAGGGGACCAAAAGTCCCCTCTTTTTATATTTTATTTTAAGATTTAAAATGGATCAAACGAAGGTAGCAGATTTAGTAAACGAAGCATTAGCTTTGAATGAATCTTTGTATTTAATTGATTTATCTATATCAGAAAATAATAAAATTCAAGTTACCATAGACGGTGACAAAGGAGTCCCTTTAAGTGAGTGTATGAGGGTGAGTAGAAATGTAGAACACAATTTTGATAGAGAAGAAGAAGATTTCTCATTAGAAGTTTCTACACCAGATATTGCACATCCATTAAAAGTAAAAAGACAATATATTAAAAACATCAATAGGATTCTGAAAGTAAAAACTTCTGAGGAAGATTTAGAAGGGGTACTCGCAGAAGCAGATGAAGATAAGATTGTTTTAAATTGGAAAGCAAGAGAGCCAAAACCAATAGGTAAAGGAAAGGTTACTGTTCAAAAAACAGCAACGATATTCTATAAAGATATTAAAGAAGCAAAAGTGAAGATTGTATTTTAAGCAGACACGTAATGGAAAATATAGCATTAATTGATTCGTTTTCAGAATTTAAAGATAACAAGAGTATAGACAGGGTAACACTCATGTCTATTTTAGAAGAAGTTTTTAGAGCAGCATTGAAACGAAAGTTTGGATCTGATGATAATTTTGACATCATTATAAACCCAGACAAGGGAGATTTAGAGATTTGGAGAAATCGTGTTGTCGTTGCAGACGGTTTTTCTGAAGACGATAACGAAGAGATTGAATTAGCGGAAGCAAGGTTGATTGAGCCAGATTTTGAAATTGGTGAAGACGTATCTGAGGAAGTTAAATTAATTGATTTAGGAAGAAGAGCAATTTTAGCTTTACGTCAAAATTTGATCTCTAAAATTTACGAACACGACAGTACAAATATCTTCAAGCAATTTAAGGAATTGGAGGGTGAGTTGTACAGTGCAGAAGTTCATCACATTCGTCACAATGCAATTATTTTGTTAGATGATGATGGAAACGAGATTGTATTGCCAAAGAGTGAACAAATTCGTTCCGACTTTTTTAGAAAAGGAGATTCTGTGAGAGGAGTTATTAAAACAGTAGAATTAAGAGGAAATAAACCTGCAATTATATTGTCTAGAACTTCGCCGTTGTTTTTAAATAAATTATTTGAACAAGAAATCCCTGAAGTATTTGATGGTTTAATAACTGTTGAAGGAGTGGCAAGAATTCCAGGAGAAAAAGCAAAAGTAGCGGTAGATTCTTATGATGATAGAATAGATCCTGTTGGAGCATGTGTAGGGGTTAAAGGTTCAAGAATTCATGGGATTGTTCGTGAGTTAGGGAATGAAAATATAGATGTCATTAACTACACTAAAAATGAACAATTATTTATTTCAAGAGCATTAAGTCCTGCAAAAGTGACATCGATGGAGATAGAGGTGTTTGAGGAAGAAAAAAATGGTAAAAAAGGTCGTGTAAGTGTCCTATTGAAGCCAGAAGAAGTTTCCAAAGCCATTGGTAGAGGTGGTGTAAATATTCGTTTAGCAAGTGAATTAACAGGTTATGAAATAGATGTTCAAAGAGAAGGATTAGAAGAAGAGGATGTTGAGTTAACTGAATTCATTGATGAAATTGAAGACTGGGTTATTACCGAATTTAAAAAAATTGGATTAGATACTGCGAGAAGCGTATTAGAGACAAGTGTTGAGGAGTTGGTAAAAAGAACAGATTTAGAAGAAGAAACAATTATGGACGTTCAAAGAATTTTGAAAGAAGAATTCGAGGACTAAATATAGTATAGAAGTAAAGAAAAAAGCATATTTTTACAAGTATAAAGTTAAAAAGAATATATGTCTGAAGGCAAAATTAAGAGGCTTAATAAAGTTTTAAGAGAATTAAATATTTCTCTAGATAGAGCAGTCGAATATTTAGCGGATAAAGGTCACGAAATAGAAGCGAGACCTACTACTAAAATTTCGGGTGATATCTACCAGGTTTTACTTGATGGCTTCGAAACTGATGCCAACAAAAAAGCTGCATCGAAAGAAGTTGGAGAAGAAAAACGCAAAGAGAAAGAAGCCATTCGTATTGAACTGGAAGCTAAATTAGAGAAGAAAAGAGCAGAAGAAGTTAAAAAGGAAGAGGTTTTAAGAGCGAAAGCAGATAAACTAGAGTTAAAGACTGTTGGTAAAATCGATATTGATAAAAAACCGCAAGTTAAGGTTGAAGAATCACCAGTAACTAATGAGTCTAAAGAAGTTGCTCCAATCAAAGTTCAAAAAGACGAGGTTGAAAAAGACGAGGTTGTAACGACAGAAGTTAAAAAAGTTGTTTCTAAAATTGAAAAAGAAGTTTCTAAAGTTGAAGAGAAACCAAAGGTTAAGAAAGAAAATATAACCTCCGAAGTAAAAGAAGAAGAGGTTACTGCTGAAAATGCAGAATCTATCAAAACTCAGTATAAAAAATTAGATGGTCCAAATTTTACAGGAAAGAAAATTGATTTAAAACAATTTGAAAGACCTAAGAAAAAGAAACCTGAAGTCAAAAAAGACGCAAATACAGACGCCAAAAAGAAACGGAAACGTATTGCTAGTAAGCCAGGAGCACCGGGATCTTCCAATGGAAGACCTAATCAGGGAAATAAACGAGCAGTACCAGGAAATAATAGGCCAGGATTTAGAGGAGCAAGAGGAGGTCAAAGACCCTCTCCTGTTAAGAAAGAGGAGCCAACAGAAGCAGATATCCAAAAACAAGTTAGAGAAACTCTTGAGAAATTACAAGGGAAATCTTCTAAAGGAAAAGGAGCAAAATATCGTAGAAATAAAAGAGAGGCTCATCGTGAGCAATCTGACGCAGAATTAGAAGCACAAGCATTAGACAACAAAATCTTAAAAGTAACTGAGTTTGTTACGGTAAGTGAAGTCGCTACGATGATGGATGTTCCTGTGACTAATATCATTTCTTCTTGTATGATGTTAGGAATGATGGTAACTATGAATCAGCGTTTGGACGCAGAGACTCTTGTTATTGTTGCCGAAGAATTCAATCATAAAGTAGAGTTTATTGGAGCTGAAGTAGAAGAGTCCATTGCAGAAGTTATTGATAAGCCAGAAGATTTAGAAAGTCGTGCTCCAATTATTACGGTAATGGGTCACGTAGATCATGGTAAAACATCGTTATTAGATTACATTAGAAATGCCAATGTAATTGATGGAGAAAGTGGTGGAATAACACAACATATTGGAGCTTATTCTGTAAACGTTGGAGATCAAAAAATAGCGTTTTTAGATACTCCAGGTCACGAGGCTTTTACCGCCATGCGTGCACGTGGGGCTCAAGTTACAGATTTAGTGATTATTGTAGTTGCAGCAGATGATGATGTAATGCCACAAACAAAAGAAGCAATTTCCCATGCGCAAGCTGCGGGAGTTCCGATCATATTTGCCATCAATAAAATTGATAGACCCAATGCAAATCCAGACAATGTAAAAACACAATTATCTTCAATGAATTTATTAGTTGAAGAATGGGGAGGAAACATACAATCACAAGATATTTCTGCAAAAACAGGAGAAGGAATTCCAGAATTATTGGAAAAAGTTTTACTAGAAGCTGAAATTTTAGAATTGAAAGCAAACCCTAATAAAAATCCAATTGGAGCTGTTGTTGAAGCTTTATTAGATAAAGGAAGAGGATATGTTTCTACAATACTAGTTCAAGCAGGAACTTTAAAAATTGGAGATTACCTTTTAGCAGGGAAACACAGTGGAAAAGTTAGAGCCATGTTTGATGACAAAGGGAATAACTTAAAAGAGGCAGGACCGTCAACACCAGTATCTATATTAGGATTGGATGGAGCGCCACAAGCAGGAGATAAATTCAATGTATTTGACGACGAGCGTGAAGCAAAACAAATTGCTTCAAAAAGATCTCAATTACAGCGCGAGCAGTCGGTAAGAACTCAGAAAACGTTAACGCTGGATGAAATTGGACGTAGAATCGCTTTAGGAGATTTTAAAGAATTAAATATTATTTTAAAAGGAGATGTTGATGGTTCTGTAGAAGCTTTAACAGATTCTTTCCAGAAATTATCAACAGAGGAAATCCAAGTAAATATTTTACATAAAGGGGTTGGAGCCATTACTGAAAGTGATGTGTTATTAGCAACAGCTTCTGATGCAATTATAGTTGGGTTTAATGTTCGACCACAAGGAAACGCTAGAGCTGTAGCAGATAGAGAAGAAGTAGATATCAGAACATATTCTATCATTTATGACGCTATCAACGACTTAAAAGATGCCATGGAAGGGATGTTGTCTCCAGAAATGAAAGAAGAAGTTTCAGGTAATGTAGAAATTAGAGAAGTCTACAAGATCTCTAAAGTTGGAAATATTGCTGGATGTATGGTCATGTCTGGAAAAATATTTAGAGATTCTCAAATTAGAATTATTAGAGAAGGAATTGTAGTTCACACCGGAACTTTAACATCATTAAAGCGTTTTAAAGATGATGTAAGAGAAGTTGCAAAAGGTTATGATTGTGGACTTCAAATCAAAAATTATAACGACATTGTACAAGGCGATGTTATAGAAGCTTATAAAGAAGTTGCTGTTAAGAAAAAATTAAAATAACAACTTCAAAGTAGACAGTGTAAGTCGAGATTTCAGCATGCTGAAATCTCGACTTTTTTTTATGGCTTTTAATAAGAATAATCAGCAAATGATTTACTTTATTCTTTCTAAGAATAAACGTAAATTTACACCTTCAAAATGAAAAAATAATGCAATATAATCACCTGGCAATAGAAAAGAAATGGCAAAAATTTTGGGCAGAAAACCAAACTTTTAAAGCTAGTAATGAGTCTGATAAACCTAAGTATTATGTATTAGATATGTTTCCTTACCCTTCTGGTGCTGGTTTACATGTTGGGCATCCTTTGGGGTACATTGCAAGTGATATTTATGCTCGTTATAAAAGACATAAAGGCTTTAACGTGTTGCATCCTCAGGGGTATGATTCTTTTGGTTTACCAGCAGAACAATATGCAATTCAAACAGGGCAGCACCCGGCAAAAACAACAGAAGCAAATATTGCAACCTACAGGAAACAATTAGATAATATTGGATTTTCTTTTGATTGGACTCGAGAAGTGAGAACATCCAATCCAGCGTATTATAAATGGACTCAGTCTATTTTTATTGAGCTTTTCAATTCTTGGTATCATAAAGATACAGACAAGGCAGAAGATATATCAATATTGATTTCAATTTTCAAAAAAGAAGGGAATCGTTTGGTCAATGCAGTCTCAGAGGAAGGTGTTGAGCTTTTTTCCTCCGAAGAATGGAAGGCATTCCCTAAGAAAAAACAAGAAGAAATTTTATTACAATATCGTTTAACATATTTGTCAGATACGCATGTAAATTGGTGTCCAGTATTAGGAACTGTTTTAGCAAATGATGAAATTATAAATGGGCTTTCAGAACGTGGAGGTCATCCTGTTGTTCAAAAAAAAATGACCCAATGGTCCATGCGTATTTCAGCATATGCACAACGGTTGTTAGACGGTTTAGAAAAGATAGATTGGCCACAACCTCTGAAAGATTCTCAAACCAATTGGATCGGTAGAAGTCAAGGAGCTATGGTTTCTTTCGAGGTTAATGAAGTTTCCTCAAAAGAGAGTACTGAGGTAAAATTATCATACAAAGAACTTGAGACTTTAAAAGAACTTCGTTTAAACTTGTCTAAAGCAGAAGGGCTTCTTTGGGATGAACTAAAACATAAAAAAGGAGCTGCAAAATTTAGAAAAAAATACACTGTCGGTTCCTTTTTGGTCGATTATGTATGCTTGGCCAAAAATACGATTGTAGAGTTTTCCGGAAAAGAAGATGAAACAGAAAGAACAACCTTCTTTGCTAAAGAGGGATTTAATATTGTTCGTTTCTCAAATGAAGAAGTGATTGAAAACGTATTGCAAGTTGTTTCTAAAATTAACAATACATTGCAATTTTCTTCGGCAATTAAAAGTGATAAAAAACCCGAAAAAAAGCCAACAAAAAAGCATCAAATAGATGTCTTTACAACAAGACCGGATACAATATTTGGAGTCTCTTTTATGACTTTAGCTCCAGAACATGAGTTGGTGTCTAAAATTGTAACTCCTGCTCAAAAAAAGGAAGTAAACGCCTATGTAAGAACAACTGCAAAGCGTTCTGAACGAGATCGAATGGCAGATGTTAAAACAATTTCAGGAGTCTTTACTGGAGCCTATGCAATACATCCTTTTACAGGAGAGAAAGTGCAAATTTGGATTGGAGATTATGTCTTGGCAAATTACGGAACCGGTGCAGTTATGGCAGTTCCATGTGGTGACCAACGTGATTATGATTTCGCAAAACATTTTGATATTCCAATACCTAATATTTTTAAAGGAGTAGATATCTCTGAGGCTGCTCATGTAGACAAAGCTGGAACTATCATTGCAAATTCAGATTTTTTAAGTGGGTTAACGTATCAAAAAGCATTGAAATTATCCATTTTTGAACTCGAAAAAAGAGCCATTGGGTATGGTAAAATAAATTACCGATTGCGAGATGCAGTATTTAGTAGACAGCGCTACTGGGGAGAGCCATTTCCTGTATATTATAAAGATGGGATGCCTCAAATGATAGATGCTGCTCACTTACCAATCGTACTGCCAACAGTAGAAAAATATCTCCCTACGGAAGATGGTAAGCCTCCTTTAGGAAATGCACCAGAATGGGCCTGGGATTCTAGAGGGAAGAAAGTGGTCTCTAACGAGAAGCTGAAAAACAAAACGGTATATCCTTTAGAGTTAAACACCATGCCAGGTTGGGCTGGAAGTTCCTGGTATTTTAACAGGTATATGGATGCTTCCAATTCGGAGGAATTTGCTAGCAAAGAATCACTGGATTATTGGAAAGAAGTAGATTTATATATAGGAGGTTCCGAACATGCTACCGGTCATTTGTTATATGCTCGTTTTTGGCAAAAGTTTTTGTTTGACAAAGGAATGGTACCCGTAGATGAGTTTGCAAAAAAACTGATCAATCAAGGAATGATTTTGGGAACTTCTGCTTTTGTTTATAAGGCAACACCTTTTATAAAGTCAGATTGTTTTACAGCACATGCCAGTGAAGAAATACTGAATAAAATTCCGGCGGTAATTGTATCAAAAAATCTTTTTAATTCTGAAGAAGATTTTGAAGTTTTAGTAAAAAATTATTTAATAGACAATGGGTTTTTAAATCAAGATACTAGTGATCGTATTATGATTGTGAAATCGGATGTTCATGCAGATGTTTCTTCGGTAAATGCTTCAGATGAATTAGATGTAGAGGCATTTAAAAACTGGAGAACAGAATTTAAAACTGCTGAATTTATTTTAGAAGAGGGTATTTATAAAGTTGGAAGAGAAGTCGAAAAAATGTCTAAATCTAAATACAATGTAGTGAATCCTGATGCTATTTGTTCAGCACATGGAGCAGATGCTTTGCGTTTATTTGAGATGTTTTTAGGACCGCTGGAACAAGCAAAACCTTGGAAAACTTCAGGTATTTCTGGAGTTTCAACTTTTTTAAAGAAATTATGGAAATTATATTTTAATGGAGATGTACTAGCGATTTCTGAGGATGAGCCAACAAAAGAAGAGCTAAAAATACTACATAAAACAATTAAAAAAGTAGAAGAGGATATTGAGAATTTCTCTTTTAATACCTCTGTTTCTACTTTTATGATTGCTGTTAATGAGTTAACGTTGTTAAAATGTAATAAACGTTTAATTTTAGAACCTTTAGCTATTTTGGTTTCTCCTTATGCACCTCATATTGCTGAAGAGTTATGGAGTTTATTGGGGAAAACTACCTCAATTTCTACAGTAGATTTTCCTGCATTTGAAGCAAATCATCTTGTAGAAAGTACTAAAAATTATCCAATTTCTTTCAACGGTAAAATGCGTTTTACACTAGAGCTTTCATTGGATTTGTCTAAAGAAGAAATAGAAAAAACAGTTTTAGAAGATGAAAAAACAATTGCACAATTAGATGGGAGAATACCAAAAAAAGTGATTGTTGTTCCTGGTAAAATTGTAAATATTGTAGGTTAAAGACGATCTACTTATAGAAGAGACACCATTAAAAGTCATTACAGTATTTGTAATGACTTTCTTATTTAACTATCTTGTGGTTTGAATGAGTATTTTAAAAAAAGAACTTTTTAAACGTCAAATCGCTTTGTCTGAAATAGGTGAAGTTGGGCAAAATAAATTACAGAACGCCTCTGTTCTTGTGGTTGGATGTGGAGGTCTTGGAGGACCAGTTGCAACGTATTTAGCTTCTAGTGGAATCGGAAAACTTCATTTGGTAGATTTTGACATTATAGATGTCTCTAATCTGCACAGGCAAGTTTTTTATGCTATGGATGATGTTGGAAAACCTAAGGTCGAAGTTTTATCAGAGTTTATAAAAAAGAGAGCCCCTTTTACAGAAGTTACTCATACCAAGGACTCAATCTGTAAAGAAAACATCTATGACATTATTTCAGAGTATGACATCGTTGTTGATGGCACAGATTCTATTCCTACAAAATACTTGTTAAATGATGCTTGTGTTATTAAAAATAAACCCCTAGTATATGGCTCTTTGTATAAGTTTGACGGCTATGTTTCCACATTTAATGTCTTACAAAAAGATGGTAGCTATTCTTCAAATTTAAGAGATGCTTTTCCGGAGATTACTTCAGAGGTTCCCAATTGTGAAGAAGCTGGGACGTTAAACTCTATTGTTACGATGATTGCTGCTCAGCAAGTAAACGAAGTTATAAAATTGATTACAGGGATTGGGAAACCACTAATAAACAAATTGTTAGTTTATAATTCACTTCAAAATACACAGTTAAAAGTAACGTTAACTTCAAATTTTTTAAAAGATAGAATTGCAGCATTATTTAAAGTTGAAACGTATTTTGATCCAGCTTGTGTTTCTCAAAATTTAGATTGGCAAATATCAGCAGTAGAATTAAAAAAAATAATTGATAATTCAAACCTTCAATTAATTGCTGTATTACCCAATTTAAAATTGCCTTTTCAGGTCCATCAAATTATTCCTATTCAGAGTTTCAAACCAGAATGTATTGAGGTAGATTATTCGAAAACGTATGTTTTGATATGTCAAAGAGGGGTTAATAGTGAGAAGGCTACAAAAATAGTAAAAGAAAAATATCCTGAATTGAATGTGTTAAGTTTAACAGGTGGGATTTCTGGCTACGAAAATTAATATTTTACATATAAAATATCGTCCAATTTTCTAAATTGTATTTAAAATATCCAATGCTTTTTTAACAGAATCAATTTTGATAAAGGTAACCAACAAGCGCAAACCATTTTTGGTTTCTTTTTCTTTCATTACACAACTTTTACTGTTTTTTTGAACATATTTGAGCATTTTTGTAAAAGCTTCAGTTTGATAAAATTCGCTTTGTTGATTCGACACAAAATAGCCAATCATTCTTTTTTGTTTAAGAATAATTTTCTCTATTCCCAATTCTTTGGACAACCACTTTATTCTTACAGAATTTAATAAATCTTCAACTTGTGTTGGGATTTCTCCAAATCTGTCAATTATTTCTGTCTCAAAATTTTGTAATTCATGTGCATCTTTTAAGCTTCCTAGTTTGTTGTATAAACTCAATCTTTCTGAAATAGAATTGATATAATCATCGGGAAATAAAATCTCAAAGTCAGTATCAATTTGAACCTCTTTCACAAATTTTTTAGGTTTTGTATTATCTGTTGGATATAGTTCTTTAAATTCATTTTCTTTCAATTCCTCAATGGCTTCTTGTAATATTTTTTGATAGGTGTCAAATCCTATATCGTTGATAAAACCACTTTGTTCCCCTCCTAGTAAATCTCCTGCTCCACGAATCTCTAGATCTTTCATGGCAATATTAATTCCACTTCCTAAATCAGAAAACAAGACCAATGCTTCTATTCGTTTTCTTGCATCTTCAGTCATCATATGGTAAGCGGGAGTTATAAAATAACAGAATGCTTTTTTATTAGAACGTCCTACCCTACCTCGCATTTGATGTAAATCAGAAAGACCAAAATTATTGGCATTATTAATAAAAATGGTGTTTGCATTTGGAACATCTAGTCCACTTTCTACGATGGTTGTTGAAACCAAAACATCAAATTCATTGTTCATAAATTCTAACATTAACCCCTCTAATTTCTTACCTTCCATTTGACCATGGCCGACCCTAATTTTTGCAGAAGGCACGAGTCTTTGCAACAAGCCAGCAACTTCTTTTATATTTTCGATTCTATTATGAATAAAGAAGACTTGACCTCCTCTAGAAATTTCATAAGAAATAGCATCTCTAATAGTCTCCTCAGAAAAACGAATCACATTACTTTCTATAGGATGTCTGTTTGGGGGTGCTGTTTTTATAACAGATAAATCTCTTGCAGCCATTAAACTAAATTGTAACGTTCTAGGAATTGGAGTTGCAGTGAGTGTTAACGTATCTACATTTTCTTTCAATGTTTTTAATTTATCCTTAACAGCGACACCAAATTTTTGTTCTTCATCAATAATTAATAAGCCCAAATCTTTAAATTTCAAACGTTGATTTGTCAACTGATGTGTGCCAATAATAATATCAACTTCACCCTTATTTACGCCATCAATAGCGATTGTTTTTTGCTTGGCAGTTTTAAATCTATTTAAATAATCAATCTTGATTGGGAAGTCTTTTAATCTCTCAGAAAATGTTTTAAAGTGTTGGAAGGCTAAAATTGTAGTAGGGACTAAAACAGCTACTTGTTTTCCGTTGTCTACCGCTTTAAAAGCAGCTCTTATGGCTACTTCTGTTTTACCAAAACCAACATCACCACAAACCAATCTATCCATTGGTTGTTCTTTTTCCATATCTTTTTTTACGTCTTGTGTCGCAGTATATTGATCTGGGGTGTCTTCATACATAAAACTACCTTCTAGTTCATGTTGAATATGCGTATCGGGTCCAAAAGCAATTCCTTTTTGTAATTTTCTTTTTGCATATAATTGAATTAGATTAAATGCAATATGTTTGACTCTCGCCTTTGTTTTTTGCTTTATTTTTTTCCAAGCACCTGAACCTAATTTATATATTTTCGGAGCTTTTCCATCTTTCCCATTGAATTTAGAGATTTTGTGAAGTGAATGAATACTTACGTATAAAATATCTCTTTCTCCATAGATTAATTTAATTGCTTCCTGTTTTTTTCCTTGAACATCAATCTTTTGTAAGCCTCCAAATTTTCCAATTCCATGATCCATGTGCGTCACATAGTCTCCAATTTCTAGTTTGTTTAGCTCTTTAAGTGTGATGGCTTGTTTTTTTGCATAGCCATTTTTTAATCGAAATTTATGATATCGTTCAAAAATTTCGTGATCGGTATAACAAACTATTTTATTTTCTATATCTACAAATCCCTTATGCAAAGGGAAAACAACAGTCTCGTAATGAACTTCCTGTTCTGCATCATCAAAAATATCTTGAAACCGTTTCGCTTGTTGTTCATTAGCACAAAAAATATAATTAGAAAAATCGGCTTTATGATATTCTTCTAAATGATCAATAAGTAGATTGAATTGTTTGTTAAAGGAGGGTTGAGGTTGGGTGTTGAAGTTGATACGATCAATTTCAGAACTCTCTGACAGATTATTTACAGCTCCAAAATGCACCAAAGTAAATTCTTGTATTTGTTTTTTGAAAAGGGTTCCGTTAGAAAATAACTCCTCAGGTTTTAGATGTTTAATTTCTTTAGAGACCGTATTGAAATCTTCTTCAGCTTTTGCAAAAAATTTATCTAGTTTACCAGAAATTAAATGGATGTTTTTTGCAAAAATTATTGTTTTTGATGAAAGATACTTTAGAAAACTTTCTCTATTTTCTTGCAGTGTTTTATTTTCAATATTTGGTATTATAGAGACTTTTTTTAGCAATTCTTTAGACAGTTGTGTTTCAACATCAAAACTTCTAATACTGTCAATATCATTTCCAAAAAACTCAATTCTGTAAGGTTCATCATTTGAAAAAGAGAAAACGTCAATGATCCCTCCTCTTACTGAAAAGTCTCCTGGCTCTGTTACAAAATCTACCCGTTTAAATTTGTATTCAAATAAAATCTCATTCACAAAATCAAGTGATAAAGACTCTCCAACAGTTACTTTTAGGGTGTTTTTTTCTAATTCTTTTTTAGTGACAACTTTTTCAAATAGTGCTGTAGGATAGGTAACGATTACCGCTGGCTTTTTACGAGAATTTATTCTATTCAAAACCTCAGAGCGCAGTAGAACATTTGCATTGTCTGTTTCTTCAATTTGGTAAGGTCTTCTATACGAGCCAGGATAAAAAAGCACGTTTTTATCTCCTAATAATTGTTCTAAATCATTTAAATAATAGGCAGCTTCTTCTTTGTCATTGAAGATGAGAAGAAAGGGTTTGTCCCCCTTTTTAAATGTTTCTGAAATCACAAAAGACAAGGAAGATCCAACCAAATTCGATATTTGAAAATGATTTTTTTCTTTAAGAAAAGCTTCCATTATCTGCGAAATGTTGGCAGATTTTTGATATTGATTTACAATGCTCTGGGTACTCAAGCTATAAAATTTTAGGCAAATGTAGATTTTATAGGCATATAAAACCAATAACCATAATTTTTTCTTCTATAAATCAATATATTTTAGACTAATTTCTCTTTATTTCTTATTAAAAGAGGGTATATCTGATTCCTATAAAAGCCCTTATTCCCTGATTAGATGCATACACATAACTAGGGTCAAATGCAAGTTCTGGATTTTTTTCCGTGTCAATTCCAATGTCGAAAGGATTTTCTGAGTTATTAATACTATTTGCTGGGGGTGTAAAGTTTAAAAGATTTTTTATACCACCATATAACTCCCAACTATTAGTGAATTTCTTTGTCAATTGAATGTTTTGAATACTAAACCATGGTGAGAATTCTGCTCTTGGGTCTTTATCTCCCAACAAAGGCAAACGCATTGGGCCATAGATATTTCCTGTATAATCAAAAGTTATATTCGTATTCGTCTTATAAGAAATAGACCAGACACCACTAAAGCTTTCTGTCAATAATTGTGTTGTTTTAATATTATTTTCTGTAAGGGAAACATCCATTAATGTTGCGCCTAAATTTATTGACAATCCGTTTGTAAAGATCATGTCTGTATTTAATGAAATTCCCTTAGATACAGAAAATCCATCCAAATTTTTATATATAATTTTATTTGAATTGGTCTCATAATCAGGTAAAATTCTATTGTCGAAATAGGTGTAAAAAGTACTTGCATCTAGCGTAATAAATGAATTTTCTAAAATGATCTTTTTCACATAATTAAGATTTATATTCCATGAAGTTTCAGGGTTCAATTCCCCTTCAAACACAACCTCTCTTGCTCCTGTTAATGCTGCATGATCTTCTGTAAAAACATTAGCAACTCTGAAACCGTTTCCAATACTTACTCTTACTATATTCGTTTTATCAATAGAATTCCATTTGTAATTTATTCTTGGCGAAAAGATACGACCATGAATGCTGTTGAAGTCTAATCTAGCACCTAATAATAATTTGTTTTGTATGTTCAAGGCAATTTCATCTTGTATGAAAATTCCTGGTAAATGTATTTTAGAAGGCATGTTTGTTAAACCATCGTCTTCAAAAGTAGCAAATGTATTATCATCATAAAAAGTGTATCTATAGGCTAAACCTAAAAGTAAATCATGCTTTTCTTTAATTTTTTTGTTGAACGTAAACTGACCAAAACCTATAAGTTGTTCTGCATCATACCCATCTGTTCCATAAAAAGAATTTTGAGAATGGCCATTTGCACTAAATTGAAAATTGATATTTGCTCTAGTGGGTAATTCATAGGTTCCAAATGTTTCCCACCTATTTGTATAAATGCTCTCTCCATACTTAATAGTACCTCCTCTGTATTTTTGTTCCCAATCGATTTCTCCTCCCCAACGGTCTTCGTAAACATATCGACCAGCAATGGTTAAAACTTTATTACTTTTTCTTTTAATATTTACTTTATTGAAAAGAGAAATTCTATTTTGAAGTGTTAAATCAGTAAAGTTATCCTCATTTTTATCAATTCTATTTTGAAAGTTAAAATAATTAATACCTAATAACCCTTCTATATTACTAGTAGCTTTATATCGCATACCAATATCAGTATTTATTTCTCCCCAAGAGCTTGTAGAAATATCGGACGCTAGAGCAGGGGCCTTTGCCGTTTTTTTAGTAATGATATTTATAATACCTCCAACCGCTTCAGAACCATATAAACTCGATGCTGGACCCTTTACAATTTCCACCCTTTCAATCAAAGCTTGTGGAATTCCTGTCAATCCATAAACTGTAGATAAACCGCTTACAATAGGCATTCCATCAATTAGAACAAAAGAATACGGACCCTCCAGTCCATTTATATGAATATCACCTGTATTACAAACATTACAATTTAATTGAGGTTTCACGCCATTCACATTTTGTAAGGATTCAAAAATAGATGGACTTGGATTTTTTTTGAAAAAAGTAGCACTATACACCTCAACAGAAACGGGGCTGTTAGATTTTGAAACAGGTCTTAAAGTTCCAGAAATGACAATTTCTTCTAAAGAATTTGTGTCATCTAAGCTAAAATTTTTGACTATTTTTTTATTTCCGTTTAACATAATTTTTGCAGATTTCTTTTCAAAACCATTGTTACTTGAAACAAGTGTGTAGTTCCCGTTTGGAATATCCTTCAGCTCATAAAAACCGTTTTCATTCGTAAAGGTTCCAAGTTTAGTATTGTTAAGGTATACGTTTACAAAAGGTAAGGCTTCTCCTTTGGATGTAATTTTTCCCGAGATACTATTTGTTTGAGCTTGAATTGAAATCAATCCTGTAAAAAATACCCAAATAATTTTCACTATAATTTTCATTAGTATGTATTAATTTTTGCAAATA
>Ga0209504_1000655_pt1 | contig 29785 bp, 29 predicted proteins | sample COGITO_mtgs_1005_FD_184791 | JGI IMG/M metagenome (GOLD analysis project Ga0209504, IMG submission 184791) | Pelagic marine microbial communities from North Sea - COGITO_mtgs_100511 (SPAdes) (version 2) | ecosystem: Environmental > Aquatic > Marine > Epipelagic ...
TTGTTGATAAACGAAGGCGGGTTGTTCAGCACCTTGCGCTCAACCTGATAGGCCCAGAACTGTTTGGAGATTTCGAAGGATTCGTTGATCGCCACCGCCTTGCTGATATCGATACTGCCATCTGCCAGCTCGGGGGTGTAGTTCAGCTCGCAGAAGGCCGAGTGGCCGGTGCCGGCGTTGTTCCAGGCGTTGGAGCTTTCATCGGCGACGCGGTCGAGGCGCTCGTAGATATCGATGCTCCAGCCCGGCTCCAGCTCATTGAGGTAGGTGCCCAGGCTGGCACTCATGATGCCGCCGCCAACCAGAAGGACGTCCACGGTTTTTTCTGGCTCAGGGTGCTTGGCGCAGCCGATCACGCTCAGGCACAGGAGGGTCAACAGGAGTTTTTTCATTAAACCAACCATCTTATCGGTGAAGTCAAAATGACGACCTGGGCGACACGGGATCAGGCGTGTGGCAATAGCCTACATGCCCGTCGGCGGGCGACAGGCGCAGGGCTGGTGTACAGGGCGTCGTGTGCGTAACGGCAGTGGCTTAGAGCGCAGCTGGCGAAGCACTGCGCAAGCGTTGCAAGGCGTGGGGCGACTGCCGTTGTCAGGCTTATCGCAAGAAGCATGCCCGCAGCACGCCAGCCCCAAGCTGCGGCGTGCTGCCGCAGAGGGATGGGCGTTTTGCCTGTTTCAGGTGGCGTGATCTCGCCATGTTTGGGCGGTTTTACCGAGGCTTTTGGCGGATTGTCGCCGCCTGAGTTGATCGCCTGCAGGCGCAAAAAAACCGGCGCTAGGCCGGTTTTCGGTGCTGCACAGGCTTGCTCAGTTGTTGACCAAGCTGAGGAACTCGCTGCGTGTGGCGGCGTTTTCGCGGAACTCGCCGAGCATCACCGAGGTGACCATGGAGGAATTCTGCTTCTCCACGCCGCGCATCATCATGCACATATGCTGCGCTTCGATCACCACCGCCACACCGAGGGCACCGGTGACCTGCTGGATGGCTTCGGCGATCTGCCGGCTGAGGTTTTCCTGGATCTGCAGGCGGCGCGCGTACATATCGACGATGCGGGCGACCTTCGACAGGCCGAGCACTTTGCCGTTGGGGATATAGGCGACATGGGCCTTGCCGATAAAGGGCAGCAGGTGATGTTCACACAGCGAGTACAGCTCGATGTTCTTCACCAGTACCATTTCGCTGTTGTCGGAGCTGAACAGCGCGCCGTTGGTGACTTCTTCGAGGGTTTGCTGGTAGCCCTTGCACAGGTACTGCATGGCTTTGGCGGCGCGCTTGGGCGTGTCGAGCAGGCCTTCGCGGGATACGTCTTCGCCAAGTTGGCCGAGAATCTCGGTGTATTGCTGTTCCAGGGACATGGACAATCTCGTAGGTCTTTCTAAAGGGCGCAGGTTAGGCCGCGAGGCTCGGGCTGGCAAGTGCGTAACCCGCCAGCGGCATGAGCTTATTCGTCGCGGCCATCCATCATGGTGCGCTTGAGCATCACGTACACCGCGCCAGTGCCGCCGTGCTTGGCCAGGCAGGAGGTGAAGCCGAGCACCTGTGGATGCTGGCGCAGCCAGGTGTTGACGTGGCTTTTGATCATCGGCTTACGGCCGTCCATGCGCACCGCCTTGCCGTGGGTGATGCGCACGCAGCGCACCTCCAGCTTGTTGGCCTCGGCGATAAATTCCCACAGGGTGTCGCGGGCTTTTTCCACGCTCATGCCGTGCAGGTCGAGGCTGCCTTCAAAGCTGATCTGCCCCAACTTGAGCTTGCGCATCTGGCCTTCCTGCACGCCGTTGGCGGCCCAGTACAGCGGGTCTTCGGCGCCTACGTCGATGACAAACTGGTCGGACAAACCGTCGACCTTGACCGAATCCACGCGCGCCGTGGCGGCCTGGCGCAGGGTGGCCAGTTGGGCACGGTTAGGTTTCGGTTTACCGGTGTCGGCGCGGTCATGCTTGATTGGTTTGACGCCGCGCAACTCGGCTTTAAATAAAGAAAAATCGTCGTCTTGCATTTAGGCCTCCGCGAAGGCCGTTAGTGTACCCAAGCTGCCCAGCACTCAGTCGCGCTTTTTCATCAGATGTGGGGCCATGCTCAGGTCGCTGGGGCGGCGCAGGCGGCGTCGGCAGCGGCGCCAGAGCATCACGCCGAAGCACAGCAACAGCAGGCCGATAACGATAAATACGCCGGCCGCGCCTGGTGATTCGTTCAACGGGCCGAGTGCAGCGGGCTGGCCGAGCAGGGTGGCGGTGCCGGCCATTGTCAGCAGCACGCCGAATGTGGCGAACAGCGCTGCCAGGCCAGCGCCCAGGCGCAGGCGCCAGTTGCTGGCATTGCGTGGGCGCAGGCGGCGTGCATCAAAACCATCGGAGTGTTTCATTCCGATTTCCTCATGCCAATTTCCTCGGTGGCTATCGGCGGTATGACCGGTGTGGGCTGGCGTGGTTCAACTGCGCCCAACAGCCCCTGCGCAAGTTGCGAACTGCGCCGCGCTGGCGGTTGATCAGATCAAGGCGCTGGCGCAAGGCACCACGGCGGCAAAATTGTCGGCCAGGGCGATCATCTCGGCGCGGTGCATGTCGGCTGCGCTGATCACCTGACCGTCGAGCGTTGGCAGGTCGCGGGTGGCGCAAGCGGCATCGACCACGGTGCAGCGGTAACCATAGTCTTTGGTGGCGCGCACCGTGGTGCTGATACTTGAATGGGTCATAAAGCCGCAGACGATCAGGTCCAGGTGGCCTAGGGCCTGCAGGCGATCATGCAGGTCGGTGCCGTTGAAGGCATTGGGCATGCGTTTTTCGACGATGATCTCGCCAGGCAGCGGCGCCACTTCCGGCAGGTGCAGGCCGCGTGGGCCGCGTGGGTCGAGCAGGCCATCGGGAATGCCCAGGTGTTTGACGTGGACGATGGCGCTGCCCAGATGACGGGCGGCGGCCAGCAGTTTGGCGATTTCTTCCAGCGCGGCATCCAGCCCTGGTAATTGCAACACGCCGCTGCGGTATTCCTCTTGCGCATCGATGACCAGCAAGGTCGCATTGCTCAGGCTGGCGGGCGCATGGCTGCGGCCAGTGAGGGCGAACATCGTTTTAGGGGTGGACATGGCAGGAACTCCAGGCTGGCATGGACAGTCCACCCATTGTCCGCCTGTGCTGCGCTGCTGTGAACCTTTGTGGTCGATGATCTTGCATGCTGCCTATGCGGCGAGCAGAATCGGGGGGCTGCCGAGGAACGGCGATCTCAAGCAAAGGAGCTGCAATATGAGCCTGATTGCACTGTTTTCCGAACACTTCTGGCTGTTGTTTGCCGTAGCAATTTCCATCGCTGTGCTGCGCGAACTGCACCTTAAACGAGACTAGTGGCGACGCTTGCACAGCCTCGGTCATCGACAAGCGCCAGGGCATGCCCTGGCGCTTGCGTTTCAGTACAGGCCAAACAGTTCGAATTGCAGGTACCAGATACCCAGCGAGCCGAAGAAGTTGACCAGAATGGCTGGAAGGAACTTCAGGTGCACGGCGAAGCTGTAAGTCTTGTCCAGCGACATCGCCATTATCCCTGCGGCTGAGCCGACCACCGTCAGCGAGCCGCCAATCCCCACCATCAGCGCATTCAGTGCCCACTGATTGAGCCCCAGTTGCGGGTTGGACATCAGTGCCGCCGCTTCCACGGGCACGTTGTCCATCACCCCGGATGCCACCCCGAGCACCACGTTGACCGCCGTGGGGTGCAGCACTTCGAACAGCCGCGAGATATACGATAGCCAGCCGACGTGGTTGAGGCAGGCCACCGAGGTGATGATGCCGATAAAGAACAGCAGGGCGTTCCACTCGACCTTTTGCAGTTGATCCTGCCAGGGCAGCTCGATACCGCGGCGCATCAGCAGCCAGGCATACAGGGCGACGATGCCCAGACCAATGCCGATGGCGAACTCAATGCTGACTTTCAGCACGATATTGCACAGCACCGCGCCAAATACGGCGAAGAAACCGACTATCGCCAGGCCCGCGCCACCGGGTTTGAGCGCGGATTCGGCCTGGTCGGCCACCTCAATCAGGCTCTGCCCATCGAGCTTGCGCAGGTAGAAGAAGTGCAGCGTGGCGGCGAACAGCAGCCAGCCAATCAGCGCTGAGGGGATCAGCAACAGCAGGCCGGCGATGCTGATCTTGCCGGCCAGTACCACCATCAGGCTGGTCGAAGTGCCGAGAAACCACACCCCGGAGTTGGAGGCGACCACGATGTTGCACAGCGAAATATGCGTGTAGCGCTGATTGGTCGAGATGCTTTTCACCGTCTTGCCAAAGATCATCGCCGTGGTGATGTTGTTGAGAAACGGCGAGAGCAGCGCCGACAGCGCGCCGGTGGCCCAGAACATACCGCGTGCGCCGAGGCCCTTGCGCATCAGATAGCCATTGAGCGCGGTGAAGACGTTTCGCTCATTAAGCAGCTCGACCACCATCCACATAAACGCCATAAAGGCGATCAGGCCGAACAGCTCTTCCTTGATCTCGCTCTGCGCATGCAGGAAGTACTGAAAGCCGTTGGGGTCGTAAAACGCGTAGTGGGCGCCGATAACAATCAGGCCGGACATCATGAACATCGCCGGCTTGAACTTATCCATCTCCAATTGTGCTTCAAAAACGATCAGCGTCATGCCAATCAGGAATATCGCCAGCACGAGCAAGCCCGTGATCGAGAAGGGATCTATGACCATTTTTAGGGATGTCTTGAGAAGGGAGGGAAGGGTTTGGAAATTAGTAACAAAATTATACTGATGCGCATGATGCTTGGGCAGGCCTACTTTGTGACTGTGGCGGCCTTTATGGTCAGCGATGCGTCGTGCGGCTAAACAAGCGCTGCGCCCGGCGCGAGCTGGTGCGCCAGGCTGTTAGAATGGCGCACTTTTTCTGCGGAGAGCTGCCGTGACCGACGCTACACATACCTACCCAACCCGCCTGCGCACGGTGCGCGACTACATTCGCTGGGCGGTCAGTCGGTTTCATGGCGAGGAGCTGTTCTTCGGCCACGGCACCGACAATGCCTGGGATGAAGCTCGCCAGCTGGTGCTCGGTGCCCTGCACCTGCCATACGAAATTGCCGACAGCTACCTCGATTGCCGCCTGGAAGACGACGAGCATGCGCACCTGCACGCGTTGCTTGCACGGCGTATCGACGAGCGCGTACCGACCGCTTACCTGTTGGGCGAGGCCTGGTTCTGCGGCATGCCGTTTATTGTCGATGAGCGCGTGCTGATTCCGCGCTCACCGATTGCCGAGCTGATCGAGCAGCATTTCGAGCCCTGGCTGGCGCTGGAGCCGGCGCGGATTCTTGACCTGTGCACCGGCTCGGGTTGCATCGGGATTGCCTGCGCCTACGAGTTCCCCGAGGCTGAAGTGGTGCTCGGCGATCTGTCCTATGAAGCGCTGGAAGTGGCTAATCAGAATATCGAGCGTCATGGCCTGGATGAGCGCGTGTACACCGTACAGGGCGATGGTTTTGCCGGGTTGCCGGGGCAACGCTTTGACCTGATCGTCTCCAACCCGCCTTACGTGGATGCCGAAGATTTCGCCGATATGCCGGCCGAATACCAGCACGAACCTGAACTGGGCCTGGCCTGCGGTGACGATGGCCTGGATCTGGTGCGGCGCATGCTCGCCGAGGCGGCGGATCATCTGACCGAGAAGGGCGTGCTGATCATCGAAGTCGGCAATAGCCAGGTGCATGTCGAGGCGCTGTACCCGGAAGTCGATTTCACCTGGCTGGAATTCGAGCGCGGCGGTCACGGCGTATTCCTGCTCGCCGCCGCGCAATGCCGCGAGCATCAGGCGCTGTTCCGTCAGCGCCTGAATGGCTGATTAGCGCAGCACTAGATGCCGGCTCAGCAAGGCGCGCAAAGCGGCCGGTTTGACCGGTTTAGGCAGAAAATCCAGGCCGGCGGCATGCACCTGAGCGATCAGCTCGGGGCGGCCGTCGGCACTGATCACCACGCCTGGTAGCGGCTCACCCAGGCGCGTGCGCAGCCAGGCCATCAGTTCGGTGCCGGTTTCGCCGTCATCCAGGTGAAAGTCCACCAGCGCCAGCTGCGGCCGCACGTTTTCATTCAGCAGGTGTTCGCACTCCAGGCGATTGCGCGCCGTCCAGACCTGACAACCCCAGCGTGATAGCAGGCTGTGCATGCCGGCGAGGATGCTGTCCTCGTTGTCGATGCACAGCACCTGGATGCCGGCCAGCGCCTCGCCATGCTGCTCGGGCTGGTTGACCAGTACGGGCGGCTCGGCGTGCAAGGCCAGGGGAATGGTGACGCTGAATACGCTGCCCTTGCCTGGCCAGGAGCGCACTTCCAGCTGGTGGCCAAGCACTCGGCACAGGCCGTCGGCAATCGCCAGGCCCAGGCCCAGGCCTTTTTCGGCGCGGGTCTGGTGACTGTCCAGGCGTTTGAATTCCTCGAAAATCACCTTGCGCTTGTCGTCGGGAATGCCCGGGCCGCGATCCCAGACTTCCAGGCGCAGCTGCTGGCCTTTGCGGCGCACGCCAAGCAGCACGCGGCCCTTGGCGTAGCGGAAGGCGTTGGTCAGGAAGTTCTGCAGGATGCGCCGCAGCAATTTGATGTCGCTGTCGACCCGCAGGCGGCTGCCGCGTAGGCGGAAGTCCACGCCGTGTTCGGCGGCCAGCACCTTGAATTCCGCGCCGAGGGTGTCGAACAGGTTGTTCAGCACAAAGGCGTGGCGATCCGGGGTGATGCGGCCGTTTTCCAGGCGCGAGATATCCAGCAGGTCGCTGATCAGGTCTTCGGCCGAGCGCAACGAGCTGTCCAGGTGGCGCACCAGCTCGCGAGCATCGGCGGGCAGGGCGTCGTCCTGATGGGACAGGGCGGCAGAGAACAGCCGCGCGGCATTCAATGGCTGCATCAGGTCATGGCTGACGGCGGTGAGAAAGCGGGTTTTCGACTGGTTGGCGGCTTCCGCCACGCCCTTGGCTTCGGTCAGCGCCTGGTTGAGTTGCGACAGCTCCTGGGTGCGCTCGCTGACCCGTTGTTCCAGGCCTTCGTTGGCGTCCTTGAGCGCGCGCTCGGCTTCGCGGAATTCGGTGATGTCGGTGAAGCTCATAACAAAACCGCCGCCGGGCATGGGGTTGCCGATCAACTCGATCACCCGGCCGTTGGGGAACAACCGCTCGGAGGTGTGCGCAGTGCCCTGGCGCATCCAGTACAGGCGTTTGCTGACGTGTTCCTCGATATCGCCGCCGCCGAGCAGGCCGCGTTCGGCGTTGAAGCGGATCAGCTCGGCCACCGGCCGGCCGACATACACCTGGCCGTCGGGGTAGTTGAACAGCTCGATATAACGGTGGTTCCAGGCCACCAGGCGCAGCGACTGGTCGACCACGCTGATGCCCTGAGTAATGTTCTCGATGGCGCCTTGCAGCAGCGCGCGGTTGAACTGCAGCACTTCCGAGGCTTCGTCGACGATGCGCACCACATCCTCGACCTGCATCTCGCGGCCTTCGATGGCCGCCTTGACCACTGCGCGGGTCGATGAGGCACCGAGCACACCAGCCAGCAGGCGTTCGGTGTGGGCGATCCATTCACTGTTGGCGGTCTGGTTGGGGTCGAAGCCCTTGCCCTGGCGGTAGGCGAAACGCATAAAGCTCTGCCGCGCACGGTCTTCCCCGACAAAGCGGTTGGCCAACAGCAATAGATCGCCGACCTGCACGGCGAGCATGCTGCGGTTGCTCGGCTTGTTGCCCAGGTCATGGCCGATAAAGCGCCCGGCCTGCCAATGCTCGGCCACGCGGGTGCGCGAGAAGTAGGAGACCCAGGCAAACAGCAGGAAGTTGCCAGCCAGCGACAGCACCACACCACGGGTCAGCGGGTCGACCTGAAAACCAATCGGCCCGTACAGCAGGGTGTGCACCCCCGGCAAGGCATCCGCCGGCCAGCCCAGGCCGCGCGCCACCAGCGGCATGACCAGGGTGTAAAACCAGATCAGCGCACCGAAGAACAGCCCGGCAAACACCCCCTGACGGTTGGCCTGCTTCCACACCAGCGCGCCGAACATCGCCGGAGCCAGTTGGCCGATGGCAGCGAAGGAGACCTGGCCGATGGTCGCCAGGCTGGCGTTGGAGCCAAGCAGGCGATAGCACACGTAAGCCAGCAGCAGGATCAGCACGATGCTCACTCGGCGCGCGGTGAGCATCCAGTGGCGGAAGGCCTCGAACGGCCGTTCGGTGTTTTGCCGGCGCAGCAGCCAGGGCAGCAGCATGTCGTTAGAAATCATGGTGGAGAGCGCCACCGAGGCAACAATCACCATGCCGGTAGCCGCCGAGGCTCCGCCGATAAAGGCCAGCATGGCCAGTGCCGGATGGGCTTCGGCCAGCGGCAGACTGATCACAAAGGAGTCCGGGGTGATGCCGGCCGGCAGCAGCATTTGCCCGGCCAGGGCGATGGGCACCACAAACAAAGCGGCGAGGACCAGGTAGGCGGGGAACACCCAGCGCGCCAGGCGCAGGTCCTTGGGCTCGATGTTTTCCACCACGGTCACATGGAACTGTCGCGGCAGGGCGATGATGGCGATCATCGCCAGGCCCGTCTGGGTCATCATCGCTGGCCAGTTCACCGTTTCTGCCCAGAAACCCTCCAGCTCGGCGCTGGCCTTGGCCTGGCTGAACAGATCGGCAAAACCGTTGTACAGGCCGTAGGTGACAAATGCGCCGACGGCGAGGAAGGCCAGCAGCTTGACCAGCGACTCGAAGGCAATCGCCAGGACCATGCCGCGGTGGTGTTCGGTGACGTCCAGGTTGCGCGTGCCGAACAATATTGTGAACAGGGCCAGCACCAGCGAGACGATCAGCGCGGTGTCCTGGGCGCCGGTGCCATTGGCCCCCGCGCCGGCCCCGCTGAGCAGGTTGACCCCGAGCACAATGCCTTTGAGCTGCAGGGCGATATAGGGCAACACGCCGACCAGGCAAACCAGCGCCACCACCACCGCCAGGGCCTGGGATTTGCCGTAGCGCGCGGCGATAAAGTCGGCAATCGAGGTGATGTTTTCCTGCTTGCTGATCATCACCATCTTCTGCAGCACCCAGGGCGCGAAGACCAGAATGATGATTGGCCCGAGGTAAATCGGCAGGAACGACCAGAGCTGCTCGGCGGCCTGGCCCACCGCGCCGAAAAACGTCCAGCTGGTGCAGTACACCGCCAGTGACAGGCTGTAGACCCAAGCGCGGATCTTCGGCGGCATGGGCGCGGCGCGGCGGTCGCCGTAGAAGGCGATGGCGAACAGAATGGCCATGTAAATCAGCGCAACCGCGGCGATCAGCCCGCTAGACAGGGTCATGCAAACTCCGAAAACAAACTATAGGGGGCTGCCGGGGTCATATCTGGCAGCGCAGCGGCTGCCCAAAGCCTACTGCATATGATTTGTCCCAGTCTCGCAGCAAAGTGACGGTGCGTCAGGCACGACCAAGGTCGCACTGGCGTAGAACATGTTGCTGTTGTGGATTGTGCACACTTACCGGCCCTGTTAGCGTGTCGCGCCTGCGACTCTGTCCGAGGAGGGACCCTATGTTCAAGCCGCAACTGATTACCCTGCAACGTGGTGGATTGCGCATCGAGCCCATGGTCGACGCCGATATTCCCGCCCTGATCAGTCTGGCCGAAGCCAATCGCCAGGAGCTGATCTATATGAGTGGCAGCCAGCGCCTTGACTGGTATCGCCAGGGCTTGCTCGAACAGCGTGAAGGGCGGGCCTTGCCCTTTGTCATTCGCCTGGGCGAGCAGTTGGTGGGCACCACCCGTTTCGGCGACTTTATGAATACCTTGCCGGCGGCGGAGATCGGCTGGACTTGGCTGGATCGCAGCCAGCACGGCACGGGCCTTAACAGCACCATCAAGTACCTGATGCTCAAGCATGCTTTCGAGCACTGGGGGCTGGTTCGTGTGCAGCTGAAAACTGCGGCCAGCAACCTGCGCTCGCAACGCGCCATCGAAAAGCTCGGCGCGCAGCGTGAAGGTGTGTTGCGCAATCACCGCCGCCTGGCCGATGGCCGTCTGGACGACAGCGTGCTGTACAGCATCACCGACCATGATTGGCCGACCATCAAGCAGCAGCTGGAGGCGCGTTTCAGCGGTTAAGGCATGGCGCAGGCGGGTGGCGAACAGACACGATTCTGGCAGGCGCGCGAGCTGGGCGGTATTGAGCTGCTGCACGCGCACTATATCGAGCAGCGCTTCTCGCCCCATGTGCACGAAGGCTTTGTCTTCACGGTGATCGAGGAGGGTGCCCAGCGCTTTCGCCACCGTGGCAGTGAGCATCTGGCGCCGGCCGGCAGCATGGTGCTGATCAACCCGGATGAGCTGCACACCGGCTCCAAGGCCCATGATCAGGGCTGGCACTACCGCGGTTTCTACCCGGACAACGCGCAGGTATGCGGTGTATTGGCCGAGCTGGAACTGGGCCAGCAGGGCATGCCGTCATTCGCCCTGAGCGTGCTGCATGACCCACAGCTGCATCGCCAATTCGGCAATCTGCACCAATTGCTGGACAGCCAGGCCTCGGCGCTGCAGCTGCAAACCGCCTGGCGTGAGGCGATTCTGCTGCTGTTTCAGCGCCATGCGCGTTTGCCGCAGGGCCTGGCGCCGGGACATGAGCCGCGCGCCGTCAGCCGCGCCAAGGAACTGCTTGTCAGCCAGCTGGCGGCACCGCCATCACTGGAGCAGCTGGCGCAGGCTGTGGGCTTGTCGCCGTTTCATTTCGCTCGAGTGTTTCGCCGCGCCACCGGCCTGCCGCCGCACAGCTGGCTGATGCAGCGCCGTCTGGAGCAGGCGCGGGCGTTATTACGCAGTGGTTGTGCGCCGCTGAGTGTGGCGATGCAGCTAGGGTTTGCCGACCAGAGCCATCTAAGTCGGCAGTTCAAGCAGGCTTATGGCGTGGCGCCAGGGCAGTATCGTCAAGCCAGCGCTGTTCGCTAGCGCGTGGCAATCCATATCAGCAACCCCGCCTGAAACACGCAAAAGGCCACCAGACAGGTGATGGTAAAGCGCAAGCCGCCGTCTTCGCGTTTGAACACTTCGATACGTTCTTCCAGCTTGCGCACCTTCACTTCCAGCTCGCGCAAGCTCTGGTCGGCCTGCTGCAGCATGCTGGCGGCGTCCAGCAATTCGACGATCTGCACCTTTTCCGTATGCCAGTCACCATGCAGCGAGCTGACGCGTGACGCGCCGCACTGGGCCTTGATCTTCAGTGGGTCGAGGTACTCGACGACAAAGCCCTGGGCCTGCAGACAGTGGTCGCGGCGGGCGCGGGCCTCTTCACTGAAGGCGTCCTTGCTGGGCAGTGTGGTATTGGCCACTTGATAGTGGGCGAAGTGCTGGCGTGCCCAGCTAATCCCCTGGGCCAGCATAAAGCGCCCCAGGCCACGGTTTTCCGGCTGCACCTGCAGCGCGCTGTCGGGGCCGAAACTGAGCAGGCGCTGCTCGTGATCGGCCCAGACTTCGAGAATATTTTGTTCCTTGCGCACGCGCTGACCGGGTAGCTGCAAGGTCAGACGCAGCAGGCTGTGCTGCTTGCCCAGGCGCTCGACGCGGCCGAATTGGATAAAACGCAAGGGCCGTGCGCCGGTATGGCGGTCGGTGGGCAGGGCGGCCAGGCGCAATAAGCGAAAGTGTTCGGGCGCAAGCTCAGCCCAGGGATGGGCCTGCTCGACAACCTCCTGCGGGGCGGCGTCGGTATCGGTTTGTGGCTCTGGGCTGTCGGTCATACACGGCGATCCTGTGCGCGACATCTTCAGGTGTCGCCTGATGCGCTTATCGGCCGCCGCTCGGCTAACTGGAGGCTGGCTTTTTGCCGCTGCGCTGGATGAACTGGACGATCTGCTCGCCCAACCCCTGTGCCAACGGTAGCCGAGGATTGTCATAGCTGGCCAGTTGCGCCGGTAAATCCAGTGCGCTGATGCGCAGCAAATGGTTCATTCCGGGGATGATCAGCAACTCGGCATCCGGCTTGGCCGCCTGCAGCGCCTGGGCATCGGCGACGCTGACCTGGATGTCATGGCTGCCTTGCACGATCAGCGCCGGGATCTGCAGGCGGGCAAAGGCTTCACCTGGGTTTTGCCGCAGCAGCGAGATCAAGTAGGGCTGCACGCTGGGGCGAAACAGCACCTGCAACTCTTTGGGCACCTTGGGGCTGAATTGCCCGGCCAGCAGGCGGTCGAGGATTTGATTGCTCTGCGCCAACAGATGCGGCGGCAGGCGCGCGGCCAGTTGCTCGCGCAATAGTTGATCAACTGGCCGTGAGCTGCCGGCAATCGCCACCAGAGCATCGGCCTGGGCCGGTTCGGCGGCCAGGCTGGCAATCAGCGCGCCTTCGCTGTGGCCGATCAGTATTAGCCGGTCAAATGCTGGATCAGCCCTGAGCAGCTGCGCCCAGGCCACGGCATCGCTGACATAACCCTCGACACTGAGGTCGCGCTCATCCGGTGTGGCGGCGCGGCTGGCGGCTACCCCGCGCTTGTCGTAACGCAGGCTGGCGATGCCCTGTTTGGCCAGGCTCTGCGCCAGGCGCTTGAGGCTGTCGCTCTGGCCGCCTTCGGGGTTGTTGCCGTCACGGTCGGTGGGGCCGGAGCCGGCAATCAGCAGCGCCACGGCTACTGGCGTGGTGGTGCTGGGCTTGAGCAGCGTGCCATGCAGGGTGCCCTGGTCTGTCTGCAGACGCATGGGTTGTTGCACGCTGCTGTGGGCGTTGCTGCTCTGTGCTACGTCGGGGGCGGCTTGCAGCAGGGTGCTGCAGAGAAGAAGGGGCAACAGAAGAGCTCGGGTCATGGATAGGGACTGCCAGGGGTGAGTCGATTGGACGTTTATCCGCCCTGAAGGTTCGAGGATGATCTGTACGGACGCCACGGGTATACTCGCCGCCTTTACTCAAGTGGGGTTCTGCGCCGGCTGGCGTAGCCTCGGAGCTGATTTTCGCGGAGCGTTTTGCACATGTCCGGCAATACCTACGGCAAGCTGTTCACTGTCACCACCGCTGGCGAAAGCCATGGCCCGGCGTTGGTCGCCATTGTCGATGGCTGCCCGCCGGGGTTGGAGATTAGCCTGGAAGACCTGCAGCGCGATCTCGACCGGCGCAAACCAGGCACCAGCCGACACACCACGCAGCGCCAGGAAGACGACGAAGTTGAAATCCTCGCCGGCATCTTCGAGGGCAAGACCACCGGTTGCTCGATTGGCCTGCTGATCCGCAACACCGACCAGAAGTCCAAGGACTACTCGGCGATCAAGGATTCCTTCCGCCCGGCCCACGCCGATTACACCTATCACCACAAATACGGTGTGCGTGATTACCGTGGCGGCGGCCGCAGCTCAGCGCGCGAGACTGCCATGCGCGTCGCCGCTGGCGCCATCGCCAAGAAGTACCTGGCCACCCAGGGCATTGTGATTCGCGGCTATATGAGCCAGCTGGGGCCGATTGAAATCCCGTTCAAGAGCTGGGACTCGGTCGAGCAGAATGCCTTCTTCAGCCCCGATCCGGACAAGGTGCCAGAGTTGGAAGCCTATATGGACCAGCTGCGCCGTGATCAGGATTCGGTTGGGGCGAAGATCACCGTGGTTGCCGAAGGTGTGATGCCAGGGCTGGGCGAGCCGATTTTCGACCGTTTGGACGCCGAACTGGCACACGCGCTGATGAGCATCAACGCGGTCAAGGGCGTGGAAATCGGCGCAGGTTTCGCCAGCGTCGCGCAGCGCGGCACCGAGCACCGTGACGAGATGACGCCTGAAGGTTTCCTCTCCAACAATGCCGGCGGCATTCTCGGTGGACTCTCCAGTGGCCAGCCGATTGTTGCCCACCTGGCGCTCAAGCCGACCTCGAGCATCACTACGCCGGGGCGCTCGATTGATATTCACGGCAACCCGGTGGATATCATCACCAAGGGCCGTCACGACCCCTGCGTGGGCATCCGCGCCACGCCAATCGCGGAGGCGATGATGGCCATCGTGTTGATGGACCATCTGCTGCGCCACCGCGCGCAGAATGCCGATGTGCGGGTCAGCACCCCGGTGCTGCCGCAGCTGTGATCAGCGCTGCTGCGCGGCCAAGCGCGTCCCGCAGCACGCTGCCGGGTTTATGCCCAGCATGAGCCCGGCATTGCCTTACTGGCGCTTGTCCGGTTTCTACTTTTTCTATTTCTCGCTTCTCGGCGCCACCGCGCCGTTTCTCGCGCTGTATTTCGACCACCTGGGGTTTTCTGCCGCGCGGATCGGCGAGCTGATCGCCATTCCCATGCTGATGCGCTGCGTCGCGCCGAATATCTGGGGTTGGCTGGGCGATTACAGCGGTCAGCGGCTGGCCATCGTGCGCTTTGGCGCGCTGTGCACGCTGCTGTGCTTTGCCGGCATTTTTGTCAGCCAGAGTTACGCCTGGCTGGCGCTGATCATGGCGCTGCATGCGTTCTTCTGGCATGCGGTGCTGCCGCAGTTTGAAGTCATCACCTTTGCCCATCTCAAGGAACAGGCGGCGCGCTATAGCCAGATTCGCCTGTGGGGCAGCATCGGCTTTATCGTCGCGGTGGTGGGCCTGGGCAAGCTGTTCGAGGTGCTCAGCCTGGACGCCTACCCCTGGGCGCTGATCCTGATCATGAGCGGCATCGTCCTGAGCAGCTGGTGGGTGCCCAATGCGCAGCCGCAGATGCGCCCGAATACCCTGGAACAGGGCGGCTTTCTGCAACAGTTGCGGCGGCCGGGGATTCTCGCCTTCTACCTCAGCGCCGGGTTGATGCAGTTGAGCAACGGCCCGTACTACACCTTTCTCAGTTTGCACCTGGAAGCACTCGGCTATTCGCGCGGGGTGATCGGCCAGCTATGGGCGCTGGGCGTACTGGCCGAGATCGTGCTGTTTATGGTTATGGCCCGGTTGCTGGCGCGCTATTCCCTGCGTACCGTGCTGCTGGCGAGCTTTCTGATTACCGCCGTGCGCTGGCTACTGCTGGGCAACCTGGCCGGACATCTGCCGGTGTTGCTGTTTGCCCAGTTGATGCATGCCGCAACCTTTGGCAGTTTCCATGCAGCGGCCATGCATTTTGTTCAGCGCAGCTTTGCCGACCGCCAGCAGGGGCAAGGCCAGGCCTTGTATGCCGCGCTGGCGGGCGTCGGCGGTGCGCTGGGCGCGCTGTATTCCGGCTACAGCTGGCACAGCCTAGGCGCCGCCTGGACCTTTGCCATCGCCAGCCTGATTGCCCTGGCGGCTGCGCTGATTACCGCGTGCTATATGCGTGATGAGCTGCCCTAGCTTTTATTTGCCGAATTGAACACCTGAATTAAAACCGTACGAGAGCCCTGACCATGAGCAGCCTGACCGTCTACCACCAGTCTTTGCCCGAGTACCCGAACAAGCTGCTGACCCACCTCGAAGACATCGCCAGCACCCTGGCCGCCGTTGGTGTGCAGTTCAGTCAGGTGCCGGTAGCGCAGCCAGTTACCGCCGGCAGCGCCAGTGATGAGCTGCTGGCGGCCAGTCGTGTGCAGATCGACCAACTGATGACCGCGCATGGCTACACCAGTGCCGAGGTCCTGAGTCTGTGTGATGAGCGCGGTGAGGGCAGTGAGCTGGCCCGTGGCCTGCGTGCGGAGCAACGCTGTCAGCCGGCCCATCTGCATTACTACCTGGCCGGGCGTGGCCTGCTGGCGCTGCATATTGGCGAGTACGTCTACAGCTTGCTGTGCGAGAAGGGCGACCTGCTGCTGGTGCCGGCCGGCACGGCGCATTGGTTCGATGGCGGTGAGCATCCGCGCTTTGCCGTATTGCGTCTGTTCGATAGCCCGCAGGTGCCGGCTTTTGTGCCAGTGGCGGGTGATTTTGCCACTGCGTTTGCCGGGCTGGATGACTGCTGAACAAGCAAACGGCTGAACTCTCGTAGCGAGCGGCTATCCTACGAAGGCGAAACCTTCGCATAGGAGCGTCAAATTATGGGTTCAACATTCAACGGTTTGCTGGGGCTGGTCATTCTGGCGCTGGATATCTGGGCGATTCTCAGCGTTATCAAAAGCAATGCCGAAACGGGCATCAAGGTGCTGTGGATCTTGCTGATCGTCTTGCTGCCGGTGATTGGCCTGATTATCTGGGCTTTGATGGGCCCGCGTGGCACGGTCAAGTTCTAGCAGGCCGTTGAAAAACTACCTGCGTTGGCAATACGGCGCGTGGCTGTTGGCGCTGTATCTGCTGAGCGGCGCGGTTCAGGCCAGCGATAAACACGCCTGGACCGCGTTGCGTGAAGGCCGCGCCGTGCTGCTGTTGCGCCATGCCACAGCGCCCGGCACGGGTGATCCGGCGAATTTCCAGCTAAGTGATTGCCGCACGCAACGCAACCTCAATCAGCTTGGTCGTGAGCAAGCGCAGCGCTGGGGACAGTTGTTGCGTAGTCAGTGGATCGAGCCGCGCCTGCTTAGCAGCCGCTGGTGCCGCGCGCAGGACACTGCCCGTGAAATGGGTTTGGGCGCAGTCGAAGCGCTGCCAGCCCTGGACTCCTTCTTTCAAACACCCAACACCGCCCGTGAGCAGACTGCTGCGCTGATCGAGCAGATCAATGCGCAACCCCGTGGCGCGTCGTTGGTGCTGGTCTCCCATCAGGTCAATATCACCGCGCTGACTGGCATATATCCTGCGTCGGGCGAGGGTCTGATTCTGGCGTTACCGCTAGAGACTCCGGCACGCGTGCTGGCGCGAGTTCAGCCCTAGGCTAAATGCTCAGCAAGCGCTGTTCCGGCAGCTGCGCCCCTTCGAGCTTAAGCAAAAGCGCCTTGCGCGGCAGGCCGCCGGCATAACCGGTAAGGCTACCGTCGCGGCCAATTACCCGATGGCAGGGAATGATGATGGCAATCGGGTTGGCACCATTGGCTGCACCGACCGCGCGCACCGCCTTGGGCCGCGCGATCTCGGAGGCGAGGACGCTGTAGCAACTGGTCTTGCCAAACGGAATGGTCTGCAGCGCTTGCCACACGGCCTGCTGAAACGCTGTGCCCTGCGGTGCCAGAGGCAGCTCGAAGCGCTGCCGCCGCCCGGCAAAATACTCATCCAGCTGTTGGCACACTTCATCCAGTTCATCGGCGGCGCGGCGCCAGTGTTCGCCGATATGCCAGGGCTTGCCGTCGATATCCATCAGCAATTGCTGCAAGCCGGTTGCGTCAGCGGCCAACAGCAGGCGGCCGATTGGACTGTCGTGATAGCGGTAGAACATCGCCTCAACCCTCCGAGTAGTTGTGCCATAGGTGCGCGGCGGCATAGGCGCGCCAGGGTCGCCAGGCTTCGGCACGGGCCTTGAGCTGTTTGGCGTCGATGCCATCCGCACCCCACACCGGCGCTTTGAGCAGGCCCAGGTCGCTGGCGGGAAAGGCATCGACCTCGCCAAAGGCGCGCAGGGCAATATATTCCGCGGTCCACGGACCGATGCCGGGCAGGGCGCACAGCTGCTCGACAAAGGCCGTATAGCCGGCCTGCAGATCCAGGCGCAGGTTGCCGCTGGCCACCTGCGCGGCGAAGTGCTGCAAGGTCTGCACACGCTTGCCGGGCATGCCGATACCGTCCAGATTGGCTTCGGCAATGGCTGCGGGCGTAGGGAACAGTCGTTGAATCTCTGGCGCATCGGCAAGTTGCAGCGCCTCACCCAGGCGCGAAACCAGGCGGCCGGTAATGGTCACTGCTGCCTTGACCGTAACCTGCTGGCCCACAATGGCGCGCACGGCCTGCTCGAACGGCTCGAAAGCAGTGGGCAGTCGCAAGCCGGGATTACGTGCAACCAGCGGCCCGAGCTGCGCATCGTTGGCAAAATGCGTGCTGATCTGCTGCGGTTGGCAGTCCAGATCAAACATCTTGCGCACCCGTGCGGTAAGTGTCGCCAGGCAGGGTTGCAGGGATTCGCTGTAGTGCAGCTGCAGCGCGTGCTGATTATCCAGCGCTTGCACGCGGAACCAGCCACGTTGGCCAGCGAGGTGCACGCTGCGTGCGTAACTGTGCGGCTGCAGGCTTTCCACCCCAGCCAGGGCGCGTAGGGCAAAGTGGGCATGGAATTGTTGCCACTGCCAGGGCGGTTGGTAGCTCAGAAGCAGAGTGTGGGGTGATTGGCTCATGGCCGAACAATAACCGCAGCTCGGCTGGCTGTCAGCGCAGAACTGACTTTCAAACTGCAGTGGTCGAGGCTTTACCCTCTCCCAGCTGTGGGAGAGGGGTGCTGAATCGCTAAGCGCTGGCCACCCGCTGATGCAACTGATGCGACAACTGCTCCAGTTGCTCACCCAATTGCACCAGCGACTCCTGGGCATCCAGCAGTTCGGCGCTGGCGGCGCGTTGGCGTTGGCTGGCGTCACGCTGTGCGGCGCTGTTGTCGCGTACGTGCAACAGTTGTTGATGCGCGCGGGTAAGCGCCTGGCTGTGCTGCAGAATCGAGCTGGAGAGGTTGTCGGTCAGCCCGGCATTGCTGCTTAGCGCGGTGCCGACATCGCTGACCTGGGCCGCGCCGGTGTCGATGATCTGCTGCGACTGGCCCAGTACGTTCTGCACCGTATCGGCGGTTTCGTTGCTGCGCCGCGAGAGGTTGCGTACCTCGTCGGCAACCACGGCAAAGCCGCGGCCATGTTCGCCCGCGCGGGCCGCTTCGATGGCTGCGTTAAGCGCGAGCAGGTTGGTCTGTTGAGCGATGGCGCTGATCATCTGCATGGATTCGGCGATGCGCTGGTTGCTTTGCTGGATGGCCTGCATGCTGGCCTGGGCGTCTTCCATGCGTTGTGCGCAGGCATTTACCTGGCTGCTGCTGTGCTGGGTGTCCTGGCTGAGCTGCTGCATGTGGTCGGTGCTGGAGGCGAGGCTGTCCAGCACTTCATGCAGGGCCAGATCCAGTTGATGCATGGCGTCGGCCTGCTGTTGCACATCGGTGTCGATGCTCTGGCAGCGCTGGCGGATGCCACCAAGGGTCTGCTGCAACTGGCCGGCCATCTGCAGCAGGTCGCTGGCGGTGCTGCGTACTTCATCGACGATACCGCCGAGCTGTTCCTGATTACGTGCGGCGCGCTGGCCAAACTCGCGGGATTCGCTAAGCGCCAGCTCGGAATCAGCCAGCGCCTGGTTGCGCAGCTGTGCGCTGTACCACTGCGCCAGCCACACGGTCAGCACCGGCAGGATAAACCCGGAATAGGTGTTCACCGCCGCATCGCGCGGGCTCAGTTCAAATACCGGCAGGCTCGCGCCGCTGCGCTCCAGGCGGATCAGCCAGAACACGAACAGCACCTGCACCAGGCTCCAGACCATGGCGCTGCGTGCGCCGGCCAGCAGGTAGGCGAAGACGATGATCACCGCCGGCCAATAGATATGCGCCGAGTGCAGGCCGCCCAGTTGGTAGATCAGCAGCATCGAGTAACTGGCCATGCACCCCAGCGCCATATTCGCCGCCACGGCCAACGGCAGCACGGCGCTGCGCAACACCAACAGCATCAGTGGCATGCCCAGTACCAGCAGCAACGAGCCGTACATCAGCGCATCGTTGCCCATGCGCCCCCACTTGATGCAGCTGTACAGGCCGATCACCACGCTGCACAAGGCGCTGAAGGCCAGGGTGCGGGCCAACAGGATGCTGGCCTGGTCGGTCAAATCATGTGGTAGGAACTGCCCAAGGAAACCCTGTCGCATGAAAACTCCAGTCAGTTGGTTGTTCAGCAGTATCGGCGCAAATGGCCGCCAACTTGAGGGTGGAAACTGCCAATTTGACGGATGAAATAGCAAAGTGCCATCTGCGCCGACGACTTGTCAGTCGCGTTTTCAGGCCAGTGTTTGTCGATATTGCCCTGGCGTGAGGCCTTTCCAGCGTTTGAACGCATGCAGGAAATTCGACACCTCGCTGTAGCCCAGGCGTTCGGCAATCTCCTCCTGGCTCAGGCTGGCGATGGCCAGCAGTTCTTCGGCCAGGGCCTGGCGCACTTCCTCCTGCAACTGGCGAAAGCTGCTGCCCTGGTCTTCCAGGCGACGACGCAGGGTGCGGCTGCTGATATTCAGCTCGCGGGCGATCAGTTCCATATCCGCTAGCCGGCCTGGTGTGCTCAGTAAACGATCACGAATCTGCCCAGCCAGGCCGCTGCGCACTTGCCGTTTAGCCAGCAGGGCCTGGCATTGCAGCTCACAGAGTTGCGCGTTGTGCGGATTGGCGCGGGGCAGGGGCAGGTCGAGCAGGTGGCGAGGGAAGCTGATGCGGTTCTGCGCACAGGCGAACTCCGGCAGCAGGCCGAACTGTTCTATAAAACGCGTCGGATCGGCGGGCGCTGGCATGCTCAGTTGCACCCGGCTCAGCGGCACCTTGGCGCCGGTCAGTTCGCGCTGAATCACCATCACCGCCACGGCGTCGCGCAGCAGGAGGAAATCGCGCAGCTGGTCCGGCAAATGGCTGCCGTCCAGCTGCAGATGCGCCTGGCTGGCATCTTCGTACAAGGTGATGCGGTTGAAGGCGAAGGTCAGGTCCAGATAACGCAAGCCAAGGTCGGCGGCCTGGCGGAAGGACTGGCTGCTGAGCAAGGCATAACCCCAGATGCCGTAGGTGGTCAGCTGATAACGCAGGCCGGCCTGCAGCCCCAGGTCGTACTGCGCGGGCAGGGCGTCGATCAGGTTGCGGATCAGCTGCAGCTCCTGCGCCCCTTCGATTTCACTGTGCAACTCGGCCAACTGCAGGGGGCTGAGGCCGGTGTTGTGCAGGCAGCGTTCAACACTCAGGCCGTGGTCGAGGCCCAGTTGGGTGAGCAATTGCACGCTGGTGATACTGCGCCTTGGCAGGCTGTAGGGGGCGGCCGACATGCAGTTATCCGCTGATTTGTCCGAAAGTCACAATCGATTGGCCGACTATGCCATAACCCGCCACGCGGCAGGCAAGTAGCATCCTCGCATCCGCACTGTTTGCGGTTAGGGATAGAACAATGCACAACACTTCCCAGAACCAGGCTCCCTTGCGCGTGCTGATTATCGGCAGCGGCTTTGGCGGCCTGGGCATGGCCATTCAGTTACAGAAGGCCGGTATTGAGGATTTTTTGATCCTGGAGAAGGCCGCCGATATCGGCGGCACCTGGCGTGACAACAGCTACCCGGGGGCGGCCTGCGATGTGCCGTCGCACCTGTATTCGTTTTCCTTCGAGCCGAAAACCGACTGGAGCCGCAAGTTCGCGCCCCAGGCGGAAATCCACGCTTACATGCTGCATTGCGTGGCCAAGTACGGGCTGCGTCCGCGTATTCGCTGCAATGCCGAGGTGACCTCGGCCGCATTCGATGCGGCGGCAGCGTTGTGGCGGGTGACCCTGAGCAATGGCGAAGAACTTTGCACTGAGGTGCTGATCAGCGCTTGCGGCCAGCTCAACCAGCCGGCCTATCCGGCGTTGCCGGGGATCGAGCAGTTTGCTGGCGAGGCTTTTCACTCGGCGCGCTGGCGGCATGATCTGGACCTGACCGGCAAGCGCGTAGCGGTGATTGGCACTGGCGCATCGGCGATTCAGTTTGTCCCGCAGATCCAGCCCAAGGCCGCGCAGCTGCAACTGTTCCAGCGCTCGCCGGCCTATGTGCTGGCCAAACCGGACCGCGCCTATCGGCCGTGGGAGCTGGCGGTAATGCGTCGGCTGCCCTGGCTGCAGCGCATCGACCGTGGTCTCAAGTACCTGCAGCACGAAGTGCGCGGCCTGGCGTTTATCAGCATGCCGTGGCTGATGAAGCTGTTTCGCTTCAGCTTCGAGCGTCACCTTAATCAGCACGTCAGTGATCCGCAGCTGCGCACGCAGCTGCAGCCGAACTACCCCATGGGTTGCAAACGCATCCTGATCAGCAATGACTACTTCCCGGCCCTGGCGCAGCCCAATGTGGCGGTGATCAGCGAGGCGATCAGCCGCGTCAGCGAGACGGCAATCATCACCGCCGATGGCCGCGAGCACTCCTGCGATGTGCTGATTTATGGTACTGGCTTTGCCGCCACGGATTTTCTCGCGCCGATGCAGATTCGCGGGCTCGGCGGGCAGGAGTTGAACCAGGCCTGGCGCGACGGTGCCGAGGCATACAAGGGCATTAGCGTTTGCGGTTTTCCCAACCTGTTTATCCTCTACGGGCCGAATACCAACCTGGGGCACAACTCGATCATCTATATGCTCGAAAGCCAGTTCCGCTACGTGCTCGGCTGCATCGATTTACTGCGCCAGCAAGGCGCCCGTTATGTCGACGTAAAAGCCGCAGTGCAGCAGCGCTACAACCAGCAAATTCAAGCCAGCTCACATCGAACGATATGGGAGCAGGGCTGCTCAAGCTGGTACAAAACCGCCTCCGGCAAAAGCACCAACAACTGGCCGGGCTATACCTTTACCTATCGCCTGCAGACCCGCGCCCCGGAGCCCAATGACTATGAATGCACCCGTTGAATTCACCGCTCCAGCGGCCGACCAGGCGCTGCTGCGCAGCGTCTTGCGTACCAGCCTGCGCCTGCTGTTCCGTGGTTTGGTGCGCCCACCGATGCCGATTGCCGGGCAGCGTGCGGTGCTGCGCCTGCTGACGGCTGCCAGCCCGGCGCCGCGTGGCATCACCCGTAGCGCCGGCACCCTGGGCGGACGGCCCTGTGAGTGGCATAAACCGCAGAGCGGCCGTGGCACGGTGCTGCTGTACCTGCATGGTGGGGCTTACCTGATCGGCGGGCCGAACACCCACCGGGCGATCTGCTCCAACCTGGCCAAGCGCGGGCAGATGGATGTGTGCGCCCTGGATTACCGCCTGGCACCCGAGCACCAGTACCCGGCGGCCCGTGACGATGCGTTGGAGGCGTTTCAGGAACTGCTGACGCTGGGTTACACGCCCGAGCAGATCGTGATTGGCGGCGATTCGGCTGGCGGCAACTTGAGCCTGATCAGCAGTCTGCGCCTGCGTGACCTGGGTTTGGCGCAACCGGCGGCGTTGGTGTGCTTCTCCCCGGTCACCGACTTTACCGGCACGCAGCTACACGAGCCGCCCGCCGGTGATCCGTTGATCCACCGCAAATGGGTGGAGCAGGCGCTGGCGCTGTATTGCCCGGCTGGACTGGCACATGACGACCCTGGCTTGTCGCCACAGTTTGCCGACCTGCAAGGGCTGGCCCCTGTGTTGATCCAGGTCGGTGAAGACGAGATTCTGCGTAACGACAGCCTGCGCTTTGCCGACAAGGCCAAGGCAGCCGGTGTGGATGTGCGCCTGCAGCGTTATCCCGACCTGTGGCACGTGTTCCAGGCCCACGCGGGTCTGCTCAAGGCCGCCGATTTCGCCCTGGCCGAAGTGGTGAGCTTTCTGCGTGAGCGGGGCTGCTGAGTGGACAATATTCTGATTACCGGCGCCGCCTCGGGGATCGGCGCCGCCACCGCCAGGCTGTTTCATCAGCATGGTTGGCAGGTTGGTTTGCTGGATATCAACCACCAGGCGCTGGCCAAGCTAGCGGGCGAGCTGGGTAACGTCTGGCATGCCGAGCTGGATGTGAGTGATCCGGCGGCGGTGAAGGTCGCTCTGGCGGACTTCTGCGCCCTGCATGGCGGTCAGTTGCGCCTGCTGTTCAACAGCGCCGGGATTCTGCAGTGCGGGCACTTCGAGGAAATCGAACTGAGCGAGCATGCGCGCATTCTGCAAATCAACGTGCAGGGCCTGCTGAATATGACTTACGCGGCCTTTCCCTATCTACAAGCCACGCCAGATGCCCAGGTGATCAATATGGGCTCGGCTTCGGGTGTTTATGGTGTGCCGCATCTGGCCAGCTACTCGGCTTCCAAGTTCGCTGTACGCGGGCTGACCGAGGCGCTGGATCTGGAATGGGCCAAGCACGGCATCCGCGTCGGCGACCTGATGCCACCGTTTGTCAGCACGCCGATGCTCAACAATCAGCGCTTCCAGGCACCGGTGCTAAAGCGCTTGGGGGTTAATCTTGAGGCCGAAGCCGTGGCTCAGGCGGCCTGGGCGCAAAGCCGCAGCCGTGCGGTACACCGACCGATCAGCCTGCAATTCAAGCTGCTGTACTGGTCCGGCCAACTGACGCCCGCCTGGCTGACCCGGCGCATCATGGCCTGGCTAGGGCGCGACTGAGGGGCTGGATGTGTTTCTGAAACAACTTTCGCTGGGCAAACGCCGCGCGATGGGACTAGTCTGCAACTGACGCTTCTGACTTGTTCGCCCTGAACAAGCCTGCGTTGACCAGCCCTGGTTTCAGGTCTGGCTTATGACATATCAGGCAGCACATCGCTTGATTCTCGGGCGGCACTGCAATCGGTGCCGCAACACCGCTGATGCTCTGGCGGTCGCAATGGGAAAGCGTTTACCAGGTCGTTGCACTGCAGTATCGACTCACAGTTGGTTCTTTAGCGTCCTGTAAATTTGTCCATCGCCTGAGGAGGTCACTTCATGAGCACAGCCTTGCACGATGATGTCAGTAACGGGGTTTTACGGCGGATGAAGGAGGGTGGCTTCGACTTTGCCAGCTTCCATCCCATCGAGTTCTACGCCTTATTCCCGGATGAGGAGCGGGCCCGCATGGCCACCCGCAAATTTCGAGGTGAATCTTTACACGCCCTGGTGACCGAGCGTGATGACGGTGTCTGGCACCTGCAAGTCAGTAAAGTAATGTTCGCGACATACCACGGCATCGACGACTTCGAGCATGACCTGGAGTCGGTCGTGGCGCCGCTTGGCGGCAAACTGGATGGGTGGGGCGTAACCCAGGAGGTGAGACAGCCCTGAGAACCTGTCTACGGTCTGCTGCGCGTCGGCCCTGCTGCGTTAAAAACAGGCTCGGAATGCTCATTTACAACCGTAAACTCCGCTTCCTCGCCTGCTTTTGCCTTGCATGGCTCTAGCTCGCGAGATCGTAAACAGGTTCTGCAATCCAAACACGGGCCAGCCATAAGCTGGCCCGTGTCATTTCTACCTCGCCGACGCGCGCCCAGCCAATCGCCCCTCGACCCCAGCCTGCGCTTTGCTTCAGACTTGGCGCATGACCGACATCCTGATTTTCACCCATATCGATTACTGCCCGCCGGCCCACCTGGGCAAGGTGCTGGAGCAGGCTGGCCACCCATTTACCGTGCTGCGCGCTGATCTTGGCGAGTTGGACGGCATTGATCTAGACCGACCCAAGGCTGTGGCCATTATGGGCGGGCCGATGAGCGTCAACGATCGGCTGCCCTGGCTACAGACCGAAGTGGCCGCGCTGCAGCATTTTATTCGCCGTGATATTCCGCTGATCGGCCATTGCCTGGGCGGCCAGCTATTGGCCAAGGCGCTGGGCGCAGAAATCAGCCGCATGCCCTATACCGAAAGCGGCTGGCAACCGTTGAGCCGTCTTGATCAGGCGGCGCCCAGCCCCTGGTTGCAGCACCTGCCAGAACAGTTCCCGATCTTCCAGTGGCATGGCGACAGCTTTGCCATTCCCGAGGGCGCGCAGCCCTTGCTCAGCAGCCCCTGGTGCAGCAACCAGGCGTTTGCTTGGGGCGATAAAGTTCTGGCTCTGCAAGGCCATCCGGAAATGGACGAAGCCTTGGTGCGCCAGTGGCTCGGTGACTGGCATCACCTGCTGGATGAAAGCCAACCCAGCCAGCAGAGCAGGGCGCAAATGCTCGACCAACTGCCCGCCAAGGTCGCGGAGTTGAACCGCGTAGCCGAAGGCTTCTATCGCCACTGGCTGCAGCTGGCTGGGCTCTGATACCCGAGCCGGGTAGGGTGGATGACGCTTTACCCATCCACCGTGCTTGCCTGTGGTGGATAAACAGAGCGTTATCCACCCTACGGTGCTTTAGCCCGGATGTTCGCCTTAAAATGGCGCGCCCTGCGACCTGGTGGTCACGATTGCGCCCTGGCTTGGTGCGTTGCTCGCATCGTAAATAGCCAAGTTGCTGATTTAAAACATTTTTATTGTATGGCGCGGGCTTTGCAAAGCTGTCTCCATGTCCGGGTGACAAGGAGTACGGCATGGCCCGCACCTTTTATGACGAGATGTACGACGCGAGTGGCGCTGTCCGCCCGCACTACCAAGCTTTTGCCCGCTGGTTAGCGGATACCCCGGATGAACTGCTGGCCCAGCGCCGCCGAGAAGCCGACCTGCTGTTCCACCGCGCCGGTATCACCTTCACCCTGTACGGCGACGATCAGGGCACCGAGCGGCTGATCCCGTTCGACATCATCCCGCGCAGCATCCCCGCCAGCGAATGGCGCATCGTCGAACGCGGCTGTATCCAGCGCGTGCAGGCGCTGAACATGTTCCTCGCCGACCTCTACCACGATCAGCGCATCATCAAGGCCGGCATCGTGCCCGCCGAGCAGGTGCTGGCCAACGAGGGTTACCAGATCGCCATGCAGGGCCTCAACCTGCACCGCGACCTCTACGCCCATATCGCCGGGGTCGATCTGGTGCGCGATGGCGACGGCAGCTACTACGTGCTGGAAGACAACCTGCGCACGCCTAGCGGCGTCAGCTACATGCTCGAAGACCGCAAGATGATGATGCGCCTGTTCCCCGAGCTGTTCGCCGCTCAGCGTGTGGCGCCGATAGATCACTACCCGAACCTGCTGCTCGATACGCTGAAATCCTCCAGCCCGCTGGATAACCCCAACGTCGTGGTGCTGACGCCGGGGCGCTTCAATAGCGCCTATTTCGAGCACGCCTTCCTCTCCCGGGAAATGGGCGTGGAGCTGGTCGAGGGCGCGGACCTGTTTGTGCGTGACGACAAGCTGTTTATGCGCACCACCGCCGGGGCCAAGCAGGTGGACGTGGTTTATCGCCGCCTTGACGACGCCTTCCTCGATCCGCTGGCCTTCAACCCGGACTCCATGCTCGGCGTGCCCGGCCTGCTGGCCTGCTACCGCAGCGGCAACGTGGTGCTGGCCAACGCCATCGGCACCGGGGTGGCGGACGACAAATCGATCTACCCCTATGTCGACGACATGATCCGCTTCTACCTCAGCGAAGAGCCGATCCTGAAGAACGTGCCGACCTTCCAGTGCCGCAAACCGGCCGAGCTGTCCCACGTGCTGGCCAACCTGGAACAGCTGGTGGTCAAGGAAACCCAGGGCTCCGGCGGCTACGGCATGCTGGTCGGCCCGGCAGCCACCAAGGCCGAAATCGAAGACTTCCGCGCCCGCCTGATTGCCCGCCCCGAAGCCTATATCGCCCAACCGACCCTGTGCCTGTCGACCTGCCCGACCTTTGTTGAACGTGGCATCGCGCCACGCCATATCGACCTGCGACCGTTCGTTCTATCCGGCAAGGAAACCCGCATCGTCCCCGGCGGCCTCACCCGCGTCGCGCTGCGCGAAGGTTCGCTGGTGGTCAACTCGTCCCAGGGTGGCGGCACCAAAGACACCTGGGTGGTGGAGGACTAATTATGTTGAGTCGTACTGCTTCCGATCTGTACTGGATGTCGCGCTACCTGGAGCGTGCGGAAAACCTCGCGCGCATGCTTGAAGTCAGCTATTCGCTGTCGTTGATGCCGCAGGACGGCCGTGGCGATGGCCTGGAAGAACTGGCCCTGCCGCTGCTGATTACCGGCACCCTGGACGATTACCTGGAGCGCCACGGCCCGCTGCATGCCGAGCGCATGCTGCACTTCTTCGCCCTCGATGCGACCAACCCCGCGAGCATCTACTGCTGCCTGCAGGCCGCACGCAGCAACGCCCACGCCGTGCGCGGGCGGATCACCGCCGACATGTGGGAAAACATCAACGCCACCTGGCTGGAAATCCATGGCATCGCCCAGCAAGGCCTGAGTCGCTACGGCATCAGCCGTTTCTGCGAATGGGTCAAGGAGCGCTCGCACCTGTTCCGTGGCGCTACCTTCGGCACCATCATGCGCGGCGACCCGTATCGCTTTATCCGCCTCGGCACCTTTATCGAGCGCGCCGACAACACCCTGCGTCTGCTCGATGCGCGCTATGAAATGCTTGGCGAAGACATCGACGAAGTCGACGGCCGACCGGCACGCAGCTATTACCAGTGGACCGCGCTGCTGCGCGCACTGTCCTCATTCGAGGCATTTGCCGAGATCTACCGCGGTTCGCCCGGCACGCGCAAAGTCTCCGAACTGCTGCTGCTACGCGCCGACGTGCCGCGCTCGCTGCGCGCCTGCATGGACGAGCTGAGCCTGATGCTCGCCAGCCTGCCTGGCGACAACGGCCGCCCGGCCCAACGCCTGGCCGCCGAACTGGAAGCACGGTTGCGCTACACCAGCATCGAAGAAGTACTCGACGAGGGCCTGCACGCCTGGCTCACCGATTTCATCCTGCTGGTTCGCCAGCTAGGCCAAGCCATCCAAAGTTCCTACCTGGAGGTCGCATGAGACTGTCAATCAGCCACGACACTACCTATCACTATGAAGACCAGGTGCGCACCAGCATCCAGTACCTGCGCATGACCCCGCACGACAGCGAGCGCCAGCAGGTGCTCAGCTGGCAGTTGACCCTGCCGCGCCCGGTGCGCGCCCAGCTCGACCCCTACGGCAATATCCTGCATGTGCTGACCATGGATGAGCCGCATGAATCCATCGTTATCGGCGCCCGTGGCCAGGTGGAAATCGACGAGGCGCGCGAAGCCGAACACGAAAGCCAGTCGGCCCTGCCGTTTCTGCGCTTTACCCGCCTGACCGAGGCCGACGAAGCCCTGCGCGAATTCGCCAAGCTGCAGAGTCGCAGCCGCCCGGATCGCAGCGGCCTGATCGACTTGATGCACGCCCTCAATGCGCATATCCGCTATCAGCCGGGCAGCACCGCTGTGGAAACCAGCGCCAGTGAGGCCTTCGCCGGCGGCAAGGGCGTTTGCCAGGATCACGCTCACGCCTTCCTCGCTTGCGCGCGCAGCCTGGGCGTTCCGGCGCGGTATGTGTCGGGTTATCTGTTTACCGACAGCGAAGACCACCTGGCCAGCCACGCCTGGGCCGAAGCCTGGCTGGACGACGCCTGGTACAGCTTTGATGTGACCAACTGCCTGGCCAAGCCGGAGCGGCATTTGAAGTTGGCCGTGGGCCTGGACTATCTGGACGCCTGCCCGGTACGCGGCATGCGACGGGGAGGGGGCATCGAGCAGATGCATGCGCAGGTGGAGGTTGCACCGCTGGTGCGGGTGCAACAGCAGTAGGGGCGCTGCGCTAGCGTTTATTGAAAGCCTAGATTGTGGGAGGGCGGCCTAATGCGGCCGTCCGCTGAATCTGGTTTCGCCCCTTACGGGCGAGTCACTTTTTCCAGTCGCGGAAAAAGTAACCAAAAACGCTTGCCCCGACATCCGGCCCTGCCTGCGGCAGGGTTCGTGAACAGAATCATTGCTCCAGGGGCCCGCCGCGAAGGGCCATCCCTGGCCCATCGCGGCTCTCGCGACATCCATGTCGCTCAACCCCTTCCACAACGATTCTGTTCACCCTCCTGAAGGGGCGTTTGGCGTCGTCTGCACGTTTTGTGTGGCTGAACCAAAAGCAAAGCCAAAACAACGGCCTACCACCACAGCGATTTGATGGGTATCGCGTTGCTCAACCCATCCTACGAACTGGCGGGCTCTGCGAAACCTGTAGGAGCGGCGGGAACGCCTGGTTATTGGCCGCGATGTTTTTGTATTCACCTCGATTCGCGGGCAAGCCCGCTTGTGTCTTGCCCCCACGATAAAATTGGGGGTGAGAGCGACGGACAGCAAGCTGAGTGGCCGGTGTGCTTGAAGCACGTGTAGGAGCTCAAGCTGCTGTCCGTCCGCCTCTGACCTTAAGCCCGAACAGTTGAACGAGGCCCATCTCGAAATGCACAAGCGTGGGCTATGGCCAGAGTGCTCT
>Ga0209504_1000659_pt1 | contig 29751 bp, 28 predicted proteins | sample COGITO_mtgs_1005_FD_184791 | JGI IMG/M metagenome (GOLD analysis project Ga0209504, IMG submission 184791) | Pelagic marine microbial communities from North Sea - COGITO_mtgs_100511 (SPAdes) (version 2) | ecosystem: Environmental > Aquatic > Marine > Epipelagic ...
AGGACAGACAATCGCCCAGTAGTCCACCGAAAAACGCCAGCAGCAAGGTTTCCCCCAGGCCCAGCGCCCCGCTGCCTGCCAGAGCGGCAACCGCAAACAGCAGCACGGTGCCGGGTACCAGAATGCCGACAATCGCCAGGCATTCAGTGCAGGCCAGTAAGAAAATCGCCAGGCCCAGCCATTCGGGGTTGGCGCTTAGCCAGGAGGTCAGGGTGTCGAACCATTGGCTCATTGATGGTCATCCGTGGGGTTGAGTAAATGATAGTCCTGGCCGGCGCGTTGGCCGCGGCGCAGCGGGTTGCGTGTGCAATGGCGCGCGAAGGCCGCGTCGACAAAACGGTAAGGCAGCTGTTCGTCACGGCCATGGGGGATGCCCAGGCGCGCGCATTGCACGATCTGTTGTGGCTGCTCGCCGATATCCTCAACAAACAAACGCTGTTCATCGAAGCGTTGCGCATCCCAGTCGGGCACCTTCAAGTTCATGGCTTTACACAGCAGCGTTTGCCCGGCGCAGAGGGTTTGAATTGTGCGCGGCCGGCCCTGGGCGTCGGGGTTATTGGCCTGCATCTGGGCCAAGGCATCCGCGTCACTGTGCCCGTCTTGCCAGGGAAAGGCGGATTTAATCAGCACCGCATTACCCGGGCCCTTGGCGCTGAAGTTCAGCGAGTCACCACCGCGGGCGTAGTACATATAGATATGCCCGCCATCCATAAACAACGCGCGCCGTTTATGGGTGTAACCCAGTGAGGCATGGCTGCCTTTTTCACTCAGGTAGTAAGCCTCGGTTTCGATGATCCGCGCGCTTAGCCAGCGCTCGCCCTGTTTATGGCGGATTACCTTGCCTAGCAGCTCGCGGGCGAGCAGGCATGCGTCGCGGTCGAAGAAGCTGGCTGGCAATGCGCGGCCCTGGGGCCAGGGCAAACTAATGATGGGATCGGCTAGCATGCGATGTCACGGTCACTCGGCAGGGCATAGGCTGCGGGTCTGTTAGCGCTTTGTTCGCGGCTACGCGGCTCACGAATGAAGCGCTAACAGCCTCTAGAATAACAATAAGAGTCTGAATCATGCCTGAACGTGCCCGCGTCAGCAGCGCCCATATCAGCCCCAGCGCCCACTACACCGGGTATGTCTGGTACCGCCATCAGTTGGCGGACACGGCCTTTGTCACCCGGTTTGGGCGTTTTGTGCATGGTTTGCTCAGCCCGATTTCATGGGGCGCGCGGATGGCCTTTGACCTGGATATCGAGCAGTTGCTGCTGCAGCGGCATTTGCAGATCGATGCCCAGCTGACTGCGGCGATTGAGCAGGGCGGGGTGTGTCAGGTGGTGGAGATTGCTTGCGGCCTATCGCCACGCGGTCGGCGCTTTAGCCTGCGTTACCCACAGCTGCGTTATATCGAGGCCGATCTGCCGGTGATGGCGGCGCGCAAGCGCCTGCTGCTGAATGCAGAAGGCTGGCTGGGCAGCCAGCATCAGGTGCGCGCGGTAGATATTCTCGCCGAAGAAGGAGCGAACTGTTTGGCGGCGCTGTTCGCCGAACTGGATCAGAGCAAGCCGGTGGTGGTGATTACCGAAGGGCTGGTGAATTACTTCGAGCTGGCGCTGGTCGAGTCGTTCTGGACGCGTCTGGCCGAGCAGTTGCGTGCGTTCCCCCAGGCCACTTACCTCACCGAGCTGTACCCCGACCTGCGTGAGCACCCACGTTACCGTCAATTGCGCTGGGGTGTCGGGCTGATTGGCCGGCTGACCCGCGGCAACTACCCGCTGCACTACCGCAATGATCCGGCGATTGTGCAGGGCTTTGAGAAGTGTGGCTTTAGCCAGGTTGTGGTGTTTGATCCGAGCCGTACAAGCCAGGCGCTTGGCCTGGCGCCATCGCGCAGCGCAGGGCTGGTGCGGGTAATTGAGGCGCGGGTGTAAGCGACCGCGCCAGGGCGTGTAGCCGGGGTTGAGGTTCGGTGGGTTACGCGGCGTAGGCAAGATGTAACGGTTTGCCGCTAACCCACCCTAGGCGCAGGCTGCGGTCGGTAGCGGCTGTGACTGGAACTGCGTCGCCAGCGCCTGGCTGGCCTGCTGATCGCTGTGTGGGAAAACGAAGGCCAGGCCATTTTCATTCTGGCGCAGCGCCAGTAGCGGCTGAGCGGGCAAGTCCTTGCACAGCAACTGCCAGCCGCGCAGGCCGGTCGTTTGCGGCAGGTCGGCGTGCAGCAGCCCGCCGAAGAAGCCCAGCTCGCTGATGTCTACCGACCACTCGCCGCCATCAGCATGTTGCAGGCGGGCCTGGCGTTGGCTGGGCGGCAGGCGCGGCTCGTGGCGTTTGTCCAGCTGCAGCAGTTGCTGTTTGGCCAGCAGGCTGCTGCCTGGGCTGCGGCTGGGCAGGGCTTCGCCGCGCAGAAACGGGCGGTACAGGTTGGTGCAGGCCTCGCGCTGTTCGAATTGTGCCAGGTGATCGGCATTGTGGATCAAGGCGCAGCTGGCGTCAGTGCAGGCTGCGGCAAAGTGCGCGTGCTCCCAGGGCTGGGTGAAGTGGTCATATTCACCGGCCAGCACCAAGGTCGGACAGCTGGGGTGCGTGGCAAACCCTGGAAAATCCAAGAGGCGCTGGCTGTTCTGCCGGTAGCGTTCAATATCGGCTGCGGATAAGCGTTGAATCTGCCGCAGCAGGGCTTTGCGAAACACTGGGGCCACGCCGGTTTGCTGCAGGCGTAAAGGGTTGAGTAGGCCGGTCAGTGCGCCATGGGCAAAAGCTTCGGTGCGGCCTTCGGCCAGTAAGGCCAAGCCTTCTTGTAAGAGCAGGCGCGCACCGGGGCGTCCGAACGCGGTAATACCCGCCAGCAACACGCGGGCGCACCGTGTCGGGTGGCGTGCGGCAAACAAGGCTGCCAGAGCCGAGCCATATGAGAGGCCTATCGGCATCAGGGCGGGCAGTTGCAGTTCATCGGCGAACACGGCAATCAGGTCAGCCAGTTGCTCCAGGCTCAGCTGTGGCGCCAGCTGCAGGTTGCCGCCCTGGCTCGGCAAGTCGAGCAGAATCACGGGGTGGTGCTCAAGCAGCTCGCTGACTTCGCTGGCAAACGAGCGAAAGCTCTGGAACGCGCCGCCCAGCATCAGCACCGGCGGACGTGGGTCATGGCTGCGATGGGCGTAAGCCTGGTAATGCAGGCGCAGTTCGCCGAGGTGCAGCACCTGTGGGGCTTCGCTCAGGTGCGCGGGGCTGTAGTCGGTGCGGTAGTGCATGCTTGTCCCGCCTTGGCACTCGGCCGCCTGTTTTTCTTTTATGGGCAAGGTAAACACTCGTTAAAGGTTTGTTTACCTAACCTTCGGCCGGCATCGTGTTGTGGGTGTCACCCCGTGTAGCTGTGTCTGGCGGGGCATTGCATGAGGACGTTACCGTCGGTGCTAGTGCGTGCGTTGGCTACCGTCCGCCGCGCAGTGCTGGGCGTGAAGCAGCGCGGCCGTTATACTCAGCGACTTTTTTCAACCGCCAGACCCACCAAGACCATGACTGAGTCCGTGCTCGACTATATGACCCGCCTGGGACAGGCCGCCCGTAGCGCTTCGCGTGTGCTCGCGCGCGCCAGTACAGGGCAGAAAAACAGCGCGTTGCAGGCCGCTGCCGCCGCGCTGGATGCGGCCCGCAGCGATTTGACCGCTGCCAATGAGCTGGACCTGGCTGCCGCGCGCGCCAATGGTCTAGAGCCGGCGATGGTTGATCGTCTGGCGCTGACCCCGGCGGTGATTGATTCGATGATCGAGGGCCTGCGTCAGGTCGCGACCCTGCCGGACCCGATTGGCGAGATCCGCGATATGCGCTTTCTGCCGTCAGGGATTCAGGTCGGCAAGATGCGCGTGCCGCTGGGCGTGATTGGCATCATCTATGAGTCGCGGCCGAACGTGACCATCGACGCCGCGAGCCTGTGCCTGAAGTCCGGTAACGCCACCATCTTGCGTGGCGGCTCCGAGGCAATTCATTCCAATCAGGCGATTGCGCGCTGCATTCAGCTCGGCTTGGCCGAAGCCGGTTTGCCTGCCAGCGCCGTGCAAGTGGTGGAAACCACGGATCGCGCGGCGGTGGGCGCGCTGATCACCATGCCAGAATTTGTTGACGTGATTGTGCCGCGTGGCGGCAAGGGCTTGATCGAGCGCATCAGTCGCGATGCCAAGGTGCCGGTTATCAAGCACCTGGATGGCGTGTGCCATGTCTACATCGACAGCGCTGCCGACCTCGATAAGGCTATTCGTGTCGCGGATAACTCCAAGACGCATCGTTATTCGCCGTGCAATGCCATGGAAACCTTGCTGGTGCACGCCGCTGTGGCGGCCAAGGTGTTGCCGCCGCTGGCTGCGATCTACCGCGACAAAGGCGTTGAGCTGCGCGGTGACGCGGCGACTCGGGCACTGCTTGGTGGTGATGTGCTGGAGGCAAGCGAGGACGATTGGTTCGCCGAATACAATGCACCGATTCTGGCAATTCGCATCGTCGAATCGTTGGACGCGGCCATTGAGCACATCAACCATTACGGTTCGCAGCACACCGATTCGATCATCACCGAGAACTTCAGTGATGCGCGGCGCTTCCTTACCGAAGTGGACTCTGCCTCGGTGATGGTCAATGCATCGACTCGCTTTGCCGATGGTTTTGAATATGGCTTGGGTGCGGAGATTGGTATTTCCACGGATAAGCTGCACGCCCGCGGTCCGGTCGGCCTGGATGGCTTGACCAGTGAAAAGTACGTGGTGTTCGGCGACGGGCATATCCGCACCTGATGGCCAAGCGCAGCGGCGCCCGACGCATTGGCCTGCTCGGTGGCACCTTTGACCCGGTGCACATTGGTCATTTGCGCAGCGCCGTGGAAGTGGCGGAGTCGCTGCGTTTGGACGAGTTACGGCTGATTCCCAGCGCGCGGCCGCCGCACCGCACTGCGCCGCAAACCAGTGCTGTGGACCGTCTGGCGATGGTTCGGCTGGCGGTGGCCGGTGCGGATGTTTTGCAGGTGGATGATCGCGAGTTGCTGCGGGATAAACCGTCCTACAGCATCGACACCCTGGAGTCGCTGCGCGCGGAGTTAGCCGCTGATGATCAGTTGGTGCTGCTGCTCGGCTGGGACGCGTTTTGCGGCCTGCCAAGTTGGCAGCGTTGGGAAGAGTTACTGCTGCATTGCCATATTCTGGTGTTACAGCGTCCGGATGCTGACAGTGAGGCGCCGGAGGCGCTGCGTAACCTGCTCGCAGCGCGCAGTGTGAACGACCCTTTGGCCTTCAACGGGCCTAATGGTCAAATTGCTTTTATCTGGCAGACCCCCCTGGCGGTGTCTGCCACCCAGATCCGCTCGTTACTGGCGCGCGGAAAGTCGGCACGTTTTCTGGTGCCTGACGCGGTACTGGCCTATATCCATGCACACGGACTGTACCGTGGCGCGAATTGAACACGAGGCAAACGAGTTACTTATGACAAACGCAAAAAAAATGCAGAGCGAAGACCTGGTCAAGCTGGCCATCACCGCTCTGGAAGAAATTAAGGCGCAGGACATCACCACCATCGATGTGCGCGGCAAGACCAGCATCACTGACTTTATGCTGATCGCCAGTGGCACCTCCAGCCGTCACGTTAAGTCGCTGGTCGACAACGTATTGGAGAAGGTCAAGGAGCAGGGCGTGCGCCCTATCGGTACTGAAGGCATGGACACCGGCGAGTGGGCATTGCTCGACCTTGGTGACATTGTGGTTCACGTGATGCTGCCGACCGCGCGCCAGTTCTATGACCTTGAGCGTCTGTGGCAGGGCGCTGAGCAGAGCCGTGCACAGTTCAGTGCTGAGCCTGACGCTGATCAGCAGTAAGGGCGCGCTTCTGTGCGTATCAAGCTGATCGCCGTGGGTTCGCGGATGCCGCGCTGGGTGGAGGACGGTTGGCAGGAATATGCCAAGCGCATGCCCAGTGAGCTGTCCCTGGAACTGGTGGAAATCCCACTGACCACCCGCGGCAAGAATGCCGACGTAACGCGGATGATTCGCCAGGAAGGCGAGGCCATGCTGGCTAAGGTCGCGCCGGGGGAACGCATTGTCACCCTGGAAGTAGAAGGGCGGCCTTGGAGCACCGAGCAATTGGCGGTCGAGTTGGATAAATGGCGTTTGGATGCGCGCACCGTCAACCTTATGGTGGGTGGCCCGGAAGGGCTGGCGCCTGAGGTGCAGGCGCGCAGTGAACAGCGCTGGTCGTTGTCGCCGTTGACGCTGCCGCACCCCTTGGTGCGTATCCTGATTGGCGAGCAGATGTACCGTGCCTGGACCGTGTTGTCCGGCCATCCTTACCACAAATGATTTTTCATAAGTAACCAGCAGCCACCGATGCCGCAACCTATCCGCCTTAAAGACCACGAGAAAGACGGCCGCCTGATCCGCAAGCGGGCGTTGGTGGGTGCTGTGCTGGTGTTGCTGTTGACCTCGGTGCTGGTTGCGCGTCTGTATTACTTGCAGGTGGTGCAGTTCGAGCACCACACCACGCTGGCGGAAAATAACCGCATCCATGTACAGCCGATTCCGCCAAACCGCGGGCTGATCTATGACCGCAATGGCGTGATCATTGCCGACAACCGCCCCAGTTTTAGCCTGACCCTGACCCGTGAGCGGGCCGGTGACTGGCCGCAGGTGCTCGACGTGATCGTCGAAGTGCTGGAGCTGGGCCCGGATGAACGCGCCTTGTTCGAGCGGCGCGTGCGTCAGGGGCGTCGGCCGTTCGAGCCGGTGCCGGTGCTGTTCGAGTTGTCTGAGGAGCAAATCGCCCGCGTGGCGATTAACCAGTTCCGTTTGCCCGGGGTGGAAGTCTCCGCGCAGCTGGTTCGGCATTACCCGTTGGGTGAGCACTTTGCCCACTCGGTGGGTTATGTCGGGCGCATCAACGAGAAAGAGTTGAAGACCCTTGATCCGGTGTCCTACAGCGGCACGCACCATATCGGCAAGACCGGTATCGAGCGTTTCTATGAGGATGACCTGCACGGCGAGGTGGGCTACGAAGAGGTCGAAACCAACGCCCGGGGCCGCGTGCTGCGCGTGCTCAAACGCACCGACCCGACGCCTGGCAAGGATATTGTCCTGAGCCTCGATGTGAATCTGCAGAAAGCTGCTGAAATTGCCCTGGCGGGGCGGCGTGGGGCGATTGTGGCGATCCAGCCGCAAACCGGCGAGGTGTTGGCGATGGTCAGCCAGCCCAGTTTCGATCCCAACCCTTTCGTGACCGGTATCGGTTTTAAAGCCTACGCCGACCTGCGTGATTCGATTGATCGGCCGCTGTACAACCGGGTACTGCGCGGTCTCTACCCGCCGGGCTCAACCATCAAACCGATGATGGCCGTGGCTGGGCTGGATGCTGGGGTCGTTACGCCGCAGACCCGGGTGTTCGACCCCGGCTTCTATCAGTTGCCCGGCCACAGCCACAAATATCGCAACTGGAACCGCACGGGCGACGGTTCGGTGGATATGGATTACGCGATCATGCGCTCCAACGACACCTACTTCTACTCGCTGGCGCACAAGATGGGCATCGACCGCATGCATGACTACATGACCCGTTTCGGCCTGGGTCAGCGTGTGTCGCTGGACATGTTCGAGGAAACGTCCGGGTTGATGCCGTCACGGGACTGGAAGCGCGCGCGTTATCGCCAGGCCTGGTACCCGGGTGAGACCCTGATCCTCGGTATCGGTCAGGGCTATATGCAGACCACGCCGCTGCAACTGGCACAGGCCACGGTACTTATGGCCACGCGCGGTAAGTGGATTCGCCCGCACCTGGCCAAGACCATCCAGGGGCGCATCCCCACAGACCCCAACCCCGTACCGGATATCGTGCTCCGTGATCCGAAGTTCTGGGACGCCGGTGTCAAGGGCATGGTGTCGGTCATGCACGGCCCGCGTGGCACCGCGCGCAAGGTCGGCGACGCTGCGCTTTATCGGATTGCCGGCAAGAGCGGCACCGCGCAGGTGGTGGCGATCAAGCAAGGCGAGAAATATGACCGCAGCAAGGTGGCCGAGCGCCATCGTGACCATGCGCTGTTCGTCGCGTTTGCCCCAGCGGACAACCCGCAGATTGCCGTGTCGGTGATGGTGGAAAACGGTGAGTCCGGTTCCGGGGTTGCCGCGCCGGTGGTTAAACAAGTTATCGATGCCTGGTTGCTCGATGAAAATGGTCAGTTGAAAGCCGAATATGCTCCGCCTGTGGCGGCTGAGGTCGTTAAGCCATGAGCAATAATTTCGACCGTAACCTTTCCACCGATGACCTGCTGCGCCGGCGCGCGAGCGTGCTGCAGCGCCTGCATATCGACGGTATTTTGCTGTTGCTGTTGCTGATTCTGGCGACCGGCAGCTTGTTTATTCTGTATTCCGCCAGCGGCAAGAACATCGATTTGCTGACCAAGCAGGCGACCTCATTCGGTATCGGCCTGGTCGGCATGTTTATCATTGCCCAGCTCGAGCCGCGCTTTATGGCGCGTTGGGTGCCGCTGGCGTATATCGGTGGGGTGGCTTTGCTGGTGGCCGTGGATGTAATGGGCCACAACGCCATGGGGGCGACGCGCTGGATCAATATCCCAGGGGTGATTCGCTTTCAGCCTTCGGAGTTTATGAAGATCATCATGCCGGCGACCATCGCCTGGTACCTATCCAGCCGCAGTTTGCCGCCTCGCCTGAAGCACATCTGTATCAGCCTGGCGATGATCATCGTGCCCTTTGTGCTGATTCTGCTGCAGCCTGATCTGGGCACCTCGTTGTTGATCATTGCCTCTGGCGGCTTCGTGTTATTTATCGCCGGCCTGCAATGGCGCTGGATTCTCAGTGCTGTGGCCGCTGTGGTGCCGATTGCCATCGGCATGTGGCTATTCGTGCTGCGCGACTATCAGAAGCAGCGTGTGCTGACCTTCCTCAATCCGGAAAGTGATCCGTTGGGCAGTGGCTGGAACATCATCCAGTCCAAGGCGGCCATCGGTTCGGGCGGGGTGCTGGGCAAGGGCTGGTTACAAGGCACCCAATCGCACTTAGATTTTCTCCCAGAGAGCCACACCGACTTCATCATCGCCGTTTTGGCCGAGGAATTTGGTCTGGTAGGGGTGTGTTTGTTACTGCTGGTGTACATGCTGTTGATCGCACGCGGCCTGGTGATTACCGTGCAAGCGCAGACGCTGTTCGGTAAGCTTCTCGCCGGCGCGCTGACGATGACGTTCTTTGTTTATGTATTCGTCAATATCGGTATGGTCAGCGGCCTGTTGCCCGTGGTGGGTGTGCCATTGCCATTTATCAGCTACGGCGGCACGTCACTGATTACGCTACTGGCAGGATTTGGGATTTTGATGTCGATCCACACTCATCGTAAGTGGATGACGCAAGCTTGATTGGGGTTATGAATTTAATGCAAAGCACGCGTGGTTGGATGGTACGTACTGCACCTTGGCTGGCGATCGCCGGGGTGTGTGGGATAGTTCAGCCGGCCGCTGCCGGGGACTACCAGCAGTCACCGCAGGTGGCTGAGTTCGTCACCGAAATGACCCGCGATTATGGTTTTGCCAGCGAGCAGCTAACCAGCATGTTTGCTGAAGTCGAGCGTAAACAAGCGATTCTTGATGCCATCTCGCGGCCAGCGGAGAAGGCCAAACCGTGGAAAGACTACCGGCCGATCTTTATTACGGACAAACGCATCAGTAAGGGCGTGGAGTTCTGGGCGCAACACGAAGCGACCCTGGCCCGTGCCGAAGCCGAATACGGTGTGCCGGCCCAGGTGATTGTGGCCATCATCGGGGTGGAAACCTTTTACGGTGGTAACACTGGCAGCTATCGAGTGATGGATGCACTGTCGACGCTAGCCTTCGATTACCCGCCACGCGCGCCATTCTTTCGTAAGGAGCTGCGCGAGTTTCTGCTGCTGACCCGCGAAGAGCAGGTCGAGCCGTTGAGCATGACGGGCTCCTACGCTGGGGCCATGGGCTTGCCGCAATTTATGCCGAGCAGTTTCCGCGCTTACGCCGTAGATTTTGACGGCGATGGCCATATCAATATTTGGACTAATCCGGCGGATGCCATCGGCAGCGTCGCCAGCTACTTCAAGCGTCACCACTGGCAGCCAGGGCAGCCCGTGGTCAGCGCCGCTACTGTCACGGGTACGCAGGCCGAGCAAGGCCTGACTGTAGGGTTGGATCCGGTGAAAAATGTGGCTGAGTTGCGGGCGCTAGGCTGGACCAGTGCCGACCCGCTGGCGGACGACTTACCGGTGACGGCCTTCCGCCTGGAGGGTGCCGAGGGCGCCGAGTACTGGATGGGCCAACCCAACTTCTTTGTGATCACCCGCTACAATCGCAGTGTGATGTATGCCATGGCGGTCAATCAGCTGGCCGAGTTGCTGGTTGATGCACGGGGTAAGAATTGATGTCGCGTTTACCATTCAAATTGGCTGCTTATGGCAGCTTGGCGCTGCTGCTGGCCAGCTGCTCGTCCACCCGTGCGCCGCAACCGGTTGCACCGGTAAAGCAGGGCGGGGCGATTTCTGGACCGGGAGACTTCAATCGTCCACATAAGGATGGTGCACCCTGGTGGGATGTTGACGTCTCGCGGATTCCCGATGCCGTGCCGATGCCTCACTACGGCGCGGTCAAGGCCAGCCCTTACACCGTTTTCGGCAAACAGTACTACCCCATCCCCGATGCCCGTCGTTATCAGGCGGTTGGCCCCGCGTCTTGGTATGGCACCAAGTTCCACGGTCAGGCCACCGCTAACGGTGAGACGTACGACCTGTACGGCATGACCGCCGCGCACAAGACCTTGCCACTGCCCAGCTACGTACGGGTGACCAACCTGGATAACGGCAAAACCGCTATTTTGCGGGTCAATGACCGTGGGCCGTTCTATTCCGATCGGATCATCGACCTGTCCTTCGCTGCAGCCAAGAAGTTGGGTTACGCCGAAAGCGGCACCGCACGGGTTAAAGTCGAAGGTATTGATCCACACGAGTGGTGGGCTCAACAGGGCCGCCCGGTGCCTATGGTGCTGGCAGCGCCACAACAGACGGCTCAGGTCCAGACTACACCGCAGCCCGTTGCTCAGCCGTTTGAACAGTACTCACCGCCACCGCAGCAGCATGCCTCCGCGGTGGTCCCCGTGCAGATTGACGCAAAAAAAAACGTTTCAGTCGGAGCCTCTGGCCTGTATCTCCAAGTGGCCGCCTTCGCCAATCCGGACGCTGCGGAGCTACTCAAGGCCAAGCTGAGCGAGACAGTGGCTGCGCCAGTGTTCGTCAGCTCAGTGGTGCGCAACCAGCAGATCTTGCACCGCGTGCGTCTGGGGCCGGTGAGCAGCCAAAGCGAGGCTGAGCAGCTGCAGAGCAGCGTGCGCTTGGCTAACCTCGGCGAGCCAACCCTGGTCAAGGCAGACTGACGCGGCACTTATGGCTTTTCTGCGGGACTAAACAGCACCCCTGTCCGTTTACGATTGGCCAGGAGTCGCACTGACTATGCCCTTAGGGGCTGTTCCACCATCAGCAACTTAGAGAGACGGATGAATATCACCAGCTTTGCGCAACGCGTGTTCTTGTCACTTTTTCTGCTCAGCGCACCGGCTGTCTGGGCCAATCAGCAAGTGATCCCTTCTGCACCGCAGTTGGCGGCCAAATCCTATGTGCTGCTGGATGCCGCCAGTGGCAAGGTGCTGGTGGAAAACAACGGTGACCAGCGTCTACCGCCGGCGAGCCTGACCAAACTGATGACCGCTTACATCGCCACCCTGGAAATTCGCAAAGGTAAGATCGGCGTACAAGACCTGGTGCCGATCAGTGAGCATGCGTGGCGCACCGGTGGTGCTGCGTCCGGTGGTTCGACCATGTTCCTGCCGCTCAACAGCCAAGCTTCTGTGGATGACCTGCTGCACGGTGTGATTATCCAGTCGGGGAACGACGCGAGTATTGCACTGGCTGAGTACATCGCCGGCAGTGAAGACGCATTCGCTGACATGATGAACGAGACGGCTGCACGCCTAGGCATGAGCAACAGCCACTTTATGAATGCCACGGGTTTGCCGCACGCCGAGCATTACTCCAGCGCTCACGACATGGCTATTCTCGCTCGCGCCATCATCAATGAAGATCAGGAACACTACGCCATCTATGCGCAGAAAGAGTTCCTCTGGAACAACATCAAGCAGGGTAACCGTAACCTGCTGTTGTGGCGCGACAAGACTGTTGATGGCCTGAAAACCGGCCACACCGAGGAAGCGGGTTACTGCCTGGTCGCCTCCGCTGTGCGTGATGGCGCGCGAATGATTACCTCGGTGTTCGGCACCGTCAGTGAGTCGGCCCGCGCGGCTGAAACCCAGAAACTGCTGACCTATGGTTTCCGCTTCTTCGAAACCCGCACCTTCTACAAGCAAGGCCAGGAACTGGCTCAGGCTCAGGTTTGGAAAGGCACTGTGCGTCAGGTTAAAGCGGGTTTGGCGTCTGATTTGAGCCTGACCCTGCCCAAAGGTCAGCTGGAAAAGCTGCAAGCCGGCATGATCCTCAACCCGCAGCTCACTGCGCCAATTGCCCAGGGTGATGTGATTGGTAAAGTTGAGGTGAAACTGGGCGAGGAAGTGGTGCACAGTGCCGACTTGATTGCCCTGGAAGCCATCGAGGAAGGTAGTTTCTTCCGCCGCCTGTGGGATAGCATCAGCCTGTTCTTCTTTGGGCTCTTCAACTGATATCGTGACCGACACGCTCCTGCAGGCCGCGGGAGCGCTGTTGTTGCCACGGCTTACGAGGCCGTTACCACCATGAGTCAACCTGACGTTAAAACGCACAAGATCGAATTCCCCTGCGCCGATTACCCGATCAAGGTGGTTGGCGACAGCGGAGAAACCTACAAGGACACGGTGATCGAAGTCCTCAGCAAATATGCCAAGGTCGATCTCACTACCCTGGCCGAGCGCCAAAGCAGCAACGGCAAATACACCACGGTGCAATTGCATATCATCGCCACGGGTGAAGACCAGTTGCGCGATATCAACAGTGCGCTGCGTGCGACCGGTATCGTCCATATGGTGCTCTGATGAGCCTGCCGCTCGGCTTTCGTCAGTTGGGTCGGGTTGAGTACGAGCCTACCTGGCATGCGATGCAGCGCTTTACTGACACGCGTGGCGTGGATACACCAGACGAGGTCTGGCTGCTTGAGCACTCCCCCGTCTTTACCCAGGGCCAGGCCGGCAAAGCCGAGCATGTGTTGTTTGCGGGTGACATTCCGGTGGTGCAGGTTGATCGCGGCGGTCAGGTGACTTACCACGGCCCCGGCCAGTTGGTGGCTTACCTGCTGCTGGACGTGCGCCGCAGCGGTATTGGCGTGCGTGAGCTGGTCAGCCGGATTGAGCGCAGCCTAATTGATCTGCTGGCCAGCTATGGCGTCAACGCCACTGCTAAGCCCGATGCGCCCGGGGTGTATGTGGATGGGGCGAAGATCGCCTCGCTGGGGCTGCGTATCCGTAATGGTCGTTCTTTCCACGGCCTGGCGCTAAATGTGGACATGGACCTGCAACCGTTCCAGCGCATCAACCCCTGTGGCTATGCCGGCATGGCCATGACGCAGCTGGCCGATCAGGTCGAGGGGCCGATAGACATTTCCGACGTCAGTGCGCGATTGCGTGAACTGCTGAGCAAGCACCTCGACTACCCGCAACAGCAGACCCTGGCTGGCGTAATCGACTGTTAGATGGCGGCAGAATAAAAAAACGCCTGACCCTAGGTAAAGCCAGGGTCAGGCGTTTTTTTATGGCCCGATTAATTCAGATTCAGGGTCGGAATCAGGCTGTTGTCGAACGGCTGACCTGGCACGGGTACCGGCGCAGCCAGGCCCAGGTTGTTCTTCTCAAACACCTTGTCGGCGCGGTAGCTGGAGCGTACCAGCGGACCGGCGGCCACTTCCATAAAGCCTTTTTGCAGGCCGAGCTCGCGGAAATGATTGAACGCTTCCGGGCTGACCCAGCGCTGGACCTTCAAGTGGTTGCGCGTGGGCTGTAGGTATTGACCAAGGGTGAGGATGTCCACGCCGATGGCCCGCAGGTCATCCATGGTTTCCAGGATTTCTTCGTCGGTCTCACCGAGGCCGAGCATCAGGCTGGTCTTGGTCAGCACGTCCGGGCGATGGCGTTTGGCATGCTCCAGTACGCGCAGGGTCTTCTCGTAGCCGGCGCGCGGGTCGCGCACGGCATGAGTCAGGCGCTTAACCGTCTCAACGTTTTGCGCGAACACTTCAAGGCCGGAATCGACTACGCGTTCGATGGCCTGCAGGTCGCCGTCGAAGTCCGGGGTCAGGGCTTCCACCACGACATGCGGGGTGCGTTCTTTAATGGCCCGCACGCTGGCGGCGTAGTGCGCAGCACCGCCGTCGTCCAGGTCGTCGCGATCCACCGAGGTCAGCACGATATAGCGCAGCGCCATGAGCTCCACCGACTTGGCGGTGTTCTGCGGCTCTTCCAGATCCAACCAGCCATTCGGGTTGCCGGTATCCACGGCGCAGAAGCGACAGGCGCGAGTGCACACCGAGCCCATCAGCATGATGGTGGCGGTGCCGTTGGACCAGCACTCACCCATGTTCGGGCAATGGGATTCCTGGCATACCGTGCTCAGGCGGTGTTCGCTGACATTGCGCTTGACCGCTTCGAAGCGACTGCCGCCGGGCGCTTTGACCCGCAGCCATTTTGGCTTGGGCTCGAAGACCTGAGGTTCGCTTGAGGCGCGGCGCTTTTGCCCGTCCTTGATTGCGGTGATGCCTTGAGTGGTGCGAAATTTTTCGCCGCTGGCAACGGTTTTAGGCGGGGAGGTATCGGACATCGGCAATCTGGGCTCCGCTAGAGGCTCCGGGGGACGAGGCGGCTTGTGGCCGCCGCGCAGTCTATCACAGGGTGTGACTGTACAGTCCGTTGAGCGCCGTGCGGTTCCGGCTGCCCGGTTGGGGCGGCCGGCGCGCAGCGTTTGGACGCGGCGCAGCTAGTTATCTGAGTTGCAGCAACAAATCATGGCTGGGGTAGCCGTCCGCTGGTTGCCCTTGGCTCTGCTGGAATGCGCGTACCGCCTTGCGCGTATTAGCGCCGATGATGCCGTCTGCGGGGCCAGGTTCGTAGCCTTTGCTGGCGAGCAGTTCCTGCAGTTCGATGCGTTCGCTGCGTCCCAGTTGACGGTCGCCTCGCGGCCATGCGGCTTGTACGCCCGGATTGCCATCCAGCGCATCGCTGAGTAGGCCAATGGCCAACGCGTAGGCAGTGGAGTTGTTGTATTTGAGAATGCTGCGGAAGTTGTTCAGCAGCAGGAACGCCGGGCCGCGATGGCCGGCAGGTAGAAACAGTGTGGCCAGGCTTTGCTCATCGGCATCGACGGCTCTAACTGGGTTGACCCCAAGGGTGCGCCATTGCGCCACGCTGCGGCGCACTTCCGGGTCGGCCAGGGCGTAGTCGAAAGCCTGGGGCAGGTTTACTTCAAAGCCCCAAGGTTGACCATTTTCCCAGCCGGATGCTTGCAGGTAGTGTGCGGCGGAGGCCAAGGCGTCAGGGGTCGAGCTCCATAAGTCGCGACGGCCGTCACCATCAAAATCCACGGCATGCTGATTGAAGGTGGTTGGCATAAATTGAGTTTGGCCCATGGCGCCCGCCCATGAGCCGATCAGCCCCTGCGCAGGGCCATCACCGGTTTGCAGTATCTGTAGCGCGGCCAACAACTGGCTGCGCCAGAATACTTGGCGGCGACCGTCATAGGCCAGGGTGGCCAGGGAGCGGATCACGTTGTGGCTGCCGATATTGCTGCCGTAGTTACTTTCCATGCCCCAGATAGCGATCAGCACTTCATGGTCTACGGCATAGGTGCTGCGAATGGCTTTCAGCGTCGGCCGGTGCTGTGCTTTGAGCACACGGCCCTGGGCGATGCGCGAAACCGAGACGGCGCCGTCGATGTACTCCCATACCGGGCGCGTGAACTCTGGCTGGCTGCTATCTGAAGTGACAACCCGTGGGTCAAGGGTGATACCGGCAAATGTGCGATCGAACAGGTCTGCATTGATCCCGGCGGCGATGGCATCGCTGCGTAGCAACGTACGCCATTCATCAAAGCTGAGCAGCGGCGTGGGGCTGAGGACGGCGCTCGCAATTGGGCTCGCGGGTGCAGCGGTAGCCGTGATCGGCGCGGCGGCAAGCGGTTGGGCGGGTGCGTCGGCGCAAGCCGTCAAGAGCAGTAGGATGCACGCGGTAGCGCTGTGGGACAGGCCCCGAATAAGCAGGTAAGGCATGGTGGTCTCGGCACATTTTGCAGGCCGTAACCTTAGCACGATTGAGGCGTTATGCGGGCTGCAGCGGGCGTTTCAAGCAGCCAGAAAGTATGAAGCCTCCCAGTTTTGCTGGGAGGCTTCGCGGCGGTAGCTGCCTTTGCCTTTGCTGGGTGTTTCCTGGCGTGAGCGAAACAGTGGCTGGGCAATCAGGGATTTGGCCTTGTTAGGCCGGTTTTTGGCTTTCTTCGCCATGGCGTGTCCTCAGGAAGTGATCTGCACCTTTGCAGGCGGCTGAAGCATGATCCGCTGCTTGCTGAATGTCCAGAGGTCGAACGCTAGTGGCTTAGCCCAAGGCGTTGGCCGCAGACGCTCAGGGTCAGTAAGCTCAGGCCGCTCCATGGGTTGCCTGCCGCTTGGCCCTTGATCTGGGCGTCAATCTGTTGGGCGTCTTGCAGGAGGGCAGCCCAGCGTGCGGCAGTTAGGCGTTGCAGGGCTTTGCTGACCAAGGGGCGGCGTTTGTCCCAGACTGGGGGGCGGGCTGAGCTAAACGCTTTATCCAGCGGCATGCCTTGGGCATGTTGCTGGGCGAGGGTGGCCAGTAGACGGATTTCCCGCGCCAGCGCCCAAAGGATTACCGGCGGCTCCACCCCTTCGCCGCGCAGGCCTTCGAGGATGCGCAAGGCGTGCGCGGCTTCACCATTGAGGGCCGCATCGATTAGGCCGAACACATCAAAACGCGCACTGTCTGCCACCGAGGCGTGCACGGTGTCGACATCGATCTGTGTGCCTTCGGCCAACAGTTTAAGTTTTTCGATTTCCTGGGCGGCGGCGAGCAGGTTGCCTTCAACGCGTATGGCAATCATGTCTACCGCTTCGGCGCTGGCGCTAAGGCCGGACTGCGCCAGGCGCTGGCGAATCCATTGCGGTAGCTGGTGGGCATCAACCGGCCAGATCTGCACGAATTGAGTCTGTGCGCCTTCGATCAGCGCCTTACCCCATTTGCTCTTCTGTGCGCTGCCATCGAGCTTTGGCAGGCTGACCAACAGCACGGTGTCTTCGGCAGGGCGTGCCAGGTATTCGAGGAGCGCTGCGCCCTTGTCGCTAGGCTTGCCGTTGGGCACGCGTAACTCCAATAAGCGCTTATCGGCAAACAGCGACAGGCTGGCGCCGGCTTGCAACAGATTGCCCCAGTCGAAATGGTTGTCGGCGTTGAATACCTGGCGCTCGCTGAAACCCTGCTGGCGGGTGGCGGCACGGATGGCGTCGGTGGCTTCTTGGCAGAGCAGTGGTTCATCACCACTGACCACATACACCGGGCTCAGAGTGCCCTGCAGGTGCTTGCCGAGTTGTGCGGGGTTGAGTTTCATCGCGGTGCGAAGCGGGGCCGCTTGCGCGGCCCGGCAGCCTTACTGGGCAGGGATTTGCAGCTGAATCGGTGACTGTTGCGGTTGAGCCGCCTGTTGCTGGCGAGCCGCTTCCAGGGCATCGGCTTCGGCCTGCGCCTTGGCTTCTGCAGTTTGCTGCAGCTGGTCGAGCTGCTGCGGAGTGATCTGCTGCAGGCGCAGTACCAGCTGTTGGATCAGTTCGCGGTTCATTTCCTTGCGAGTTTGCTCAGCTTCCTGGTCATTGCCGATCAGGTTGTTGCCGTCCTGTGCGTAGAAGCTCTGTGCTTCCAGCTTATCGCTGAGCAGCAGCAGGTTTTTGCTGCCGCGAATCTCGTACTCGAGGGTTTTGTTCAGTTCGTACTCGGCCGTGCGGGCGGAGCTGGTGAAGCTGGCCGCGCGACGGTCTTCCTGTTCGTTGCTCAGAACCAGGCTATACGGCGCACCCGGGTAGACCCGTACGCCGTTGGTCTCCAGCACTTCACGCACGTCCTTCACGGTTTCGCCGTAGGCATTGCGCGCGCTGACGTCGAGCTCTTTGAGGGCGAACTGAACGTCACCGGTGCCGCGCAGCTGGAAGCCACATGCGCTGAGCAGGGTGGCCAGGCCCATTACCAACAGATTCCGTTTGATCATCTTTTATCCCCTTGGCGTATCGTGCGGCGCGCCGCTTAGCGGCTGCGCCGAGCTTAATCAGTTGGCTACGATGTTGACCAGTTTGCCTGGTACCACGATGACCTTGCGAATGCTCAGGCCTTCGGTAAAGCGCAGCACGCTTTCATTGCTGCGTGCAGCGGCTTCGACTTCCTCACGGGAGGCCGAAGCGGATACTTCAATTTGCCCGCGCAGCTTGCCGTTCACCTGGATCACCAGGGTCAGGCTGTCCTGTACCAAGGCTGACTCGTCCACCTGTGGCCAGCGGGCATCGATGATAGCGCCGTCGTGGCCCAACTCCTGCCACAGCTGATGGCTGATGTGCGGCGTGATTGGTGCCAGAAGTAAGGCTACCGCCTCTAGGCCTTCCTGTAGCAGAGCGCGATCCTGGCTGGAGCCTTGCGCGGCTTTTTCCAGCACGTTCATCAGCGTCATCACTTGGGCAATGGCGGTGTTGAATTTGTGGTGCTGGCCAATATCGATGCTGGACTGCTTGATCGCCAAGTGAGTGGCGCGGCGCACCGCCTTCTGCTCGTCGGTCAGGCTGGCGAGGTCGAGTGCACCGGCAATGCCCTGATTCACGTGATTTTGCGCCAAGCGCCAGACGCGGCGCAGGAAGCGATTCGCGCCTTCAACGCCGGCGTCCGACCATTCGCAGCTCATGTCAGGCGGCGAGGCGAACATCATAAACAGGCGGCAGGTGTCGGCGCCGAACTGGTCGATCATCGACTGTGGATCGACGCCGTTGTTCTTTGACTTGGACATCTTCTCGGTGCCACCGATTTCCACCGGCAGGCCGTCGGCTTTCAGCTTGGCGCTGATGACCTTGGCTTTAGCGTCACGCTCAAGCTCGACGTCAACCGGGTTGAACCAGTCCTTGCCGCCGTTTTCCAGGGTGCGGTAGTAAGTGTCCGCCACCACCATGCCCTGGGTCAGCAGGTTCTTGAATGGCTCGTTGGACGATACCAGGCCTTCATCGCGCATCAGCTTGTGGAAGAAGCGCGCGTAGAGCAGGTGCAGAATCGCGTGTTCGATACCGCCGATGTACTGATCCACTGGCAGCCAGTGGTTGGCGGCTGCTGGGTCGACCATGCCGCCGGTGTAATGCGGCGAAGCGTAACGGGCGTAATACCAGGACGACTCAACGAAGGTGTCCATGGTGTCGGTTTCGCGCTTGGCCGGGCTGCCGCATTTTGGGCAGCTGCATTCGTAGAAATCAGGCATGCGCGCCAGCGGGCTGCCCGCGCCATCTGGCACCACGTCTTCTGGCAGTACCACCGGCAGTTGATCGTCCGGTACCGGTACGTCACCACAGATGTCGCAATGGATGATCGGGATTGGGCAGCCCCAGTAGCGCTGGCGGCTGATGCCCCAGTCGCGCAGGCGGAACTGAGTCTTGCGCGCGCCGTGGGCGTTGGCTTCAAGATCAGCGACGATAGCGTCGAAGGCGGCATTGAAATCGAGGTTGTCGTACTGGCCGGAGTTGACGGTTGTCAGTCCCGCTTTGTCGCCGTACCAGTCGTGCCACTGCTGGGCATCGTAATCTTTGCCTTCTCCGGCATAGACCTGAGTGATGGGTAGGCCGTATTTGGTGGCGAATTCGAAGTCGCGCTCATCGTGTGCCGGCACGGCCATCACCGCGCCTTCGCCGTAGCCCCACAGTACGTAGTTGGCGACGAACACCGGCAGCTTGTCGCCGCTCAGCGGATGGATAACGAACTGGCCGGTGGCCACGCCTTTCTTCTCCATGGTGGCCATGTCGGCCTCGGCTACGGAGCCGGCTTTGCATTCGGCGATAAAGGAGGCGATGGCTGGGTTGTTTTCGGCAGCGCGCTGCGACAGCGGGTGCTCGGCGGCAACGGCGACATAAGTCGCGCCCATCAGGGTGTCGGGGCGTGTGGTGTAGACCTTCAGCTGGCCGTCGATACCGACGCTGGCGCGGTCGTAATCAAAGGCTACATCTGCGCCGAAACTCTTGCCGATCCAGTTGCGTTGCATGGTCTTGACCTGTTCTGGCCAGCCATCCAGTTCATCCAAACTGCTCAAGAGCTCTTCCGCGTAGGCGGTGATCTTGAAGTAGTACATGGGGATTTCGCGCTTCTCGATCAGCGCGCCGGAGCGCCAGCCGCGGCCGTCAATAACCTGTTCGTTGGCGAGGACGGTTTGATCCACCGGGTCCCAGTTAACCGAGCCATTTTTGCGGTAGATCACGCCTTTTTCGAACAGTTTGGTGAACAGCCACTGTTCCCAGCGGTAGTAATCCGGTTTGCAGGTGGTGACTTCGCGGGTCCAATCCACTGCCAGGCCCAGGCTCTTGAGCTGGGTCTTCATGTAGGCGATGTTCTCGTAGGTCCACTTGGCCGGTGCGACCTTGTTTTTCATCGCCGCATTTTCCGCCGGCATGCCGAAAGCGTCCCAGCCCATGGGCTGCAGCACGTTCTTGCCCTGCATGCGCTGGTAGCGTGTGATCACGTCACCAATGGTGTAGTTGCGCACATGGCCCATGTGCAGCTTGCCGCTTGGGTAAGGGAACATCGACAGGCAATAGAAAGTCTCCTTGCCCGGCTGTTCGCTCACTACAAAGGATTTCTGCGCGTCCCAATGGGACTGCGCGGCGGCTTCTATTTCACGGGGCGAATACTGTTCTTGCATGGCTACCGGCACTGGGAATAAGGGCTTGCGGGAAGCGCCGTAGCATACATGAGCCCTGCTTAATCAGGGAAACCCTGATTGCGCCGGCTTTGACTGGCTGCAGCCGAGGTTCGCCGTTTGTCGCGGCATCCGGCTGCTGAAAAAGCGAACGCTAAGCTGATTATATGGAGCACGCGACGTGCTCCGTTGCGAGGTGATGGATGGCAGAATTAAGGCGTGGCGTTCCCGGCGCAGGCCTGTATGAACGGCTGCTGCAGCGTCTTGCCATGGCGTTGGATGAGGCGGACAGTTTGAGCGTGCTGTCCACGCAACCGCCGCTGGAGTTGGAGTTGCGCGGCTTGACGGCGGCAGAAATGGAGCTGATTCGCGCCTACCTTGATCGGGACCTGGACTGGCTGCGCGGCTGGCACGCGGCGGCTCAGGAAATGGCGCAGATCGAGCAACTGCCAAGTTCACGCAAGGTCGGCCGAACCGGGCGCAAGGCCACGGCTGCACTGCCCGGCAAGATAAAACCCTTGCTTAAACGGCGCCTACAGCTGTGTTGCGCGCTGTGCGGAACCCTGGCCGGTTGGCAGCCGGGCAATGGTGTGCAGGCGTGTAAGGCCTGTGGTTCACAGTTGTTTCGGGCCAGTAATCACCGATAGGCTGCGCGCACCCATGGAGGTGCCCAATGCCGCTTCGCTACATTCTTAAACAGTTTTTCCTGCCGCCAGGCTTGTTCCTGCTTTTGCTGTTGGCCGCCTGGTGGCTACGACGGCGTTTTCCGCGATTGGCGGCAGGCTGCATGGTTGTTGGCTTAGGAGGTATGTGGCTGTTTAGCCTGCCGGTGGTGGTCGAGCATTCGGCGCAGCTACTGGAAACCGAGCCGGCGCTAAAAGAAACGCAGTGGCTCGACTTGAATCAACAGGCCGATGTGATTGTGGTGCTGGGTGGTGGGCGTGAGCTGGATGATCCCGGCTGGGGCGCTGATCAACCCAGTCTGATGGCGTTGGAGCGGGTGCGTTTCGCTGCGCGTCTGGCCAAAGCCTCGGGTTTGCCGCTGCTAACCAGTGGCGGGTTGCACTATGGCGTACCGCCCAGTGAGGCGGCATTGATGGCCGAAGTGCTGGCACGCGATTACGACTTGCCGGTGCGGTGGCAGGAGGGCGTGAGCCGCACCACGTGGGAGAATGCGACCCACAGCGCTGAGTTGCTGAAGCAGGCGGGAGTTACCCGTGTGGTATTGGTGACCCAGGCCTGGCATATGCCCAGGTCACGCTGGAGTTTCGAGCAGGCCGGGTTGCAGGTGGTCAGTGCGCCGATGGGCTTTCTCGGTACGCCTAATGGCCGCCCTGCTGGCGGTTGGTTACCGGAAAGCAAGGCGGTGTGGCAAAACGGTCTGCTGCTTAACGAGGCCGTCGGCTTGTTGGCGTATCGGTTGTTCTACCGGGGCCCCGCTGAACAGTAATAACTTCGGTTTGCATCACCTAGCTATTGATCAACTCCGCATGGTGGCACGCCACCTGTCGTGCATCGAGCAGACGCAACGCAGGTTGTTCGACCTGGCAGCGCTCGTTGGCATGCGGGCAGCGCTGGTGGAAGGCGCAACCGCTGGGCGGTGACAGCGGGTTGGGTAGCTCGCCACTGATCTTGATCTTGGGTTTGCTCGGATCAGGATGAATGGTCGGCGTCGCCGACAGCAGTGCCTGGGTGTAAGGGTGCAGTGGGCGCTGGTAAATCTGCTCGCTGGGACCCATTTCCACCGGGCGGCCGAGGTACATCACCAGCACATCGTCAGCAACGTGGCGCACCACCGAGAGGTTGTGCGAGATAAAGACGTAACCGGTGTTGAACTCCTCCTGCAGGTCCATAAACAGGTTAAGCACCTGGGCCTGGATCGACACGTCCAGCGCCGAGGTCGGCTCGTCCGCCACCAGTACCTTGGGCTGCAACATCATCGCCCGCGCCAGAGCAATACGCTGACGCTGGCCGCCGGAGAACATATGCGGATAGCGCTGGTAGTGTTCGGGACGCAGGCCGACCTGCTGCATCATCGCCTGTACTCGTTCACGGCGCTCGGTGCGCGACAGCCCCGTATTGATCAGCAGTGGCTCGCCCAGCTGGTCACCGATTTTCTGCCGCGGGTTGAGTGAGGCGTAGGGGTTCTGGAAGACCATCTGCACGTCGCGGCGCAGCTGTTTGCGCTCGGCCTTGTTGGCGCCGGTCACTTCCTGCCCGGCGATCTGCAACGAGCCGGAGCTGGGCTCCTCGATTAACGTCAGCGCGCGGGCCAGGGTGGATTTACCGCAGCCGGACTCACCGACCACGGCCAATGTCTTGCCCGCCTGCAGCTCGAAGGAGACGCCATTGAGGGCCTGAACCTGGGCATTGGGTTGGAACAAACCGCGGGAGATGTCGTAGTGACGGGTCAGGTCTCGTGCAGTTAGAACAGTGCTCATTAAGCCACCTCCGCAGTCAGGTTGAGCGGATAGAAGCAGCGTACTGCGCCGCGTTCATGGGCATCCAGGGTTGGTCGCTGTTCGCGGCAATGGGGCTGGGCGTAAGGGCAGCGTGGTGATAGCAGGCAGCCTGCCGGACGGTCATAGCGCCCAGGGACAATGCCGGGCAGGGTGGTTAATCGGCGTTGGCCCTGGCTGTGTTCGGGAATCGCCTTGAGCAGCGCCTCGGTATAGGGGTGAGCTGGGGCATTAAACAGCTGCGGCACGTGACCAATCTCCACGGCCTGCCCTGCATACATCACGCAAACCCGCTGCGCCGTTTCAGCCACCACCGCGAGGTCATGGGTAATCAGTACCAGGCCCATGTTCTGTTCGCGCTGCAGGCTCACCAGCAGCTCCATGATCTGCGCCTGAATGGTCACATCCAGCGCGGTGGTCGGTTCGTCGGCGATCAGCAGCTTGGGTTCGGCGGCAATCGCCATGGCAATCGCCACCCGTTGGCTCATGCCGCCGGACAGTTGATGCGGATAGGCATTGAGTCGGCTGGCGGCGGCGGGGATTTCTACTCGATCGAGCAGCTGCAGGGCGCGCTCGCGGGCGGCCTGGCCCTTGAGGCCCAGGTGCTGGCGCAATACTTCTTCGATCTGGAAGCCCACGGTAAAACTGGGGTTGAGCGCGGTCATCGGGTCCTGAAAGACCATCGACAGATCCTTGCCAACAATGTGCCGACGTTGGCGGCCCTTGAGGCGCAACATGTCGGTGCCGTCGAATTGCAGGCTGTCGGCCGTGACGATGCCAGGGGCATCAATCAGGCCCATCAGCGCCATCATGGTCACCGATTTGCCGGAGCCAGACTCGCCGACAATCGCCAGCACTTCGCCCTTTTCGATGCGCAAATCGAGGCCGTCGACGACGGGTACGGCAGCGGCGTCGCCGAAGCGCACGCTGAGGTTTTTGATATCCAATAGGCTCATGCGGGGTTCCTCACTGCGCATTCTTGAGTTTCGGGTCGAGTGCATCACGCAGCCCGTCGCCCATTAGATTGATTGCCAGCACGCTGAGCAGAATGGTCAGGCCCGGTAGGCTGACCACCCACCAGGCGCGCTCGATATAGTCGCGCGCCGAGGCCAGCATGGTGCCCCACTCAGGCGTCGGCGGTTGTACGCCAAGGCCAAGAAAACCCAGGGCCGCGGCATCGAGAATCGCCGAGGAAAAACTCAAGGTGGCCTGTACGATCAGCGGCGCCATGCAGTTGGGCAGCACGGTGATAAACATCAGCCGCGGCAGGCTGGCGCCAACCAGGCGTGCCGCCGTGACGTAATCGCGGTTCAGTTCGCTCATGACCGCCGCGCGGGTTAGGCGCACATAAGACGGCAGTGAGACGATGGCGATAGCGAAGATGGTGTTGATCAGCCCTGGGCCGAGAATGGCGACGATAGCCACTGCCAGCAGCAAGGATGGCAAGGCCAGCATGATGTCCATCAGGCGCATGATTGACGGGCCCAGCAGGCGCGGAAAGAACCCCGCAATCAGCCCCATAAAAATGCCGGGTATCAGCGACATCAGTACCGAGGCCAGGCCGATCAACAGCGACAGGCGTGCGCCGTGGATCAGTCGCGAGAGCAGGTCACGGCCGACTTCATCGGTGCCCAGTAAAAACTGCAACTGGCCACCCTCCAGCCAGGCGGGCGGGGTCAGCATAAAGTCGCGGAATTGTTCGCTAGGGTCGTGCGGCGCAATCCACGGCGCGAACAGCGCGCAGATAATCAGCACGATCATAAACAACAGCCCGGCAACCGCGCCCTTGTTTTGGGCGAAGGCTTGCCAGAATTCTTTGAGCGGCGAGGGGTAGAACAGCGATTGGTCGAGGCCGGCGTTTAGGGTTTCAGTGGTCATAGTGGGCTCCGTAGAACCTGTGCATGGCCTCGCGAGCTAGCGCGAGACAAGGAAAAAGTAGCTGAGGAAGCGGAGTGTGCTGTTGCACATGAGCATTCCGAAGCTGGTTTTGACGCGGTATCGCCGACGCGCAGTAGGCCATGAGCAGGTTCTTAGCGCTGATGGCGAATGCGTGGGTTGGCCAATCCATAAAGGATGTCCACGACGAAGTTGACCAGGATCACCAGGCAGGCGATCAGCAGAATGCCGTTCTGCACCACCGGGTAATCACGCGCGCCGATCGACTCGATCAGCCATTTGCCGATGCCGGGCCAAGAGAAGATAGTTTCAGTCAGCACCGCGCCGGCTAACAGCGCGCCGATTTGCAGGCCGAATACCGTGAGTACCGGAATCAGCGCATTGCGCAGGCCATGCACGAACACCACGCGCGCCGGCGACAGGCCTTTGGCGCGGGCAGTGCGTACATAGTCTTCGCGCAGCACTTCGAGCATGGCCGAACGGGTCATGCGGGCAATCACCGCCAAGGGAATGGTACCGAGCACAATGGCCGGCAGAATCAGGTGGTGCAGTGCATCAGTAAACGCGCCGGGTTCGTCGGCCAGCAGGGTGTCGATCAACATAAACCCAGTGACGGGTGGGATGTCGTAGAGCAGGTCGATGCGCCCGGACACTGGCGTCCAGCCCAGCCACACCGAGAAGAACATGATCAGCAACAGGCCCCACCAGAAAATCGGCATGGAGTAGCCGGCCAGCGAAATGCCCATCACGCCATGATCGAACAAGGAGCCGCGTTTGAGGGCGGCTATCACGCCAGCGATCAGGCCGAGCGTGCCGGCGAACAGCAGGGCGGCCAAGGACAATTCCAGAGTGGCGGGAAATAGGGTGATGAATTCGCGCCATACGCTTTCGCGGGTGCGCAACGACTCACCCAGGTCGCCCTGAGCCAACTGGCCGATGTAGTCGAAATATTGGGCGTACAGCGGTTTGTTCAGGCCCAGGCGCTCCATGGCCTCGGCGTGCATCACCGGGTCAACGCGACGTTCGCCCATCATTACTTCCACCGGGTCGCCGGGGATCATACGAATCAGCGCGAAGGTCAGCAGGGTGACGCCGAAAAAGGTGGGGATCAGCAGCCCCAGGCGGCGAGCAATAAAAGCCAGCATGCGAGTCAGTGCTCCATCAAGGGTAAGCGTGCGCGGGGCTGCATGGCCTGGCGCTGTTGTAGGGCGGCGTGTGGCTCGGCACTTGGGTGCCAGGCGAGCGTGCGCTTTGCAGGTAGGGCGCGGCAGGCAACAGCGAGCCAGCCGGTTGGACGTAGCCAGATAGGTGCAGGCATTAACGCAATCCTCGGGTTATACGCAGCGTGCAAGCGGTGGCCGGGTAGGCTGCCGTTGCCCGGCTGGCGAGCGGTTGGATAAACCGCTCGCCAGCATGGTTGAGGGCTGCTGTTACTTGACGCCGACGCCGTAGAAGGAGTTCAGCGCGAACGGACTGATCTTGAAGTCCACGACCTTCTTGCTCATCGGCTGGTAAACCGTGGAGTGGGCGATCGGGGTGATCGGTACTTCACGCTTGAGAATCACCTGGGCTTGCTTATACAGCTCGGTGCGTTCGGCGGTGTCGGTCACACGCTTGGCGGCTTTCACCAGCTTGTCGTAGTCGGCATCACACCACTTGGAGAAGTTGTTGCCGTCCACTGCGTCGCAGCCGTACAGGGTGCCCAGCCAGTTGTCCGGGTCGCCGTTGTCGCCGCTCCAGCCGATCAGCATGGCGTCATGCTCGCCGGCTTTGGCGCGCTTGAGGTACTCGCCCCATTCGTAGCTGACGATCTTGGCCTTGATACCGACCTTGGCCCAGTCGCTTTGCAGCATTTCGGCCATCAGCTTGGCGTTGGGGTTGTACGGGCGCTGCACGGGCATGGCCCATAGGGTGATTTCGGTGCCTTCCTTGATGCCGGCAGCCTTGAGCAGTTCCTTGGCTTTTTCCGGGTTGTAGGCCGGGTCTTTGATGCTGTCGTCATAGGACCACTGCGTCGGTGGCATGCCATTGACTGCCAGCTGGCCGGCGCTCTGGTACACCGCATCGATGATGCCCTGCTTGTTCACCGCCATGTCCATGGCCTGGCGCACTTCGAGTTTGTCGAAGGGCGGGTGGGTGACGTTGTAGGCGATATAGCCGACGTTGAACCCGGCCTGCTCGGGCATATCCAGATTCGGGTCTTTTTTCAGTGCATCCAAATCCGCCGGGCGGGGGAACAGGGTGACTTGGCATTCGCCGGCTTTGAGCTTCTGCATGCGCACCGAAGCGTCGGTGTTGATGGCGAAGATCAGGTTGTCGAGCTTGACCTCATCGGGCTGCCAATACTCCTTGTTGCCTTTGAAGCGAATCACCGCATCTTTCTGGTAACGGCTGAATACGAACGGGCCGGTGCCGATCGGCTTCTGATTGATGTCGGCGGCTTTGCCGGCCTTGAGCAGGCTGTCGGCATATTCGGCGGACTGGATCGAGGCGAAGCTCATCGCCAGGTTCTGGATAAAGGCGGCGTCAACTTCGTTGAGGCTGAACTTGACGGTCATGTCGTCGAGTTTTTCGATCTTGGCGATGTTGGCGTCCATACCCATGTCGGTGAAATAGGGAAATTCCGACGGGTAGGCTTTGCGGAAGGGGTGATCTTTGTCGAGCATGCGCTGGAAGGTGAACAGCACGTCATCGGCGTTAAAACTGCGGCTCGGCGTGAAGTACTCGGTGGTATGAAATTTCACGTTCGGACGTAAGTGAAAGGTGTAGCTCAAACCGTCTTCGCTGATGTCCCACTTCTCGGCAAGGCCAGGGATTACAGCGGTACCGCCGCGCTCGAATTGGCTCAAGCGGTTAAACACGGTTTCGGCAGCAGCATCGAAGTCGGTGCCGGTGGTGTACAGGCCTGGGTCGAACCCAGCAGGGCTGCCTTCGGAGCAAAACACCAGGTTGCCGGCGGCGCTGGCAAGCGGGGTGCTGGCGATCAGCCCAGCGGCGAGTAAAGCCTGGATGATGGCGTTCTTACGCATAGTGACCTCATGGTTATTATGGTTGTGATCCTGAGGGGCCTCTTGTGGAGACCTTGGGAGAAGCTATGCAGGGCGTGTGCCGGAGGCAAGGGGCATGTCGCAGTGAGTGCCGGAATGACGATGCTGCGGTATGTTGTTGTCGCATTTTTATAACTGTGCGGGGAAAACATGGCAAAGCGCCGCTATCGTCTGATAACGGCGCTGCTTCTGTTTGTAGCAGTTTTCACGGCATCTGCACTTCAATCACCCCATCGGCGTTGATGTTGACCTGGCTGGTGCCGGCTTCGATCTCCGGTGTCACCGCCGCATCCATCATCGCAGCGCCTTTCATCGCTTCCATCCGCATCGGCATGGGGCGCTGGAAACCACCGCTGTTGAGATTCAGGCTGACCAGCTTGTAACCGCTGCCACCCAGGGCTTCAGTCGCAAGCTGGGCGCGAGCTTTGAAGGCGGCGACGGCATCCTTGAGCAGGGCATCTTCGTGGGTCTTGCGGGTGTCATCGGCGATGCTGAAGTTCATGCCGCCCATTTTCAGGGTTTGCAGCATCTCTCCGGTGAGCTTGGACAGGGCGCTGAAGTCGGCGCTTTCCAAACGCAATTCGGCGCGCTCGCGCCAGGCGGTGATTTTCTGGCCTTTATCGTCGTACACCGGGTAGCTGTTGCGGCTGCCGGACGCGACGCTGACGCCTTTGACTTTGCGTGCCTGGGCGATGCTTGCGTTGAGGGTTTTGCTGATTTGTGCGGCGAGGGCGGCTGGGTCGCTGTCTTGAGCTTCGCTGTAGAGGGTGACGTGCATCAAGTCGTGGGCGATTTCCTGATCGACCTCGGCGCGCAGCGCGACCTGGTTGTAGCGGGCCTCTTCGGCCATGGCCGTGGCGCTCAGCAGGGTGGTGGCGCTCAGCAGCAGAGCGGTGGCGAGGCGGGACAATGGCAGCATGACAATTCCTTTATGTGGTGGGCGCATGGGTTATGCGCGGCTTTCCAGAGGGTAGACGTAACTATCTGACTGGTCGGGTTAAATCCGGTTCCAGAATTTTTCCCGGTTTGTGCATGGCGCTCCTGCGGCTGCGGCGTGTTGCCGCAGTTGGCGGCGCAGACGCTTGGTTATACTCCTGTAGCCCACTCGATGGGCACCTTGGAGCATCTTGGAGATTTTATGCTCGCACCTGTGCAGTTACTGTCGGCGAGCCGGCAAAACCTCTGGCGTCTGACCCTGATCCGCATTTTGGTGCTGGCTGCGCAAGCCGGATCGGTGGGCCTGGCTTACAAGTCTGGTGCGCTGCCGTTGCCTTGGCTGGAGTTGAGCATCACCCTCGGCATTTCCCTGGTGCTGTGTTTGCTGACTGCGCTGCGCTTGCGCGGGCCCTGGCCGGTGACTGAGCAGGAATATGCGGTGCAGCTGGGTTGCGACCTGATTATCCACAGCCTGTTGC
>Ga0209504_1000666_pt1 | contig 29358 bp, 29 predicted proteins | sample COGITO_mtgs_1005_FD_184791 | JGI IMG/M metagenome (GOLD analysis project Ga0209504, IMG submission 184791) | Pelagic marine microbial communities from North Sea - COGITO_mtgs_100511 (SPAdes) (version 2) | ecosystem: Environmental > Aquatic > Marine > Epipelagic ...
ACACGCAGATCAAACGCCGAACCCGCGTCGCAGGACTTTTTCCAAATACAGACTCGATCTTGAGACTCACCACCGCGATACTCATGGAAGTCTCCGAAGAATGGGAGACTGGAAAAGCATACATCAGTAATAAGAAATAAACTCACCAATAACACGTAATAACAATCAAGCACTCTCAGCCTGATTAGACGAATTTACAGACGAAATTTTGCGCGGCCGAATTGTTACAATTCAGGGCAACTTGTTGCGTTATTGTGTCTTCAAGGAAACAAAAGCATGTTTGCGTGACACAATCGACATCAAGCTGGCTATAAATTTGAGAGGAAAAACCCCTTCGGGCCATTACGATCTCTGAGAAATATGCCCTTAATCAGCACCCTAACATAGGAAGATGGCGGCGAGTTCGGCCAAAAATCAAGCTCAGCCAAATAATTCACAAAAGTCACCTTCTTAACCTTTCTGTAACACATACGCCACAATTCCGAAACAATACGCCTGTAGTATAGGTTTTAGTTCGGGTGCCGTATCGCTCCCGTAACTTTCACCCAACACATAATATACATATGAAAACTAAATCTATTCTTCGCGGGATCACCGCTGCAGCGGCCCTTGCCTTCACCAGCCAGGCCAGCGCTACTGAAACAATCGTCATCAAGGGCTCCGACACACTGGGTGCCAAGATGGTGCCGCAAATCGCTGAGGCCTTCAAAGCCAAGATGGCTGCTCAAGGCGTCGACGTGGCCTTCGAAATCGCCGCAGAGGGTTCCTCCACTGGCGTCGCCTCTGTCATTGATGGCACGGCCGAGATCGGTATGTCGTCCCGTGACCCGAAGGATAAGGAAGTCGCTAAAGCGAAGGCAAACGGCATCGACATGAAAACCATCACCGTAGCTAAGGACGGCATCGCGATCATCGTGAACGAGTCGAATCCCCTCGAGAGCATCTCTCTCGAAGAGATTGAGCTGATCTTCTCCGGTGACGTCACCGACTGGTCAGGTATCACAGCACAAACTGGCGAAATCTCCGCCTACACGCGTAACACATCTTCCGGAACCTACGCTGTCTTCCAGAAGATGGGCATGAACTCCCGCGACTACGGTGCCGACACCCAAAAGATGGCCGGCAACGAGCAGATCGCCGCTGAAGTCGCCAAGAACCCGAACGGCATCGGCTATGTCGGCCTCGCTTACATCAACACTCCCGGCGTGAAGGTGCTGCCAATTAATGGCTTTGCTCCGGACTCCAAGGACTATCCACTCGCTCGCCCGCTCTACTATTTGATGAACAAAGGCAAGGCACTGAGCCCGCTGGCCAACGATTTCATCGGCTTCAGCATGAGCCCTGAAGGCCAAGCCATCGTCAACCGTGTGCACTTCCTCTCGATCTACTAGTGGTCGAAGCACCGGTTTTTCATGCACATAGAATGTAGCGATACGACGCCGGTCAGCGATTCTGAGCTTGTCAAATGGTTCGTGTCGACTTGGGAAGACTAAAGCACACCACAATCGACCTTGCTTGTGCAAGTTCGCTACGAACGCGAAAATTTGGTAATCGCTCTACCGAGCAGAGAACCTACCTTTAAACAACAAAGGGCCGTTGTCCCGAGCAACGGCCCTTTTTCAATTTCTAGCTGCTGCAGAGTCAGCGCAGCAGCCTTAATTGACGAAATCGTAACTCGAAGACTCCATCCTAGTATTGCAGTCAGCGTCACGAGTCCCAACATCGGCACGCAATATGTCTAAAGACGCAGAGATTTCAGGAAATTCCAAGCCCGCGTTCAGCAAGCACCGGGCACTTTTTTTGGGGCAGGATTCCGACAGCATCATTAAAAAGTTCTTCGGAAGCAGTGCCATGGTGGCGATTCTTGTGCTCGGACTTATTACGATCTTCCTGTTTAAAGAAGGTGCGGGCTTTGTCGGACTCTATCACAAGAGCTTGCAGGAGTATCGCCTTTCCGGCTTGGAATACGTCGATATTCTCAAAGAGAAACGCGAGAGCTACACATCGCTAACCCGCTATCTTAATGATGTAAAGGCCGACTGGATCAATGCGCTGCGCGCAGAAGGCCTCCCGCAGTCCGAGATAAACAAAAGGGTGATGTCGCCCGAGGCGAAGACCTTTTTCCTCGGCTACATGCGCGCCGGGGGCGAGCTGCGCAGCTTTCTGAAGAAGAAAATGGACTTGGCCATTGCCGCGCGTGACCAGCACACCACGAACGAAAACCTCCGTGAGACCCTCGGAAACTACACCGATCGCATTGAGGCCGTGAATAATCCGAAATACGCCTTTACCCCAGAGGATCGCGATAAATTCGCTCTTCGCCTCCGCGAATTCTCCCGCGAAAACACAACGAATGACGAAATCGCCCTCGCCTACCGCACCCGTGCGGACGAAGTGCAGAACGGCGCTGAGCTAACCGCAGAAGACCGCGAAACTTTTATTATTCTACTCGAAGACGAATATAAAAACATCGAGCGAACCATAAAGCCCATCGATTTCAACGAGACCGTAGTCGCAGTCACCGCCGATCAGGACCAATACGCGGACGTGCTCGGCCGGCTCAAAACCCAGCTGAGTGATATCGTGGCCTCCGCAGAAAGCATCGACTTCAACAACACTGCAATCGAGGAGCGAATTGCCCGCTTCAAGGAACTCAATGAAATCTACTACGGGGAGTTCGACGCGCACTTGGCAAAGCTGGTCTCATGGAGCCCCTCCGCAGAAGTCTCCATTTGGCAGGCGCTCGGTGCATTCTTAGGCGGGAAAGACTGGATCACCGCCAGTGACCAACAGGATTGGTATGGCCTCTTGCCCCTGCTCTCCGGCTCTCTGCTGATCTCAGCCATCGCGCTCTTTTTTGCGATTCCCTTTGGTGTGGGTGCGGCCATCTACGTCAACCAGATCGCCGGCTCCACTGAGCGCAATTTCATCAAGCCCTACATCGAGTTCGTCTCGGCGATCCCTTCTGTGGTCATCGGCTTTTTCGGTGTGGTCGTCTTCGGCGAGGCTATCCGCCTGCTCTCGCAACAAGACTTCATGCAGTGGGTGCCCTTCTTCCCGGTGCAGGAGCGGCTCAACGCCTTCACCGCAGGCTGCCTGCTCGCTCTAATGGCGATCCCGACGATTTTCACGCTGGCGGAAGATGCGATCAACAACATCCCCCGCCACTTCAAGGAGGCCTCACTCGCGATGGGTGCCACCCCTCTGCAGACTACCATGCGCGTCATCGTGCCCACGGCACTGTCCGGCATCATCTCGGCGATTATGCTCGGTTTCGGTCGGGTGATTGGCGAGACGATGGTCGTACTGCTCTGCGCCGGTAACCGCATCAAAATCCCCGACTTCACTGAAGGCCTCGGTGTCTTTTTCGAGCCAGTGCATACCATGACCGGGATCATCGCCCAGGAAATGGGCGAGGTCGTGCAAGGCAGCCTGCATTATCGTGCGCTCTTCATCGTGGGCATCGTCCTATTTTTTATCTCCCTGCTCATCAACTACAGCGCCCAATGGGTAGTTAAACGCTATAGTAAACTCGGAGAGTAATCTACCTATGAGCACGAGTTTAATTCAACCACAGCGAACGAGGCCACCTGAAGGAAGCCTCATACGTATGTCCGCTCCTTTAGGTGCGGAGCAGGTTTCCTCTATACCTGACGATCAACACCACACTACAGCGAGTTCACCTATTTAACGAAAGACCCATGACTGCACAAAAACAGTCCCACATTTATTCACACCGCCCGTCCAAGCGGCGCGCCTTTGAATCGGCTATTAAGTGGTTCTTTCGTCTGTCCACCTACATCGTCATCCTCAGTGCCGGCTACATTTTTGCGAACATCGCTTACAACGGATCAAGGGCGGTCTTTACCACGCAAGCCCCCTTCATCAATATCGATTTTCTCACGCAGAAACCGCAGACGCTCCATGTCTACGAGCCGAAGGCGATCGACACGGAGCTGAGACACATCAACGCCAAGCAGATCGCGCTGCGCGCCGAACGGAAAAACCTCGGCTCACGCGAGAATGAAGCCGCCGCCGCCCTCACGGCCCAGCTCGCCGCCCTGCAGGAGCGTCATAAGGAGTTGGATGCCGAGCGCAAGAAAGGTCGCCTCTTATACAGCGATACAGAATACCGCCAATTAGCCGAACTCCCCTCCGAAAGTAACTACGCCTACAGCAATTACGCCTACAGCGGCGGCGGCATCGGCCCGGCAATCGTCGGCACCTGCCTGCTTGTCGCCGGATCAATCGCCATCGCCCTGACACTCGGCGTGCTCTGCGCCGTTTACCTCAGCGAATACAGTCGCCCTGGGCGGACCCTCCAGCTGATTCGTCTCTCGATTCTGAACCTCTCTGGCGTGCCCTCGATCGTCTTCGGCCTCTTCGGCTTCGGGATGTTTGTACTCTTTTTTGGCTGGGGCGTCTCCATGATAGCCGGCTGGTTCACTCTCGCGATCATGGCACTCCCTGTCATCATCACTGCAAGTGAGGAGTCGATGCGAGCGATCCCCAAAGGCTTTCGCGAGGGCTCGCTCGCACTCGGCGCGTCCAAGTGGACCTCCATCCGGACCAACGTGTTGCCCTATGCGCTGCCCGGCATCCTGACTTCTTCTATCATGGGCATCGCCCGCGTAGCGGGAGAGACCGCACCTATTATGTTCACCGCTGCCTTCGCCCTGCGCGACCAGTTACCCTGGGAGGGCCTTAGCAAGTGGACGGACTTTTTCTTCCAGGGCGTGATGGCGCTGCCCTATCACATCTACGTGGTCAGCTCCAAGATCCCGCAAAACGAATACACCCGCAACATGCAATACGGCGCGGCCTTCGTTTTCCTCTTCATCGTCGGCTTCTTCGCGCTGAGCAGCATCATCCTACGCGTGAAAATCCGTAAAAAATACAAATGGTAACTTCGACCACTCTATATTCCCATGGCCTCTCATAAAAAACCAAGCCCTGCGCCCGACTCGCCTACGATCATCAAGGTGCGTAATTTCGATTTTGCCTACGGCAACTCACAAGCGCTCTTTGATATCAACATGGATATCCAGGAGAAGAAAGTCACTGCCTTCATCGGGCCCTCCGGCTGCGGGAAGTCAACTTTTCTTCGCTGCTTCAACCGCATGAACGACCTAATCGACATCGCCCGGATCAAGGGCGGCTCGGTCGAGATCAACAGCGTAGACATTTACAACAAAGACGTCGACGTGATTGAACTTCGTAGGCACGTGGGCATGGTCTTCCAAAAGTCGAACCCTTTCCCCAAATCAATCTACGATAATATTGCCTACGGCCTGCGCATCCAGGGCATCAAGAAAAAGAACGAGTTGGACGACGTCGTAGAAGAATGCCTTCGGGGTGCTGCGCTTTGGGATGAGGTTAAAGACCGTTTGAATGAAAGCGCTCTAGGCATGTCTGGCGGACAACAGCAGCGCCTCTGCATTGCCCGTGCGCTCGCAGTCAAACCCGAGATTCTCCTGATGGATGAGCCCTGCTCGGCGCTCGACCCGATCGCGACAGCCAAAGTCGAAGAACTCATCCATGAATTAAAAAAGGACTACACCATCGTCATCGTGACGCATAACATGCAGCAGGCTGCCCGCGTTTCTGACCGCACCGCCTTTTTTTACTTGGGGAAACTCATTGAATATGACGCCACAGACACTATATTCATGAATCCAAATAACGATCAAACCGAAGCCTATGTATCCGGACGCTTTGGTTGATGCCGACCGACACCTCACAGCAGCAGACAGCTCCTATCAGATAATGAACCGCTATTTCCACAACGAGCTCGAAGAAATTCGCAGTAAACTTATACTCATTGGCGAAAAGGCCAACGACGCCGGCCGGCTCGCCGTCGAGGGCTTCATCGAAAGCGACCTCGAAAAGACACAAGCTGCGGTCAAGCTCGATGACGAGATCGATGACCTCGAAGTCGAAATCGACCGCGACTCCGTGCGTTACATCACTCTGCGCTCCCCCGTATCCAGCGATGTGCGCCTAATCTTCGTGGCAATTAAGGCGAGTCATGATCTGGAGCGCGCTGGAGACGAAGCTCACAGCATCGCCAAGCGCACCCGCAGCATCCTGACGCGTGACGGAAAAGTCACGAACCCCGTCGCCATCGAAGCAATGAGTCGGCTCGCCTTCGACATGTTGCGAGATGCCATCACCTCCTTCCTCGACGAAGACCTCGAACTCGCCGAGGGCATTATTGAGCGCGATAAGGAAGTCGACCGCCTGAATAAGGAAAACTTCAAAAAGCTCTCCAAGGACATGAAGGGCGAAAAGGGCGAGGCTTCCACTCAGATCGAAACGATCCTTATCTCTAAGTCGATCGAGCGCATCGCTGACCACGCGAAGAATCTGGCCGAAGAAGTCATCTATCTGCTAACCGGCGAATAGCAGTTTATACTGTCAATTGGGCCTACTTTGTGCTAAAGAAACTAACGTCGGTTATTACGGTTGGAGCGCTTTCGGCCATGCCGACGAATGAACTCAACCAATCAACTCGAAAATTCAGTCATCATGGCTAAGAAAACCACCACCAAAAAAGCGGTCAAAAAAGCCACCGCCAAAAAGGCTGTGAAAAAGGTCGCCGCCAAGAAAACGGTCGCCACATCAGCACCTGCAACAGCACCTGCACCTGCGAAAAAAGTCGTCGCCAAGAAGGTGGCGGCTAAAAAGGCACCTGCTGCCAAGAAAGTTGCTGCGAAGAAGGTCGCACCTGCGAAGACTGTCGTCAAGACATCCATCATTGCCCGTGTCGATGTCGGCTTCGGCAACAGCCTCTACGTCCGCGGCGAGGGCGCAGGGCTCTCTTGGGACAAAGGCGTCCAACTCGACAATGTGAGCCCCTACGAGTGGGTATTCTCTAGCACACAAGCTAAGGGCGACCTCACGTTCAAATTCCTCATTAACGATGAAGTTTGGGCCGAGGGCGAAGACCTCACCGTGGCTAAGGGCGGCACCTCGATCAGCTCGCCTGTCTTTACCTGGTAGAGTGCCCGAATAGCCAGCTAACTGTTCGACGCGACTAGCGTCACATCGCCACAGATTGGTTGTTTTTGTTATGTAGCGTGCAGCCCATTAGCAAACTGCAGTTCGCTCTTGACTTATCGCATATCGCAGATATACGATAAATAATATGGCAACGACCAAACAATCACTCTTCCCCGAAGGGCAAGTCGCGCTGGCTGCATTTGCCGGGGCACTCGCTCATCCGGCACGTATTGCCATCATCGGCCTCCTACAGGCACGAGAAGAAGCCTGCTGCGGCGAGATCGTGAAGGCTCTCCCGCTGGCTCAAGCCACCGTTTCCCAGCACCTGCAAGTCCTCAACAGGGTCGGATTACTCCACCACCGCCAATGTGGCCCCAAGATCTGTTACTCGATAAACTGCGAAGCTTTGCGAAGCTTCTGTCATAGCTTCCAGTGCACACTCGGCACTGCCGAGGAGGTGGCGGCCCCAGCTCCCCATCTGTAAACTCCTATCTACAATTTAATTTTGACTCCATCTATGATGCACACAGACCAATCCACCGAACAGCCCCATAGTCCACGCATCGTCATCGTCGGCGGAGTCGCCGGTGGTGCCTCCGCAGCTGCACGCTTGCGGCGTCTCGATGAGCATGCCTCGATCACCCTGATCGAGCGTGGCGCGGATGTCTCCTTTGCCAATTGCGGCCTTCCCTATCATATTGGCGGCGAGATCGAAGATCGTGGCAAACTCTCCGTGCAGACGCCGGCGAGCCTGCGGGCGCAACTGGCCATTGATGTGCAAGCTCGTACCGAAGCTATCTCGATCGACCGTGAGACAAAGACCTTGCGTATTCATAAGCTGGATACAGATGTCGAAGAAGATCTCGGCTACGATAAGTTGATCCTCTCACCCGGAGCCACACCGCTCAAGCCACCACTGGAAGGCATCGATCTTCCCGGCATATATACACTGCGCAACTTACAGGACATGGATCGCATCAAGGCTGCCGCTGAATCGGCCCAGAGCGTCCTCGTCATCGGAGCTGGGTTCATCGGCCTGGAAATGGCTGAGCAGCTTATCCACCTGCATAAAGACGTCACTTTGATTGAGCTCGTGGAGCAAGTTCTCCCGCAAATGGACGCCGAAATGGTTCGTGCGGTCGAACAGGAACTGATGGACAACGGGGTCAGGCTCCTCCTCGGGGATGGCATTTCCGGTTTCAGCCAGGGCGACGGCACTGTTCTAAGCGCCCAACTCAACTCCGGCAAAACCATCACCGCGGACATGGTCATCCTCTCCATCGGCGTACGCCCAGAAAACCAACTGGCCAAGGACGCAGGCCTCGAACTCGGCGCTCGTGGACACATCCGGACAAATGCACACATGCAAACCTCCGACCCTAACGTCTATGCAGTCGGCGATGCCAGCGAAACATTCGACCCGATCCTCGGCGGCCCGACCGCGATCGCATTGGGCGGCCCGGCGAATCGACAGGGGCGCACGGCCGCTGATCACATTGTCCTAGGCGAGCGAGCCAGACCCTACCCGGGCTCCATCGGCACCTCGATTGTACGGGTCTTCGATGTCGCGGCGGGCGTCACCGGACACAGTGAAAAACGCCTCCAACAGATGGAGATCGAATACGGCAAAACCATCATCACCGATTTCAACCACGCCAGTTACTTCCCCGGAGCCACACATTTGACGGTCAAAGTGCTTTGGGAGAAGTCGACCGGCCGCATACTCGGCGGTCAGGCGAACGGAATTGAAGGCGTCGACAAGCGGCTCGACGTTCTCGCCACCGCGATTAAGGGTCGGTTGACGGTGGACGATCTGGAGCATCTGGAATTGGCCTACGCGCCGCCCTTCGGAGTGGCCAAAGACCCGCTCAACACGGCTGGATTTTCCGCCAACAATATCCGGAGCGGCAAGTTGCGTCCGGTCTACTCTCTGGCGGCAGCCGAGGGCAGCCAATTGCTCGACGCCCGACCCGCCGAAATGGCTAAACTCAAACCCATTCCCGGAGCCGTCAATATCCCCTACCCGGAGCTGCGCCAACGTCTCGGTGAATTGGACAAGTCCAAGCCGGTCACAACGATCTGCGCACTGGGCAAGATGAGTTACTTTGCCGCCCGCATTCTCACGCAAAACGGTTTCGACGTGCAGACACATGTCGGCGGATGGAAGACCGAACAGCGCCCCCAGCCACCCACTTCAACAGAGAATCCCATGAACGAATCCGAATTGACACCCGCCGCCTCAGTCGGCGAAACGATCCTACTTGATTGCACCGGCATGGCTTGTCCGGGCCCGATTCTCCGGGTCAAGGAAGCGGCGGCAACACTGGCCGCAGGCCAGATGCTGGAAGTGCGCGCCTCCGACGCGGGCTTCAAAAACGACCTACCCGCCTTCTGCAAAGCCAATGGCTACGAGTGCCTGAGCGTAGAGAAAGATAAGGGCATCGTCACCGGCCGTCTCAGCCGGGGTGCGGCCTGCCCCGTCGCGGCCACACCAAGCAAGTCCGGCAACGGTGCCACCATTGTGGTCTTTTCCGGAGAACTGGATAAGGCCATGGCCGCCTATGTGATTGCCAATGGAGCCGTTGCCATGGGTGGCAAAGCGACGCTCTTCTTCACCTTCTGGGGTCTCAACGTCCTGCGCAAAGATCCCGCACCCGCAGTCGGCGGCAAGAGTTTCATGGATAAGATGTTTGGCTGGATGCTGCCACGCGGCGCCAACAAGTTGCCGCTTTCGAAAATGCACATGGGCGGCTTGGGCACTTGGATGATGAAGGACCGTATGGCGGGCAAAAACCTCCCCAATCTGCACGGCCTGATGGAAGACGCCCGCAAAGCGGGCATCCGCCTGGTTGCTTGCACTATGTCGATGGAGGCCATGGGGATCCGTGAAGAAGAGCTCATCGACGGTGTCGAGCTCGGTGGCGTCGCCGAATACCTGGGTGCCGCTTCCGAGACCAACGCTAACCTCTTCATCTAAAACGCGTCACTCAAACGAGCCTTCAGCACACGGCCCGGTTCGTTCACCATGACACACGCACTAAAGGCATTAGGCGCCTGCGCATTATGAGCGGCATCGTATCCGTCGAACAAGCCTGAGTTCAATCACCCTTCGTGAATCCTTAATTCTTCAAGCATCCGCGCAGATATTGACTCCGCCGTTAAGCCGTATTTGACTTCCTTTGTCTACTGGCACCGTTAGTATAAATCGTCGACTTAAAGACGACCCTGATAACGATGAAAACACTGACTATTCTCACACTCGCCACCTACGCCCTGCTTTTTTCCGGATGCGCCAGCACCCAAAGCCAACGGATCAGCCAAAACGAAGCGCTCTTCAACTCCTACACGCCCGCAGAGCGGAAAATGATCCGCACCGGGCAAGTCGCGGTGGGCTTCGACCAAGACATGGTGCATATGGCCTTGGGTGATCCAAGCCGTGAGACCACTGTCGATACTGCAGCGGGCAAGCAGGTCGTCTGGGAGTACCGGCAATTAAAGCCCACGTTCGGCATCGGCCTAGGTGGAAGCGTCGGCACTAAGGGCAGTGAGATTGGCATCGGCACGGGTGTGGGCGTCAGCCCGAACAAAACGAAACTGCTCAAGCGCGTCGCCTTCGACCGCCAAACGGGCAAAGTCGCCAGCGTTGAATCTTACCACTAGAAAGTTCGCAATTGACTGTAGGAGAGGGCTTATCCCTCGATCCGGACCAAGCTAAAGGCTCGACTGGTCGAGGAATAAACCCTCTCCTACTTAAAATATGAGCCGTAACGCCCGCTACTCGAAAGAAACGTTCCAAGCACGCCTTGCTTGGCAGGATCTGGATAGGGACTACCTGCGCCAACTCGTCGGCCTCGCCAAGATAGAAGATCTCGCCGGCGCGGGCCTCGCCGTCCGCCCGCAGCGCCTAGGCGATGTCACTACCGCGCTCATGCCGGAGGGCGCCACCGGACATGCTCAACTTACCGCGCGCGAGCCGCTGATCCTCTGTGGCCTCGGGCTAGTGTCAGCCGTTCTCGACAGCTACGGCTCTGACGGCCACTTCGACGCAAAGACCCGCGACGGAGATTCACTACAAAAGGGCGACGTCATCGGCATTCTCAGCGGGTCTTCGTCGGCGCTACTTCAGGCAGAACGCGTCCTGCTCAACTTCCTCCAGCACCTCAGCGGCATCGCCACCGAGACACGTCGCTACGTCGATGCGCTCGGCGAGAGCACGACCGCTTTGCTCGATACGCGCAAGACCCTGCCCGGTTACCGCGTCCTTCAGAAATACGCCTTCGCCTGTGGTGGGGGCTATAATCACCGCATCGGCTTGTTCGACCGTGTGATGCTGAAAGACAACCACCTAGCCGTGGCCGGAGCGACTGGTGGCAACCGCCTAACCGAAACTGTCGCCCTCGCCGTCAACACCTGCAAAGACCTCGCGATCGAAGTCGAAGTTGATACTCTTGAACAAATCCCCCCCGTAATCGAAGCGGGCGCCGACATTATCCTTCTCGACAACTTTTCCATCGGCGAGCTGCGCAGAGCGATCGACCTGATCGACGGCCGCGCCTGTTCCGAGGCGAGCGGCGGCATTCAGATCGACACCCTGCCCGCTCTCGGCGAGCTTGGCCTCGACTTCATCTCCACCGGCGCCCCCATCCACCAAAGCACCTGGAAAGATATCGGACTGGACTGGCTATGAGCGACACCGAACACCGCCAAGTCACCCCCAACGAAGACGCGCTCACCATCTTGCGAGCGCTATTGGAGTCGCCTGCTACTTTTGTCTCAGGTAGCTTGCTCGCCGAGCAGCTCGGCATGTCGCGCCCCGCAATACACGGCAAACTGGAGAAGCTCCGCGAACAAGGCTTTGAAGTCGAAGCCGTTCGCAACAAAGGCTACCGACTCAGCAAAGAGCCCGAAGTGCTCCATCCCGATTTGATCCGCTACTATATCGAGCAGATCGGCGCGCCCATGGACGTGCTCTACTTCCCCGTGATCGACAGCACCAATAGCGAAGCCGAGCGCCAGCTCTCCCGCTCACACCAGAGCCCCTTCGCCATCGCTTCTAGTTGCCAGACCAAAGGGCGCGGACGCCTTGGGCGCGACTGGCACAGCGCTACAGCCGACAATCTCTATCTCTCCGTAGTCTTCGAGCCTAACATTCCGCCACAAGCCTTACAGCACTTCACCCTCTGGGCCGGCATCCATACCTGCCGAGCGCTGCGAGCTTACGTGCCCAAGGCCCCGCTCAAAATCAAATGGCCGAACGACCTCCACTGCGAGGGGCGTAAGTTCGCCGGTATGCTGACCGAGGCTAAGATGGACGCCGATAGTATGCGGAGCATTATCTTCGGTATCGGCCTCAACGTGAACAGCAACCCCGCCAAGTATCCAGATGCCCTCCGCAAGACCGCGACCAGTCTCTACGCCATCGGCGGTGCCGAGCTCTCGCTCAACCAAATCGCCGCCACCGTCATCACCGCCATCCAAACCGCCTACGACACTTGCATCCTCGGCGTTGGAACTGAAAACATCGTCGACGCTTGGGCCCCCCTTAGCTCACTTAACGGACAACTCGTCACTGCAGTCATGAACGGCCAAGAGGTCACGGGCACCGCCACCGGTATCGATGCATCCGGCGCCCTCCTCCTTCAGCTACCCGACGGTCGCACCCAAGCAATCCGCGCAGGGGATGTGACACTTAAAAAATGACTAAGCCATCATCCATCATTCATAATTCATCATGAATCGTTTCTGCATCGACGTCGGCAACACCAGCACCCACTACGGACTGGTCTCGGGCCAAACAGTGACATCTACGGGGCACTTCCCGACCAAAGCCTTCGAGGCCTCGGCTTCCCGCGAGTTCGCGACGGTCGTCGCGCCGCTCCTCGCTCAGGCTGAGAGCATCTCTTTTTGCTCCGTCGTGCCAGCTATCAACACCCACCTTTGCGCTAGCGTGGCCGATTTCGGGCTGCCCATCTTCCACCTCACTCACACGACCTGCGCTGGTCTTGACCTCATCTATCCGAAGCCTTCCGAAATCGGCCAAGACCGAATCGCCAACGCCATCGCCGCGCAGGAATACTACGGTATCCCCGCCATCATTATCGACATGGGTACGGCAGTGACCTTCGACATCGTCAGCTCAAAAGGCTACGAAGGCGGCATCATCGCCCCCGGCCTCGCCGTGATGACGCGCTACTTGCACGAGCAAACTGCCCTCCTTCCCGAACTCAGCGCCGATGACCTACTCAACGTCGAAGGCGCCATCGGCAAGTCCACCGTCCACGCCATGAAACTCGGAGTGGCCGTCGGGTTTTCCGGGATGATCGATGCGCTCCTGCATAAAGTCACCGATGAGTTACAAAATCGCAAGGAATCCGACCCCGTCGTGCTCTCGACCGGCGGTAGCATCGCAAATTTGACCCAAGACTGGGCGCAAAAATGCCACTTCGTCGGCAATCTCACACTGATGGGACTGGCCGTGGCCAGCCGCCGGGCGCATTCAGGTTAGCCCATCCCGAAAAGGGTTTTCGCCGCTGCGAGCACATCTTGCATGGGTGGGCCGCGCGCTGACTACATTTTCAGCATTTACAGACCTGCTCCCCTCGGTATTCTGCGGCTTCCTCATGAATCGGGTGTATATCAAGACTTACGGATGCCAGATGAACGAACGCGATTCCGACGCAGTCGCGGCGATGCTGCGCGCCAAGGGATATGCCCTCGTCGATAATGAGTTCGACGCTGACGTGGTCCTCCTTAACACCTGCTCCGTGCGCGACCAGGCCGAACAAAAAGCGATTGGTAAAGCCGGACACCTAGCCAAGCGAAAGCGTAAAGACCCCAACTTCATCCTCGGGATCATGGGCTGCATGGCGCAGAACCGGGGCGACGAACTCGTCGACCGCCTTCCCGACCTCGACCTCGTCGTAGGTACCCAAAAATTTCACCGCGTGCCCGAACACCTCGACGCGATGATCGCCACCCTACAAGGGCAAGGGCCACGTCCCGAGACGATCGTCGATCTGGCCGAAGAAATCGATTCGCAGAACACCATAAAGTCACACAACAGTGACAAATTGCAGGTCACGGCCTTTGTCAGCATCATGCAGGGCTGCAATATGAAGTGCTCCTACTGCATCGTACCGAAGACCCGCGGCGCCGAGCGCGCCCGCCCGATGGAGGCGATTGTGGAAGAAATTGAGGGGCTTGCGGCAAAAGGTACCCGAGAAGTCACCTTACTGGGACAAATTGTCAACCAATACGGAATTCGTGAGTTTCCCTTTATCAATCAGAAGAGCCCTTTCGTGCAGTTGCTCGAAAAGGTGCACGCCATCGAAGGCATCGAGAGGATCCGTTTCACCAGCCCTCACCCAGTGGGCTTCAAGAATGACCTGATTGAATGCTACGGCCGCTTGCCCAAGCTCTGTGAATATCTTCACTTCCCCATGCAGAGCGGGAGCAACGCCATCCTCAAGGCGATGCGGCGCCCTTACACAATCGAGAAGTTCCGCAGTATCATCGACAAGATGCGCACGGTGCGTCCCGATATGTATATTTCAACCGACGTGATCGTCGGCTTCCCAGGAGAGACGGAGGAAGATTTCGAGCTTACGCGAAAACACTTCGAGGAAATCGGATTCGATATGGCCTACCTCTTTAAATATAGTGTGCGCCCCGACACCACAGCCGCGCCGCTCGGTGACCCAGTGTCCAAGGAGCAAAAAGAAGCACGCAACCAAGTGCTCTTAGATATTTTAAGCAAACGCTCGCTGGAGCGGAACGAAACGCTCGTCGGCACCGCCGAGGAAGTGCTCTTCGAAGGCCCCGCCAAAAAGGGCGAGAACATGTTCCTCGGGCGCACCCGCGGCAACCGCGTCGTATTGGTCAAAGCCAGCCCCCGCCTTGTAGGTCAATTCGCCAAAGTCCGCTTCGACCGCGCCACCGCCAGCACCCTCTTCGGCGAACTCGTGCTCGAAGGCGTGGAGAGTGAACTGGAAACAGCGCTGTCGTGAGACACTCTGAACTCGCACTCCTGCCCTGGAGGCAAGACAGCACTTCCTCGCCATCTTTGGGTCGCACATATGGTGTATAATCATTTAACACCTTGGCAGAAGGTGATTGCGGCGCGGCCTATCTTCTGTGGATTATCGGTTCAGCGGAACCCACCGTATACGCATCCTTCGACTAATCTGGACCTAAGTATAACTCGATAAACTGGAGATTTAATTCTTAGATCGAGCAACTGCCCGAGCCGTTTCTTTCTTTGAGTTGGTAGCGGCCGTCTTTGAAATCAGCGAAATAGCAAGCGATGCGCGGGTGCTCGATCGGGTCGCCGCTGGTGTCTTCTGCGAGATTGGATTGAGCGACGTAGGTACTCAACCCCCCGCTTTCATGGACGAGAACATGATACCAGGGTTGTTCGCGGGGCGGCTGGGTCTTATTTGACTGATACCAGGTGTCGCCAGCCATACAGCGTATGTCAACCGCCACGACAGCGCCGCGATAGCCGTAGAGCGTGTGCACAACAACAAGGCCAAGATCGTAATGAATCCCCGGCGTGGCACCACCTTGTAAATCTGTGAGTCTGATCAACACCAATACAAATGTTTAATCAGATCTAGGAATTCTTCAAGTGAGGGATCGAAAAGGGAGGGTTTGAAAGTATATCCCCTTGGATCAGGTGTATAAAGAACATCATAAGGCAAATCCATGATCTAACCAAATAGTCGCTGTGGGCAGGCGGCAGAAGCTATTCAAAATCTCCGAGAATCGCTTCGATAGAGCGGATATTTTCAGGGGGGAAGAAGCTATTGATGCGATGGATGACTTGCTGAATGATGCCGTCCGGACACGAAGCACCCCCCGTCAGGAGGATACGGGGCTTTTCCGGCGGGGTTTGAAAGAGCGGGCGTTCCTCTTCGACTGTCGCAGGGGCGGCGGTCAGGTTATAGGGGAAAATGTAGTGGCGCACGGAGTCCAGGGAAAGGATATTGTCCTCGGACTGGATGTAGTGGGCGCTCGCGCCAAAGCGTTCGGCGCAGACTCGGTAGAGCTGAAAGGTGTTAGAGCTGTTCTTTCCTCCGACAACAAGCGCAGCGTCGATCGACTGCTGGACGGCCTTATGGAGGGCATCTTGATTGACTTGGGTGGCGTAGCAGAGAGTGTCGCCCTTGCCCTTGGACCAGAGGTGGTCGGCTACGTGAGCTTCGCCGAACTTGGCGGCGATGACATCGCGTAGATAGTCGATAATATTAAGAGTCTCGTTCCGCAGAAGCGTGGTCTGGTTGACGACGGCGATTTTTTCCAAATCCCGAACCGGGTCAAAGCCCTCGGCGTAGAGTCCAGCGAAGGACGCCTCGAAAAGGGTTAACTTTTCGGATGGGGCGGCCTCGATGACCTCGGCGAGGCGGCGGGCATGCTCCATGTTACGGATCATAAGGGCTGGGCCGTAGCTGGAAGCATTCGAAAAAGTGGCCTTAGTCTCTTCGTGCTCCGACTTTCCGTGGATCAAGACAGTGTAACCCGCCTCAGCGTAGCGGCGGGCGGCTTTCCAGACTTTTTCCACGAGCATACAGGTGGCGTCGTTGGCACGGAGGGCGATGCCCCGTCGGATGAGGCGAGCTTTGTCCTCGTTGGTCGCACCGAAAGCGGGGATGATGACGATATCATCCTGGGAGAGCTGATTCCAAAGGGCGTCAGGGTCGTCCTTACTGCGGGCGATGGAGCCGTCGCTACGCAGAGGAAGCCCTTTGTCGGTCTGGAGGTAACGGAGACCCCGTGCGAGTAGGTCTTTGTTAACGAAAGGGTTGTGAATCAATTCACTCAGCATGAAGACACGACGATCTGGGTGGCTGGCCACGGTTTCGTAGGCGCGTTCAATGGCGTTTTGCACACCTAGGCAGAAACCAAAGTGACTGGGTATGACGTAGCTGACCGCGCCGAAATCTATTACAGCAGGCTCGCCAGAGGATTTCTCCTTGGTGCGGCGGGCTACTTTGATGGCATGGCAAAGGGCACTCTGGTAAAGAGTTTCGGACTGACCGTCGATATAGACCGCGCGATTACGCTCTTTGGCCGTGCGAAAACGATAGATATATTCATTCTCCCCCATGCCTAGGTAGGGCACGCGATAGAGCTGGCCGTCAATAGCAGCCAGAACTTGAGAGAGCTCTGGACTCTGAGGCTGAGAGCGTAGATTGTAAATTGTCTGCCAGTCGGCAGCAGGTGCGCCCTTTCCGGAAAGGACGGCGCAGAGAATTGGCCGCACCTGCCCATCCAGCACGACTTCACTAAGCATGTGCCAGTCGGACCCTGCCTCAGCGATGTCCGCGAGTTCGTAGCTGCCCCCGCTGTTCTGAACGACACGGAGGTGGTTGCTACTATCAAAAAGCAGGCGAATGACGGCCATCTGGTTGATTACTGCCAGTGAAAGTGAATCGGCTTATCAATTTCAGAGCTAAGGCTGTGGTGAACAGGACAGCCCTTTGCCGCGAGCTCGACCAGGCGTTTTTGCTCAGTAGCCAGCTTAACCGGCAGCCAAACCTCGGTGCTTAAACGAATGATACGGCGCGGCTTATAACTCGACATCTCTTTTTGCACCTCGATGCGCATGCCCGTCAGATCATAGCCCAGTTTCTCTATCTGCATCCCGATGATGGTGGCCATACAGGAGCCGAGAGCAGCGGCGCAGAGATCGGTCGGCGAGGCAGCTTCGCCCTTGCCGTTGTTATCCACAGGGGCATCGGTCTGGAAGGATCCTCCGGAGGGCTCGTGCGTCACCATGCAACGGAGCGAGCCTTCATATTTGACAGTCATTTGAACCATCCCAGCAGCTTGATCAAGATCACACTCTGGTCAATCCGTATACGCATACGGGGATCGTATTCTGCGATTGCACAGCGGGCATCGCCGGCTACAGTGAGAGCTTCTTTTGCGAACATTTCCCGCTACGCACACCATGTTTCAAGTCAATTTCAGCGAACAAAGCATGCAAGAGCTCAACCAGCTCGACACACGCTCACAGATGCTTCTAGTCGAAGTCGTCAGCACCTTGAAGCAGGAACAATTAGACCACCCAAACGAAGAGCTGGGGCGCTTCCATCGTGATGGAAAGACCTACTACCGAGTTCGAGCGGGTGAATTTCGCATCTACTTTGAGCAATATGGCGATTCTCTCTTTGCTCACTACATCCTTCATAAGAATACCCTATCCGACTTCATCTTTCGATTTAAACTACCCTTTACCGAAGAGTTTATGGTCGAGCAGGACGATTCTTTTTGGAAATATCTCGAATCACTCCGGCACAAGGACGATATCAAGGATTAAACCTGCCCGCCCTCTATGACAGAACCGAACGAAGTAACCGAGAAGGCTCGGCACCAATATGCAGATTCCGGGGAAGCTAGCCACATCTATCTGCTGCCCAACAGCCTGACTGCAGGAAATCTGTTTTTTGGCTTTCTCGCCATCCTGCGTTGTATCCAAGCTAACTACGCCACTGACCCAGAGCTTATTTCCAGCCACTTCACGCAGGCGGTTTGGTTTATCCTCTTTTCCGTGATCTGCGATGCACTTGACGGGCGCGTCGCTCGGCTCGGCGGGCGTGAATCCCTGTTTGGTAAGGAATTCGATTCCATTGCTGATGTTGTTTCCTTTGGCGTCGCACCGTCGCTCATGATGATCTTTTTGATCCTTCAACCGACGGAAAAGTATCCTTTTTTTCTGCAATTTGGCTGGCTCATTGCTTTCGTCTATCTGCTTTGCGCAGCGGTACGACTGGCACGTTTCAATGTACTAACCCACCCGATGCTCCCCTTGGCGGAACGGCTAAAAGGGACAAAAGACTTCCTCGGTTTGCCCGTCCCAGCCGCCGCCGGAATGATCGCTTCGCTTGTGCTGGTGCTCAACAGTCTCGATCTGCGAGTCCTCGCAATCCTCCTGCCGCCACTGATGCTTGCCATCGCGGGCCTCATGGTCAGCAACATTCCCTATCCCAGTTTCAAAGACATTGACTGGCAGACAAGCACACGCTTCCGCACCTTTATTTACCTCATCTTCGGATTGGCCATCATCTTCATAATCAAAGAACTGGCCTTTGCCCTGCTTTTCCTCTCTTACATCGCTTATGGGCCGATTCGCCATCTGATCCGGATTTACCGAGCTAAAAAACGACTCAAAAATAGTGGTGAATAAGTTGCGAATAGATATGAAAAGTCTGTGTGTTTGAAAAAACTTATCCCCATTGTTCACTAAGCTCCAAATTACTTCACCTTGTTTTAAACAAATAAAATATCTCGTAAATAACTTGCAGCCATATACTTGATGCATTCTTCTACTTAATCACCTACCTTACTGTTACTAAGAGATTTATATATATAAAAAGAACTCTTATATAAGCATTGCCAGTAAGTCCGAAAACACGCCAAATTCTCTACCATGAAGTTCAAGATCAACAAGGATCACTTTAGCAACGGTCTCCAACAAGTCCTCAACGTTGTGGCAACCCGTTCCACCATGCCCATTCTCAGCAACGTGCTGATCGAAGCCCAGGAGGGACATATTTCGTTGACCACCACGAACCTTGATCTCGGCATCCGCTGCCGGATTAAGGCTGACGTCACCGACGGCGGCAGCATCACCCTTCCGGTCCGCAAGCTAGCAACCATTGTCCGTGAGCTCCCGAATCCCGAAGTCTTCCTGGAGACGAGTGATAATAACCAAGCCAAGATCACATCGGGTGGTTCACTTTTCAAGATTATGGGCATCAGTGCCGAGGAATTTCCTCCTCTGCCTACCTTTGAAAACCGTAAGGTCTTCGAACTGTCTCAGGACGAGATTGTCAACATGCTCAAGAGCGTGTCTTATGCACAATCGACTGACGAAAACCGTTATATCCTCAACGGCGTCTATTTCAATTTTGCCGACGAGAAACTGACACTGGTCGCGACCGATGGTCGTCGCCTCGGTTTGACTGCTCTGGAGCTCGAAGTGAGCGAAGACAACGCTGGCAGCCTCATCCTTCCGGCTAAGACTGTCAGTGAGCTGGAGCGTCTTATGGGCAAAGGCGAAAAGGTGAAAGTTGCCTTTAATGACCGTCAGGCTGCATTCGAGGTCGATATTGATGAAGCCGGCGATTCGGGTTTGGTCGACCACCTTTACCTCGTCTCCAAAATCGTAGAGGGCAACTATCCGAACTACCGCCAAGTCATCCCGAAGGAGACCGAGCACCGTGTCAAAATCGAGCGTGAGCTCATGCTTGAGTGCGTGCATCGTGCTGCCTTGGTTACTTCCGACAAGAGCAATTCGGTCAAACTTAAGGTCAGTAAAAACCTCCTCGAAATTTCCGGTCAATCGACAGAGTATGGCGAGTCTCATGAGTCTATGGCCATCGCTTACGACGGTCCCGAGGTGCAGGTCGCCTTTAACCCTCAATTCCTAATGGAACCGCTGAAGGCCTTGACTAAGGATGAGGTTTTCTTCGAGTTCAAAGATGAACTCAGCCCCGGCCTCTTCAAGACACTGGATAACTTTATCTGTGTCATCATGCCACTTCGGTTGAATTAATACGTGCCCCTCTCCCGAGAGCGTGAGCTATTAGCCGACTCGACCTGAGGTGGCTGCAATCCAAAACTAAAGAGTTTCGGCCACCAAACGATGATGCTCGAAGCCACCACAGTCCAATATATTATGTTCGCGGTTGCCGTGTTGACGGTGCTCCTGCCGCTGACCGCTGGACGTTTTAATATTCCCATATTCACGCTAATTGGTCGTTGGTTGCGTTGGTTTCTCTTTGCCGCGCTGTTTAGCTATTTTCTCAAGGTTTTCGAACTTTCCTATAGGCCGGATTGGGTGCATTTCATTTCCGGCTTCGCATTGTGGTTCGTCCTTGAAACCGGCTACAACTGGATTGCAATCAAAGCTCTGAGCCGAAGCGAACTCCCGCTTTTCCCTGAGTTCTACGAGAATGAAGACGGTGACGAATGGCCAGCCGACGAACGCTTCATCGTCCTGAAAGACTGGCTACGTGCGGAAAAATATCGCCGCCTCAAGCCACTCAAAGCCGAACTTTTTGAAGACACTTACTTGCGCGCTTCTGTTTATGAAAGCGCGGATGGTCTGACCCGGATCCAGATACTCTTTCTTCCGAAGCGTAAAGGCGGCGCGACAGCTTGTTATACAGTAAGCACTCGCACTAAAGGTGATGAACGTATCATTACGGATAATTTATTTCTTCCCTATGGCGGCTATTATCCAGCGACTTGGAACATATGTCGCCGGCCGTTGATCGGCTCACTCCAACGGCTCCTATGTCTCCATCATAAGCGCGTATTGGAATTATCCGCAGAGCCTGTTGTGATCGATGATAGTGCGCTGGAGGAAATGAACGAGCAACAACGGATCCTAGAACGTCTCAATACTGAAACAGGTTTTCTTGTTCCCCGTCCATGTCAGGAAGAGGAAGGCAAATTGACTGCGGATGGCAGTTACCGTCTTTGGAAGGAAATGTGGTTACTCGCTTATTTCGGCAAGTCGGCGGTCTGACTGCTACGTTTTTGAGCGCATTGCACCAAGAAAAAGCCGCCCGATAGTCCGGACGGCTTTTGGAATAAAAATGGCGGATGCTGTATCCGGTTTTTGAACAAACTACATTTCCAACTGTGGGCGATCTGCTTTCGGCCAGTCGATATGGTAGAACTTGCCACGTGGCTCGTCGGTTCGCTCGTAAGTGTGGGCACCGAAGTAGTCGCGCTGAGCTTGCAGGAGATTTTGCGGTAGGCGAGAGCAACGGTAGCCGTCAAAGTAAGAGAGTGCGGAGCTAAAGGTCGGGATGGAAACGCCGTGTGTAGCGGCCAGTGCGACGACTTTGCGCCAGCTGGTTTGTGCCTTGTGGATCGCTTCAGAGAAGTAAGGATCGAGCAGAAGGTTGGCCAGATCAGGATTGCGCTCAAAGGCTTCAGTAATCTTCTGCAGGAAGGCGGCGCGGATAATGCAGCCGCCACGGAATATCTGAGCGATCTCGCCGAAATTTAGTTTCCAGCCGTATTCCTCCTGTGCGTATGCCATGAGTTGGAAGCCTTGGGCGTAGGAGCAGATTTTGGACGCATAGAGAGCTTCCCGGATGGCTTCGACCATTTCAACTTTGTCGCCAGTGTAGGCGGGGGCGTCTGGGCCTTTGAGAATATTCTCGGCGGCGACGCGTTCGTCTTTAACCGCAGAGAGACAACGAGCGAAAACGGCTTCGGCCACAGTAGGTGCGGGTGTGCCCATGTCGAGTGCGTTGACTGAGGTCCATTTACCCGTGCCCTTTTGGCCAGCGGTGTCGAGGACGATATCGACGAAGGGTTTGCCTGTGACGGGGTCGACTTGTTTGAGAATGTCGGCCGTAATTTCGATCAGGAAGGAGTCTAGGTCGCCCTTATTCCACTCGGCGAAGATCTCGCCCATCTCGGCTGGTGTCAGGCCGAGCACGTTTTGCATGAGATCGTAGGCTTCGCAGATCATCTGCATGTCGCCATATTCAATACCATTGTGCACCATCTTGACATAGTGACCAGCGCCGTCAGGGCCGATATAGGCCGTGCAGCTGAAGCCACCTTCGACCGGTTTTCCCGGCTCGGCACCTTCAAGCGGCTTGCCCGTCTCGGGGTCGACCTTGGCGGCGATTGCTTTCCAGATCGGTTCAAGATGTGTCCAAGCCTCGGGCGAACCACCAGGCATGAGTGAGGGGCCGAAGCGGGCACCTTCTTCACCACCAGACACGCCGGAACCAATGAAGCGCAGTCCCCTAGCAGTGAGTTCTTTCTCGCGGCGGATGGTGTCGTCCCACTTGGCGTTGCCTCCGTCGATGATGATGTCGCCCTCTTCAAGGAGCGGAACAAGGCTTTCGATCACTTTGTCAGTGGCCCCGCCTGCTTGCACGAGGATGATGATTTTACGCGGGCGCTTGAGCGAGGCGACGAAGTCTTTCAACTCTGCTTGGCCCACGAGTCCGCCGGGTGTGTTCGGATGAGCTGCGACGAATTCTTCCATTTTGGAAGTCGTCCGGTTGTAGACGGAAATTTTAAAGCCGTGGTCGGCGACATTGAGGGCTAAGTTTTGGCCCATGACTGCGAGGCCGATGAGGCCGATTTCGGAAGTTGCTTCTGACATAGTTTGTGTTCGTTGAATGAAGTTCTAGAGCAAATTTATCCAACCGACTTAGGCAAGGGCGGATTGGGAGGCATCTATGAATTATCGCCATGAGCAGAATGCGTGACAATAAGTGCTCAATAGATAGCGGATATGGGGAGGGTCTAAAATTGTATAATTTTGATAGATTTTGCATAATTGCGCAGTTCTAGCAGCCGTCCGGAGTTCATTTTCGTGCCCGTGTATCTGCGATGTTCAATAAGTTTTGAGGCGTGAAGCCTACAGCCTTGGTCGACTGAGCACCCCTAGTTTGGTCTCTGACTGCCGGACCTTGGACTGTGTTTCGATTTTTGTGCTTTATGCGAAGGATGCCCAAATCGTGCTTGGACAGTCGCTAAAATTTTCGGGAGCAGTTCGCTTCGAGCCATGCAGCGAGTGCTTCGTCGCTTAAGCGGCTGTCAGCGAGTGCAAGGATCTGCAGAGCTGCTTCTTCTTCCGAGGCTTCGAAACGGAAGCCATTGCATTCCACAAACATTTGGCAGGCCATCAGTCCCGTGCGTTTGTTGCCGTCGAGAAAAGGATGGCTCTTTATAATGCCTGAAGCATAGGTCGCAGCGAGCTGAAGTATTTTTGCCGACTCGTAATGAAATTGGTTCTTCGGCCGTTCGAGAGCCGCTATGAGTTTGCCTTCATCCCTAGCGCCATCGGCTCCGCCGAAGTTGGCGATGAGCATGGAGTGGAAAGCGAGGCACTCTTCTTGGGTGATCCATTCCGGTTCGCTCACTTCGCCAATTCCCTGTAGGTATTTCTATAGCGGCGCATAAGGTCTTCGGCCATACGCATCTTTTCATTAAAGCCCGGTCGCTCGGGATTGATGTTGAGCGTGTTGTTGGGCGCTTCGGTCAAATACACAGTAGCACCCTCTTCCACTTTGAGGGTGTGAAGCGCTTCCTTGGAGAGAACGATTCCGTAGGAGTTACCAATTTTACGGATTTTGGTTTCGATGGGCATAGTTATAACAAAAGTTATTCCATGCGTCTTGTCAACATTGGGCTATCTTCAGTCTTCCATCATCTCGGCTTTGGTCTAGGTGTTTTCGGTCGGCCCCATCCAGTTGGGATACATGATGATGCCAGGAAGTGCCCATGGTAGGAAAAAGGATGACTTTAGCTCTACATTTCAAATGTGAGCTACGATCATAGTGCCAATGCAACTCAAGGGTTGTCTCTGGATGAGAATTGTACAGTCATATCGCTATGGAAGTGAATGCCCGCATCTCAACGGAATGGCGTAAACGCATGCTGTTCATGTTTTTCATGATTTTTGGCATCGCCGCGTGGTTCCTCAGCGACGGCTACTACTTCTGGCCGAACGAAGACAAGCGCTTTGATGAATACAACGAGATTCTCGACGGATTGGTTGAAGCAGGCAAAGCGGCGGATACCGAGAGCTCATCCGTGCAGATCGCTTGGCAGCGCCACGCGCGCGAGCAGGGCTACAAGAGTAAAGTCCCCAAAGAGCGCACCGACAGTGCCATCGGCGAGCAACGGGTGATCGGCTGGGTCATGATGGGGGGTTCTCTGGGCTTTCTCGCCTGGATCGGCTGGAACCACACCCGCAGTGTACGGGCGGAGGGCGAGATCGTGATCGGCGCCTCAGGCGAGCGGGTCGAGCTCGACTCCATCGTCGCCACCGACCGCAAAAAATGGAAAAACAAGGGCATCGCCTACGCCATCTACGAAGTCGCCGGTAAACAGAAGCGCCTCTGTCTCGACGACCATAAATTTGCCGGTTGTGAAGCCATCCTCCTCGAAGCCGAGAAGCGGATCAAGGCGCGGGTGGAGAAATCGTAAGACCTCATCAGAACTGGGCAGTTTAGGCACTGACCTCATCTCGGCGTCCCACCGGAACATCCGGCAAGCGTCTATTTCCGCTTCCTCAAATGGGAATGACATAGCGAGTGTGGACACGCCCGTCCATCTTAGGCAGTCCATTACGTGCTCAGGAGTGAGCACGCTCAGTGAGTAAACAACATAAATAGCCTGTGTCTATAATAGCCTTAGGTTTTTAGAGCCAGTGCATGCCGTTGACTGTCCAGTGCTACGAAAAAACAGACTTGCTATACACGTATTACAGTGCAATATTTGTAAACATGCTAGCGATTCGTTTAGATCAGGAAGTCGAGAGCCGTCTGGAGCAGCTCGCCAAGAAGACCGGGCGCACCAAGACTTACTATGCACGGGAAGCGATCCTGGAACACCTTGAGGACATGGAAGATTACTATCTGGCCGTCGAGACGCTCCAGAACCCGGGCCAGCTTTACAGCGCAGACGAGGCGAAACGTGAGTTGGGACTATAAAGTTTCGGAACGTGCCCTGAAGCAGCTTAAAAAGCTGGATAAGCAGGCTGCCGCCCAGATCCTCGCCTACCTCGATGAACGCATTGCCGGGACTCACGATCCCCGTCAGTGGGGCAAGCAGCTCAAAGGCGAACTGAACAACATCTGGCGTTACCGGAGTGGCGATTACCGGATACTCTGCCAGCTGCAGGGTGAGGTATTCGTCGTTTTGGTGCTCGAAGTCGGGCACCGTAAAAATATGTACCAATAAGTTTTTGGGTTGCGCGTTGTCGCGTTGATGAGAGTCGCCGGGAAAGCACGATTTACGGAATGACCCCCTCGGCTTCCCCTTTTTTTACCACGGATTCACACAGATGGACACGGATGGATTTGCTTTTTTTCCTTCCTTAATCCGTGTGAATCAGTGTTCATCCGTGGTTCTTCATTTTTCCTTTTTTTATTTCTTCTACATAACGTAGAGACCAGACAACCAGCCTGAAGGCTCAGTCGTCCAGTTGCTTTTTAGAGTTTTACGGGCGGGTTAAATGGGTTGTCTGCGTCGACTGGATATAGCTTTCAGAATGTCCATTGGCCCCGAATTCAGCAAGTGCTTTCTCTTCCCTTAATCCGGTTTGAAACCACTGATGGACACTGATTTTTCTTTTTTCGGTTTTCTTCATCAGAATGCTCCCATGAAGAAGAATATAGGGACAACGATTATCGCTGAGATGACGCCATCAAGTAAAGCCCCGCTCAAGCGTGCGTTTCGAGATGCAAGGTGGTATTCGAATCTTATTTTACTCATTTTTTCAGCGAACGTAGAGCACTATCGCGACTGAAGCGCGCAGCGCGAAAGGAGTTGATAGCTGCGACTGGATGGCATTACAGTTCGCTTTCTTGAATGTCAGCGATTTTCATTTGCGCCTTTAGGAGCCCCAACTTCAGCGGTTTGTTGGCATGGACGGGAACTACAATTCGTTCTCTGTTTCCTTCTTTGACGAATATGTGATGACTGCCACTAATGCGCTTAAGCTCCCACCCGTGAGCCTCCAGCAACTTGCAGAAATCCTTTCCCGAGATCTGCTTCATACGGCTACTTCCAGAATTCGATCCGTGCTCTGAGGCTCGATTCCGTCTTCACCCACGTCCAACCACAGCGCGATCGCTTCTTTCAGGTTTTCTGTAAGCTCCTCCATTGTATCGCCTTGCGTAGAGCAGCCGGGCAGCGCCGGAACCTCTGCCCAAAAGCCTCCTTCTTCCGCTTCGTGTATAATGGCCTTAATTTTCATGCCGCTAGAATGGCTGTTCGGTCTCGGCGATTCAATTCATTTTTTCTGCCATCGTAGAAGAGTGGCGCGCCTATGGAGTTACCACCTCTGGCTGGTTCGCTCTTTTTGTTTCGCTCTTCAAGCCTTTGTGAATCCTACCATCCCACAATCCATATCCAATGTAGGGTTGGTTTTCCGTCTGGAAATATTTTGTCGAACGTCAGAGTGCTGCCGCAGGCTGCCCGAAGGCGCGCTCTGATTTCATGGTTGATGGTTGGATTTGCATGACGCTCTCGACTCGCAGCGGGCAGCCTGTTGGTAGCCACGCCTTGTTCGGTGTAGTTGCTACAGGGAGACCTGAGAGAAGATCACGCGATCTTCGTCAATGGTGAGAATAATCATTCCGTTCATTGACGTTACGTAGCCCACCTCTTCTCTACAATTTCCGTCGATCGTGACCGCAATTGCACCTTCACCTGTGTCGCCAATCATCGATCGTGAAGAAGCTCCAGCCTTCAGATCGACCTCCATCTCTTCATCGGTTGGAAATGTGAATCTCACCGCATGGTCTTCGCCAGTCGCATTCACGATGACGACTTGGCCATCTAGTAGGTATAGTCTGTCGTAAAGTCCTCGTCCAAGCCAAGAGGCAACAGCAAAGATGGGAAGGAGGATTACCAATGCAATCGTGCTTATTCTAAATTGTGATTTCGCTTTGGTCATGCGGATAGAGTTGTGCGCGAGTGTGGAGGTTCTATGAACGGTATATGAATTGCGGATAAATTGTCTTCACCGAACGTCCAGGATCAGCCACGTAATGGAGTGAGGAACGAACGGAAGAATGTTTGCTGCATCCGTTTGTTCTACCAAGGCTGCTTGCATTAGCCAAGATCGCCGCTTCAATTTCTCGAATACTCTATCTGCTTACTGAATCCGTCTGCGATACCCTCAATTGATGTGGGAACCTAGGCCAATCAAAATACTTGGGTGCATGGGAACGATGTAAAATTGCTCGTCCGTAGCGGAATGGCCAGAGAAGTGTAGTTGGTTTTCTTCACATATGGTAGAAATTATTGATTCAAGCGATCTGTTTTTAAACTGGTAACTTCTCTTTTGATCATAGGTTTCATTCTCGTCAAGAAGGAGTGTTATCTCAAAATTGTCGACAAACTCTTTTTCAGAATTCTTGGCAATCTTATTCAGTTCTTTTCGGACTGCACTTTCTAGGTCGCTGAATATTTCTTTCAGGGGAGTATCCTGCCAGGAAATATTATCGAGTTTGAGATTTTCTGTAAGCCCTCCAAATCGAATGAAGGTCAATACTTTCATAGGCAACCTCGCGACTCCCATTTCTATTTGACCTATTTGCCACCTTTGTTGATTGATCAATAAGATGAAAGCCAATTTGTGCTCGTACTTTTTTTGAAGTGCTTGGTCAAATTCACTGGGGTCCATAGCCACAAAAACAGTCTTATCATCATAGAGCCAGCATCCATCGATATTACGAACGCTCTCATCAACTGTTCGCTGGATAGTAAAACCAGACAGACCATTAATAGGAAATGATTGTTGCAGGGCATGTTCCGAAACCTGCAACTTGATGTCGTGTGGTTCTAAAATCTCTGCCAGCTTGCTAATACGCTCATTCCTTAAGTTGAAGTGTTTGACACGCTCTTCATCAAACTTGGGTGGTAATATATAGGGGGCTAATGCAGATTCTAATTTGTTCAGGCGCTTTATTTCATGGGTGGGAATAGCCGTTGAGCATGAAAGGGAGCCAATGAGCATGGATGCTATTAGTAATGGGACAATGAGTAAGCGCATAGTCGAGAATGTAGTAACTATTTGATTGAGAGCAATGTTCACCATGCAGTGTCTTTCAAGGTAGAACGTCAAAGTCCTGCCACCCGCTGTGTGCGGCGCGCTTTGATCGCAGGGTTAAACGTTGTAGTTGTCATTGAGATTTCGAGTCCACAGCGGCAGCGGGTTGGTAGCGACGCCTTGTTATCGATTTTTTATCGCTCGAACCAGCTGAGATACTGCTCCCTTTGCTTGTCGTGGATTTCGGTTTCTGTATACTGACTGGCTCTTTTCACCCTTGGATATTCAGCTTCAGAGATCGTCTCTCGCCAATACCCGTTCGCGGTAGAAAGCTGTGCTTTAAAATGCTCTACATCTCCGCCAGCATTCTTCAAGCACGCCGCAATAACGCGAAGTCGCTCACGTATTGTGACAGAGATGAAAAGGGATCTGATTTCATCGTGTGTCTCGCGGAGATAGTCTCTTTTTAGCAGCCGCTCGACGTCCTCTTCGGTGACGGTGGGAGTGTACTGGCTCATTTTCCGATAACGTAAAGGCCACCCACCCGCTACCGGGGGCGATCTTCAACGAAGGGGTTAAGGATTAAAAAGATCATAAAAATCAACTACTCAGCGGGTAGCGGGTTGGTGTGCGCTGACTTGTTAGCAGTTTTTAATCCATCTTTTCATAGAGGGAGAAAGGTGGATGCCAACATCTAGGGAATAAAATAGTGCGGAGTTCGACAGAGCGTTCAAGCATTGCGGTTTACCACAACCAAAATGCTAAAAAGAAACTACCGTCGCCTCCGCGAGGAGGATCGTCACATT
>Ga0209504_1000668_pt1 | contig 29321 bp, 24 predicted proteins | sample COGITO_mtgs_1005_FD_184791 | JGI IMG/M metagenome (GOLD analysis project Ga0209504, IMG submission 184791) | Pelagic marine microbial communities from North Sea - COGITO_mtgs_100511 (SPAdes) (version 2) | ecosystem: Environmental > Aquatic > Marine > Epipelagic ...
AGTAATCCTTCATATCCAGCATGGAGCGAACTATCTGGCCATTCGGCAGGGTGATTTTCAATTCGTAGCAGCGCTCGCCGTCAACCGTAGTCGTGCCGAGGATCTGCAGTTGCTTGCCTTCAAGCAACGGGTAGAGGAGATGCCCACCAGTGCTCGCGTCGCGGATAAAGTTGAGGGCTTCGTCCCCGGGCATGGTGGCTACGGGTTGGGATGCGTTCCAATCAGAGCCCGGCTGATGGCGATCGGGGTGATCGCCGCTACCTTGCATGGTATTGAGCTGCCAGGCTTCGGTGCCGTCGTAGGCCATAACGATACGCCCTCCGTTGGAGGCAAAGATGACCACCTTGCAGTAGTCGGGCTTTTTCTTGAAAGCAGTAAAGCGGACCGTGCCGTGGGCGAGCTCGAGGGTGCCTTCAAAGCGGATGCTTTGGAACTGCTCCCAGTGCTCGGCGCTGGTGAAGTTTTGTTTGTAGTAATTGCGCAGGACACTCCCAAGGCCATAGTCGAGCCCGGTGTAGTCCATCGGGTCCAAGCGCACAATGGACTGACGGAATAAGTTGGCCTCCTGGGCTTCCAGCTCATCGGCCTGAACGGAGGACGCAGCGCTGCCCTGAGCAGGGAGCGGGGAACCGCCAAAGACGGCGGCCATCAGAAGGCATGTGAAAAGAGTCCACGCGGAGGATGCGAAGCGTTTAAAAATTTCTTTAAGGTAGAACGAGTAATGGACAGCGATGGACATGGATGCAGACGGAGCGGAGGCACTGTGGCCCCCTCTAGCCTTGAGCGAGACCAGGCACGGTGCTTGTTTTCTTTTGGCTGACGGGTGTGCCGAGAACTTCACCGTAGATGAAGGCGGCGCGAGCGGTGGCAGGATCGCGGAGGGTGCTGCGCACGCTACCGCGTGCGAGTGGAGAGTGGGAAGTGGAGAGTTTAGGGTGAGGCTGTTGCGAGCTGTTGCGAGCGTCCTTACTCGCTTTGGTCGCTTTGGTCGCTTGCTCTTGGAGTTTGGCGGCTTGGCGCTTGGTGGCCTCAATCTGTCGGAGGCGCGCCTGCATTTGCGTGGAGTAAACCTCGTCCGACTGCGCCCCACCAAAGGCGGGTTCCTGTGGTGTGGGCTGCGGGATGCGGGATGCGGGCTCGGTGCGCTTCTTCGATGCCTCTGCTCGGCGGGTCATTTCGCGCTGGCGGCGACGCTCTTCGAGGGCGGCGTGGCGTTCGCGCAAAGACCGGTCCACTTCCGATGCCGGCTCGGATGCAGGCGACGCCCCCTGCCCTTCGGCATTGCGGCGCTCCATGATCTTGCGGCGAATCTCTTCCTGAATGCGGCGCTGGCGCTCGACGGCATCGGGGTCTTCTTCGCGGCGTGGGGCGGGTGCCGAGGCATCATCAGACTTCCCGGAAAGCATGTTTCCGAAGAAGTAGATCGCCGCGAAGATGAGCGGCACGATGATTTCGAAGAGGTTGTCCATTTTTTTCAAGTAGAGAGCAGGAAGTGGAAAGTGGGGAGCTTCCGGAACTACTGCCTACTCACCACTTCACACTTCCCACTGGCCATTAGGCCTTCTCGTCGCCCTTAGAAATAGAGTCGCGCATATCGGTATCCGCTTTAATGTTATTGAGGCGGTAGTAGTCCATGACCCCGAGATTGCCGCTGCGGAAGGCTTCGGCCAGGGCGAGTGGCACCTGAGCTTCGGCCTCGACGACTTTAGCGTTCATTTCTTCGACGCGCGCTTTCATCTCCTGCTCAAGGGCGACGGCGGCGGCGCGGCGCATTTCGGCTTTGGCCTGGGCGACGTTTTTGTCGGCCTCGGCTTGGGATTCCTGGAGCTTCGCGCCGACGTTTTCGCCGACATCGACATCGGCGATGTCGATCGAGAGGATTTCGAACGCGGTGCCCACATCGAGTCCTCGCTCGAGGACGACTTTGGAAATGGAATCAGGCGATTCGAGGACCGTCTTGTACGAGTCCGCGGAACCGATGGTGGTCACAATACCTTCACCGACCCGGGCGATGATCGTCTCTTCGAGGGCGCTACCGACGTAGTTGTCGAGATTCGAGCGCACGGTGACACGGGCGCGGGCTTTCACCTGGATGCCGTCTTTAGCGACACCATCGATGGTGTCGCGGCCGCTATCGGAGGCGGGGCAGTTAATGACCTTAGGGTTGATCGATGTGCGGACCGCTTCGAGGACCGACTTACCGGTGCCTTTTGTTGCCAGGTCGATGGCACAGGCGCGCTGCCAATCGAGGGTGATATTGGCCTTGTCGGCGGCAATAAGTGCCTGCACGGTCTGGATAACGTTACCCTCTGCGAGGTAGTGAGCTTCGAGGTCGTTGGCAGAGATTTCGATGCCCGCTTTGACCGAGGTGATGCGCGCATCGACAATCAAAGAAGACGGCACCCCGCGCAAGCGCATCGCGACCAAGGTCGGGAAGCCAACCGGCGCACCCGAGAGCAAAGCACGCAACCAGATGCTAAAGAAGGAGATAATGATAAAGAAGCCGATCAGGAGGATCAGGCCCAAAATAGCGGCGGCACCGAGCTGCCAGCCGGCGAGAGCGATCGTAAAGGGCCAGTCGGCCAGAGGGAGTGTGAGGGAGTTCATAGTTTTTGGATGATGAGTTTGAAATTGTCTTGGGCGGTCACGCGGACCGGTGTGTCGGCATCGATATAGCCGTCACGAGAGTAAGCCTCATAGCTTTGTCCCTCGATTGCAACCCTTCCGCTCGGGTTGAGACGAGTTAAGGCAGTGCCTTCTTTCCCGATGATGCTGTCTTCTGCGCGGGCTTGATTCGAATGCCCGGTCACGGCGGACTTGAGAAAGAAGCTCCGGCCGAGGGATGTTCGCGCGAGAAACTTAAACTCGATATAGACGAGTAGCGCAACCGCTGCGGTGGCGGCGATAAAAGTAAGGATAGCGGCGGCGCCGCCGAACTGTGTGCCGGCGAGCCAGGTAGCGACGATAATACAAAGCCCCGCAAACACGCCGAGGATACCGCCGGGGAGAATGACCTCGAAGAAGACCAGCACGAGAGCGGCAAGAATCAGACCGATGATACCGCTCATTGATTGATCGCCTCCACGATGAGACCGAAGTCCGCAGTTTTCTGCACACGGATCTGGCTGCCGCGTTCGATCGGCCCGAGGGCGCTGCGGGCATCGTAGCGATGGCCTTCGATCTCGACGCGTCCAGAGGGGAACAGATCGGTCACGGCGACGCCTTCGCACCCAGGCTGTGGGAGAACGGAAGACCGCTCGGCGCGACGCGCCTGACTGTCGCCCCCGGCCGCGGTGGAGAGCACGAGCTGTCGCGCCATCCAGGAGCCTGGGAAGAAGCGCGACAATGCAAAAGCTCCAACCAGCGCGATGGATAAACCAAAGACCATGTTAACGAGCGGCTCGGCGAGTAAGTCCGCCGAAATACTGATCGGCTCGCCCGGCCAAACATCGACCATCGCCCAGAGCAGCGAACCAAAGATGAGCGCGAGACCACTGAGCGCAAAGATGAAGGTACCCGGGAAAAAGAACAGCTCGACCAAGACAAGGGTGATACCCAGCACAAAGAGAAGGATCAACTCATTGCCGGCAAGACCCGCGATGTATTGGCTGATGAAAAAGACGCCCAGCAGGACGATGCCACCGATACCGAAAAACCCGAAGCCAGGGGTCTTGAACTCCAGAAAGAGGGCCAGCAAGCCGATACCAAGGAGTGCGGGGGCAAAGGTATTCATCCATTTGGCGAGGACTTCTGAATAGGTCAAATGGAAGTCTTTGATCTCGTAAGCCCCGACACCAAAGCGAGCGTCGAGGAGCGCGTCGATCGAGTCGTAGGTGCCCGACGATAAGAGGGGCAGGGGTGGTTCGCCGTATTGGCGGGCGGCTTCGCTGGCGGTCAGTGTGAGCAGCTCACCTGCGGGCTTGATAAGCTCCTCCCCGATCTTCAGCTCAAAGTCCGCGTCGAGCATGGCTCGAATAACGTCGGAGCGGTAAGGATAGTCCTCAGTGAGCACGCGGATATTGGCGCGAAGGTAGCTCTCCACCTTCAGCCGGGCGGTCTCGGGCACTTCCTGACCGCCGCCCTGAATAACAGCGGAGGCGCCCATTTTTCCCTGCGGTGCAAAATAGATCTCTTGAGTCGCGGCGGCGATGAACGAACCGGCGGAGATCGCGTCCGGGTCGACATAGGTCGCAGTGATCCCGTCAAACTTGGCCAGCATCTCCATCATCTCCAGGGTGTAGTCCACACGCCCGCCGGGCGTGTCCATATCGATGAGCACCATGTCGACCTCGTTTGCGATGGCCTCTTTCAGCCCGCGGCGGAGAATATAAAGGTTCGGCTTACTGATCGCATCTGTGACGGGGATTACGTAGATCGAGATGCGTGATTCGGGATCCAGGATCTGGGATCCCTCCTCGCCTGATGGCGTCGCAGGGCGCGTTGCGGGATCCGGCTCTAACGGGGCATCCTGCGCGGCTAAGGAGAGGACGAGCACGGACACGAGGGATATTACCGATAAGCGACGAAGCGTCATGATTGCTTATTACTTTGAAATGGAAAAACGGGAAGGCAAGCCAATCGGGACAGTATTCGAACAACGAATCCCCCGAACCTGACCTTGCGCAAGATACGTCGACGTGACTGTCGTCACATCGCTACATATGCTGCATAGGACGACGGGCAAGCGGCTCTCCTCTCCGGAAAATTTCATCTTTCAACCTCGGGCGGAGCTGTGCATACAAAAGCCCCATGGAAACGATCGACTACAATGGGGTGCAATTACACCGCTGGAACTGTGGGCCTTCGACTTATCTGGCACGGCCGGAACTGGGGGCGCGTTTAATGAACTGGAACCTGCGCATGGCTGACGGCTCGGTGCGCGATGTGATTCATTGGCCCGAGGCGACCCGCTTCGAAAACTTCGCCCATATTCGAGGTGGCAATCCCATTTTATTCCCGTTTTGCGGACGCACTTTTCATAAAGGCCAGATCGGGCTTTGGAGAGACCAGAAAGGCGCCGTTCGGCCCATGCCCAATCACGGGATCGCGAGAGATGGGCACTTCGAGATGGTCTCGATCGACGAAAGTGGCTTCACTGCTGAGCTCCAACCCGATGAAGGGGCAAAAGCAGCCTACCCCTTCAACTATCGTTTTACCGTGCGCTATGCTTTCGAGGCGGTGTCCTTTAAAGTCTTTCTCCGGCTCGACAATCTAGGCGACGAGCCGATTCTCTGGTCAGCAGGGCATCATTTCTATTTCGCCCTACCCTGGCACGCAGGCCTGCGGCGAAACGACTATCGCTTCGAGCTCCCGGCCAAAAAATGCTTCACTCATGCGCCAGACGGCTCCCTCCTCCCTGTAGATAAAGGCTGGGATCGCGACACTTCTTTTGGGAGCCCGGCCAATAGTGACCGCATTTACACGCGTCTAAAAGGAGACACCGCGGTCTTCGGCCCAAACGGCGGCGAGGAGGACATCGGTATCCGCATCCTGAGCGACTCGAACACCTACTCGACCTGGAACGCCTTCGTCGTCTGGACGGAATCACCGAACAGCCCCTTTTACTGCGTAGAGCCCTGGATGGGGCCTCCAAATAGCCCCGAGCACGGCAAAGGCCTGCATGCCGTCGGTGGCGGCAAGAGCGCGACCTTCGGGGTGGAAGTGGCGCTTTTGTAGCGGGCAAAGCCCGCTACAAAATGACGGATGGCGGATGAATAATGACTGATTCTAAATGTCGCATTCGTCATCATTCATCATTCATGCGCCATCTTTTGGCCATCAAATAAAACTCTGGAAATGCCAGAGGGAGCCGTCACAATAGGCATTTTTCATATATGAAGATTATTATTATAGGCGCCGGCGAGGTCGGCCACAATCTTTGCACGACGCTTTCCGCGGCGGGGCACAACGTGACCCTCATCGAGCAATCGGAAGTCCGCTGCGAGAAGCTGGACGAGGAGCAAAACGCGCGCATCATCCATGGCAACGGCAGCTCGGCGCGCCAGCTCGTAGATGTGGACGTGGCTTCATGCGACGCCTTCCTGGCGATGACGAGCGACGACCGGACGAATGTGATCTCCTGCTCACTGGCAAAGGGGCTCGGCGCGAAGAACACTATCGCGCGGATCCACGACGAGACTTACAGCGACAACTCGGTGATCAACTACCAACTCCACTTCGGGATCGATCTACTGGTCAACCCAGAGGCCATTTGTGCCGTGGAACTGGCCAAGGAAATCCGTAGCGCCGGCCGCGTGGCGGTCGAGAACTTTGCCCGTGGCCAGATCGAGGTGCAGCAACAAAAGGTGGCGGCTAAGTCACGCCTGATCGGGAAAAAACTGAAGGACCTGAAGCTCGACCCGCGCGTGCGGATCGGCTACATACAACGCGAGGGCACTTCAGAAGTGGCCAGTGCGGATTCGTTGTTGGAGGAAGGCGACATTGTCACGCTCTTCGGGCATCCGGAGGAGCTCTTCACCCTGCGCGAACGCTTCGATCCAGCGCACAAGATCGACATCGCCCGTGTAGTGCTCTTCGGCGGGAGCGAGACGGCCATCAGCCTGATCCGCCTCTTGACCAACCCGCGCTTCAAAGTGCGGGTGATCGAAAAAGACAAGGCCAAGTGCCGCTCGCTAGCCGAGCGTTTCCCAAACATAACGGTGATCCATGGCGACGCCACCTCGCTTCGTTTACTTGAAGAGGAGCAAATCGGTGGCGCTGATTATTTTGTGGCTTGCACGAAGGACGACGAGGAAAACATTCTCACCTGCCTTCAGGCCGCCAAGCTCGGTGCCGACCACGTACAGCTGGTCATTAACAAGGGCGACTACGACCAACTTCTCGGCATTTTAAAAACCATGCTCGGCATCGAAGTCGTGGTTTCCCCGCGTCAAGCGACTGCCGAGTTCATGTTGCGGAATTTATCCAGCGAATCCAGCGCCAAGCTGGCCGAGGTGCCCGGTGGCGGGGGCCAGATCGTAGAAGTGCGAATCAAACACTCCAGCCCCTGCGTAGGCAAAAAAATCAAGGATATCCAACTCCCTGCCGGAGCCGTCTTCGTCGCGCTCTTACATAAGTTCAAAGCCAAGGTGCCTGCTGCCGACGACGTCATCCTCGCGGGCGACCGGGTGGTTTTAATCGTGAGTGAGTCACAGCAAAAAGCCGTATTGGCCAGTCTGGTCTAAGCTATGAACAGCGCGATCATCTATAAGCTCCTGAGTATGGTCTTACTGGCATTGTCGGCCGTATTCGCTTTGTGCGCCTGCGCGGGGCTTCTTCTAGGCGAATCGATCCGCGATGATTCGATCCAAGCCTTTATTTTGACGGTCGCGGTGTCGATCGGGATCGCACTCATTTGCCACATCCTCGGGCGAAAAGGGGAGGCCAAACTGTTCCGCCGCGAAGCGCTCTTCGTCATTGGCATCTCATGGATACTGGCTACATTCATCGGCGCCCTACCCTACATACTCACCCATGTGAACGGGAGCATCGCCGATGCGATCTTCGAGAGCGCTTCCGGGCTGACAACGACCGGGGCAACCGCCTACTCCGACTTCCACGAATTTCCGAAGAGTTTGCTCATCTGGCGTTCGATGAGCCAGTGGGCGGGAGGACTTGGGGTGGTCGTCTTTTTCGTGGCCATCCTCTCCTCGCTCGGGGCGGGAGCGAAAATTTTATTCAGTAACGAATCCTCCGGCACCTCGGCCGACTTCGACCACGGGCGTATCCAGAGCGGCGCCTTTCTTCTGATGCTTTTTTACCTCGGCTTGTCGAGCGCCTGTGCGATTGCCTACAAGCTCGGCGGCATGGATTGGTTTCAAGCGATCAATCACGCCATGACGACCGTCTCGACCGGTGGCTTCAGCACCGAGGCGATGAGCATGGGGCAGTTCCAGAGCCCGACCCTGGAATGGATCTCGATTGTCTTCATGCTCGTCAGCGGGACAACCTTCGTCTACATCATCCGCCTATTCCGCGGACAGACACATATCCTCCGGCAAAGCAATGAGGTGTATTGGTTCTATGGATTGGTCGCAGGCACTACGCTACTGCTGATGGTTTTCCTGGTGGATCTGACAGGGCAGTTGCCCGACCACGAATCGCTACGCGTCTCCGCCTTTCAAGCTGTCTCGATTATCACTACGACTGGCTACGCGACCACAGATTTCAATCAGTGGCTCCCCCCCGCTGAGATGACACTCTTGCTCGTAATGTTCATCGGCGGCTGCTCCGGCTCGACCAGTGGCGGCGTGAAAGTCGTGCGTATCGTGATCGCGATACGCGCGGCGACGCGCAGCATCACTCACGCCTTTCGGCCGAATGTCACGATACCAATGCGGATGGGCGGGCAGACGCTCAGCGAGCGAGCGATCCACAGCGTGGTGCTCTTCATCATCCTGATGACGGCGCTTCAACTCCTGGCGATGCTCTTCGTCTCCGCGAACGAGCCCAACCTTTCCTTTGCCGGGGTCTTTTCCTGCGTGCAGGCGACTTTATTTAATATCGGTCCCGGCTTCGAAGAAGTGGGTCCAACGGAGAATTTCCAGTTCCTGCGCAGTAGCACGAAGATCTTCCTCTCCCTGCTCATGATCCTCGGCCGCCTGGAGCTGTACGCGGTCCTGGTGCTCTTCATTCCTTCGGCTTGGAAGCGCTTTTCGTAAACACAGTCCGGACAGGAGAATGATCGATAGCAAAGCGCAAATTCCGAATTAAGGCGTAACGGTCCAAAAAGACGATTTGACCTCCGCCATTCGCTATGTGCTCTCCGCGCGCCCTGCGTGCGTAAGCCAGGCGATGGTAGCACCCCACCCACCTTCCGGCTGGTCGGCTAACTGGAAGCGCTCGACGCGCGGATCGCGTTTGAGGAGCGCATGCACCGTCTCCCGGAGGGTGCCAATGCCCTTGCCGTGGATGATACGGATGCGGCGAATGTCTTTTTCCAGGCAGAGCTCGATATAGTCCGGCACCAGCTCGCCGACCTCAGATGGCCGGAAGGTGTGGAGGTCAAGTATGCCGTTGATCTCGAATTCGATGGCGTCGTCTTCGCTCATGCGTCCTCTTCCTTCGGCAGCGCTGGCTGCTTTTCGATGGCGGCGGGCTCGGGGAGTGGATCGGGGGCGGCACTGTCGAGGGCTTCGAACTTCCGGGCCGTCACCAGAAGACGGCTCTCGACAGAGCTAATCGCCTTGTTGTAATGACCAACCGTTTGGTCGAGGCTTTTACCGAGTTTAGCGAAGTGGCCAGTGACGACGCCAATGCGCTCATAGAGTTCCTTACCGAGGGCGGCAATCTCCTTAGCCTCACGAGCGATGGCCTCTTGCTGCCAGCCGAAGGCAATGGCCTTAAGTAGGGCGATCAGAGTAGTCGGCGTGGCAAGGATGACTTGGTTGTTTACACCCTGCTCGATCAGCATCGGGTCTTGCTCCAACGCGGCGCTGAAGATCGTTTCGTTGGGGATAAAGAGAACGACGAACTCGGGTGCGTTATCGAACTGCGTCCAATAGGACTTGGCAGAGAGCCCCTTAATGTGGTCGCGAATATGGCGGGCGTGAGCGATCATACGTTCTTTCTGCACGTCCGGATTGTCCGACTGTAAAGCGTCGAGGTAAGCGGCGAGCGGCACCTTCGAGTCGACGACCACCTGCCGCCCATTGGGCAGATTAATCAGCATATCAGGGCGCTGGCGCTGCCCATCGGCCGAGTCGACGGAGGCTTGCTCGAGGAAGTCCACGCGGTTGATCATGCCAGCCATTTCGACCGTACGGCGAAGCTGCATCTCGCCCCATTGGCCGCGGACTTGCGGCGCACGGAGGGCTTGCACGAGGCTGCCGGTCGTCCTACTGAGCTGGACCTGCGACTCGGCCAGCTGCTGAAGTTGCTGCTTAAGGGAGGCGTCGGTTTGGGTGCGGCGCTCTTCGATCTTTTCGACGCGCTCGTTGAAGGCTTTCAGTGCGAGGCCTACGGGCTCGACGGTTTGATGGATCGCCTCTTGGCGCTTTTCCAGATCGCCCTTCGCGCCCTCCTGGTATTTTTCGAGGGTGGACTTGGCGAGATTAAGAAAGGACTCGTTGTTGCGCGAAAGCGCTTCAGAGGAGAGCGCTTGAAAACTCTCTTTGAGCTGAGCGCGGGCTTGCTCCAACAAGGCGAGTTTTTCCTCCGCACTTTTCAATTCGGCAGCGTGCTGCGCCTCGAGACGGGCGAGCGCTTCCTTCGTCTTCGCATGGTTGCTGTTGAGCACGAAATAAACAAGCGCAGCCCCCAGAAATAAGCCAATAACGATACCAATAATAAGATCCATTGATGGTAGTTTGTGCTGAATTTCGAAGCGCTGGCAATGGCGGATTCATTTGCTGAAAATCTAACTCCTCACTTGACGGGTAGAGTCACAGGCATACTCCATACGAATGTGAACATCCTAATCATGCCACAAGACCGGAGCACCCATACCCGGGTGGCCTGTGCATTGTTGGCCGCATGGATTTTCATCCTGTCCCTAGCAGGCGTGAGCCCAGCACTGCACGGCTGGCTGCACGCGGACATCGCCCCTGGCTGTGCGCACGGATGCGGCACTGTGCCGGACGACGCACCGGCAAAAAGCCACGAGGACGGGCACTACTGTGGCGTTATTGCGCTGCAAGGAACCGACGCCCCGGTCATCGATCTAACCCTACCCGAGCGCAATCGTTACGAACGCTTCCACTTCGAGCCAGTCCATGAACGGCTCCATGCCCATGCGTCACAGCATCGCCTGCAAGCACGGGCACCCCCGATTGAAATCTAAGTTCAGACTCGCCTGCCGCAGCATGTGCCGCGGCGGGTTACTTCAACTTTAGATTTCAATTCCATGCATCACTTTTCTTTCAAGTGCGGTGCGCTACTCTGCGCCGCGATTCCACTTTCTTTTAACGCGCTCTCCGGCCAAACCAGAGGGCCGATTGACCAACTCGACGATTACATCGTCTCGGCCGGGCCGACAGCCCGCGCGATCAAAGACTTCGCCAGCCCCTTCAGTGCGCTCAATTCCGAGGATATTCAGCAGCAATCGGGCTCGACACTAGGCGACCTGCTGGACGGACAGCTCGGCGTCACCTCCACCAGCTTCGGAGGCGGCGCGAGCCGACCGATCATCCGCGGCTTTGACGGCCCGCGGGTGCGTATCCTGGATTCCGGGATCGAAGCACTCGACGCCTCCAGTACCAGCCCCGACCACGCCGTCGCTACCGAGCCCCTCTTGGTCGAGCGCGTCGAAATCCTCCGCGGCCCCTCCACCCTTCTCTACGGCAGCTCCGCCATCGGCGGGGTCGTCAACGTGATCGGCCGGGAGATCCCCCGCACACCGGTTACCGAACTCGGCACGATTGAAGGCGGCCTTGAGCTCAGCCACGACACCGCAACAGACGGCGAAAGCGCGCTTGGTTACGCGAAGGCTGGTGGTGAAAGCTGGGCGATCAGCGTGACCGGCCTGAAACGGGAGAACGACAATTATGACATCCCGGGCGATGCTGAATCAGTGAGTGGCACCCTCGAAAACAGCTTCTTCGAAACCGATGCCTATTCCGTCGGTGGCACTTGGTTTCTCGACCAAGGCAGTTACTTCGGCCTCTCCTTCGCCAGTTATGCATCGCGCTACGGGGTGCCCGGGCACAGTCACCAACACGAAGACGAACATGGCGAGGAATCCGTCTCGATCTATCTAGATCGCAAGCGCTACGACGCCGAATTGGTCTTGATCGAGCCGCTCGCATGGATTGAGGCCGCACGCTTCCGCTTGGGCTACACCGACTACGAACACACCGAACTGGAGGGCGATGAAACCGGAACCAAATTCGAGAATGAAGGTTGGGAATTCCGCGGCGAGATCGCCCACGGGCCGCTCGGCTTCTTCGACGAAGGCGTCGCTGGTGTGCAAGTCTCCGACACGGACTTTTCGGCAATCGGCGAAGAAGCCTTCACTCCTGCGGCCACCACGCGGAATCAGGCTTTCTTTGTCAGTGAACACATCCACGGCGACGAACTACACTGGGACTTCGGCGCCCGGGTGGAGCACCAATCGATCGACGCCGAGGGCGCGGCTAGCAGCTATTCGGGCACTGCTCTGAGCTTCGCATTGAACGCCACCTGGAAGTTTGCAGAAGATCATTCGCTGGCGCTCTCATTGCAACGCTCGCAGCGCCATGCGATTTCGACCGAACTCTATGCGGACGGGCCACACCTCGCGACCGAGCAATACGAGCTCGGCGATGACGACCTCGACCTAGAAACCGCCTATGGCGTGGATGTCCGCTACAGCTACAGCGGTAGGGATTGGTCCGCTTCGGTTTCGGCCTTCTACACCTACTTCGAGGACTACATCTTCGCGGCCGAAACCGGCGCCGAAATAGACGAACTCCTGGTCTATCAGTTTACTGCAGTCGATGCCCTGTTCTGGGGCTTCGAAGCTGAGGTCGATTACCTCGCCAACCAGTCCGGCGACACATCCGTGAGGCTCGGCCTACTGGCCGACTATGTGTGCGCGACCAACGAAGACACCAATGAAGACCTGCCGCGGATCCCACCACTACGCATCGGTGGTAAAGTCCGCGTCGACCACGGGCCGTGGTCGACCGGCCTATTGCTACGCCACAACTTCGTACAGACCAACACCGCACCGAACGAGCACGAGACAGACGGCTTCACCGAACTGCAACTAGACCTCTCGCGCAGCTTTGTCATGAAGAGCGGAGAGTGGACGCTTTTCGCCCAAGCTCGCAACCTGCTGGACGAAGCAATCCGCCACCACAGCTCCTTCCTTAAGGAGGTGGCACCGCAACCTGGCCGGAGCCTGCGCGTCGGCGTGCGTTTTAAATTCTAAAAAAGCATACGTGTTCCCCCTCAAGCCCTGCGGCAGCGACTTGTCACGCAGGGCTTTTGGGGCTTTTGCCCCTTTTTGGACTTTTAACTGCACAAACGCAAAAATCGGCTTCGTATTTCAATAAAAAACCTCATCCAGAAACAAGCCTTTTGCCGGTGCCGTCACGATGCGATGCGTACGTTGCTTGGATTCAAGAATCTCCGCGATATTTCCAGGAGAAAGTCGGCCACGGCCGACCGCATAAAGTGCGCCCGCGAAGCTGCGCACCATCCGGTAAAGAAAGCCGCTACCCTCAGCGTCGAGGCGCAGGTGCTTGCCTTTTCGTCTTAGGGCTAGCCGGGTGACAGTCTTGACCGGATTCGGATCGCTGTCCTTGCCGTGGCTCGCGCTGTATGCAGTAAAATCGTGTGTGCCTGTGAGCACCTCGGCGGCGGCTTGCATCGCAGCCAGATCGAGGGGCAAATCGCGGCAAGCCCACACATAGCGGTCATCGACTGGGTCGGCGCGGCCGAGATAGTAACGGTAGATGTAGCGCTTACCTTTAACTGAGAAGCGCGCGTGAAAATCCTCCCCAATCGGGCGCAATGAGTGAATACGGATTGAGGAAGGCAGGATGGAATGCAGTGCCCGAATGAGTTTCTCGGGTGCATGTGCCCAATCTGCATCGAAGTGAAAGCACTGGCCACGCGCATGCACACCAGCATCAGTACGCCCGCTGCCTTGGATCTGCAAGGCACGGTCGAATACCTGCGTCAGCGCGGCTTCAAGATAATTTTGCACGGCACGGCCACCGGGCTGACGTTGCCAGCCGTCGAAGTCGGTGCCATCATAGGCGCAAATGCACTTCCAACGCATAAACAGGTGATTCTTCGCAAAGCTCTAGCGAATGCAAGCCAGCGAAGCCCGTTTCTAATCGAGCCATCCACTCTAACCAAAAACCTGCCGTCGGAGCCCCTGTATTACCCTTATATTGCCCCAATCGGAGCCACGTAAACGATTCACCTTCGGAGGATGTTTTCGCGCCTTCTCCATTTGCCATTTACCGACAAAGCCTCGCACAAATTCCTCCGAACCCAAGACCGCGCCGTCTGTTAAATAGCGCACACGACAGCGGAGCACATCAGCGATGGGCAAGAGGCCGTCATCCTTTTCTAGAACTTTTAAAGCTTGTTGCCGCGTCATTTCCGGCAAACCAGGCTCCGCAGCCCGCTTGCCAAAGATCAAAGAGCGATGCGCTTGCAAGGCTGCCGCGCACGCCGTGTCTCCTGCCAAATCCGCACCTAAGCGGCTAGCCCAGACCCGAACCAAGCCCTTTCGCATCTCCTCGCATCCAGCAACCGCTTCGCCATAACCACAAAAGCGGTAATCCTTCGGATCCTCGACCAGCCCCGCCCGAACCGGATTCAGATCTATGTATGCGGCCATTGTCTGCAGAGGAGCTCCCTTGCCCTCGACCAAAACCGACTTAAAGCGATCCGCCCAGAGAGTCCCATAGCGATCATGATTGCGGTTATACCAGACAGAAAAGCGCTGCTTCACCGCTTTCATGAATTCAGAAATATCGCCCATCCGAGCCAGCAACTTCTTACGAATTGCATCCGCCTCTTCGCCACCTGTCTCCAGCTTCGCCCTCATCTCCTTCGCGGAGGCCTGCTGGTATTGAGTCGGCTTCGGATAGAGCACCCGATAGCGACGAAGGAGCTCCTCATCTGCGAGCACCTGCTCATCTGGCACGCTAACGAGGACATGGAAATGGTTCGACATCACACAATAGGTCAAAACCTCTACTCCCGCGAAATCAGCAACTTGCCAGATCATCTTGCGCAAAATCTCCTTCTCCCTGTCGCCAAACAATCGCTCCCCATTGACCACACGCGTCATGCAATGATAGGTCGCCGTAACCCCGCTCAACTTCGTCCTTCGTCGTCCTCTCATGTAGACTATGCAAAACAAGCCTACCGGCCACGTCAAACAAATACTTATAGCCTGGCATATGTTTTTGATACTTGCTCTCTTTTACTTTTGAGTGAGGATGCGAGGATGCAGGAAATCGAATTTTGGCAATATGGGCTCATCGCGACGGGTGCGTTTCTGGTGGGGTTGGGGAAGGGCGGCTTGCCGGGCGTGGGCAATCTGACGGTGGTGCTGATGGCGCTGGCGCTGCCCGCTAAGGCTTCGGTGGGGATCTTGTTGCCGATCTTGATCTCAGCCGACCTCATTGCTGTGTTGGTCTATCGACGTCATGCCGAGTGGCGCTACATCTGGAAGCTGGCGCCCTGGATGATCACGGGGATCGTGATTGGGTATTTCGTTTTTAGCTGGGTCGACGATGGGCAAGTGCGCTTTCTGATCGGCTTTATCTTGCTGAGTATGACGGGCGTGCACTTGTATCGAAAGTGGTTACGTCGTCACGCTACTGAGGCGGACGCCCTGCCCCATCACTCAGCTTTCATCAGTAGTGCAGGTGTGATCGGTGGCTTCGCCACGATGGTGGCGAATGCTGCAGGCCCAGTTGCGGCCCTCTACTTTATAGCCTCCGGCCTGCCGAAATATGCATATATAGGAACCTCGGCCTGGTTTTTCCTACTGGTTAATCTTTTTAAAATCCCCTTCATGGTGGACTTGGGTATTATCGACGGGCCTTCGATCCGGTTCAGCGCAAGCTTCATGCTCTTTGCTGTCTTGGGTGCGGGGATCGCACCGTTGATCGTGAGGCATATCAATCAAAAGGTCTTTGAGTTTTTGATTTGGTGCTTTGTGATCGTGGGCGGGCTGAAACTAGTTATACCTTAAGAACATGAGCAAATCGACACGCAAACTTTGGGCGGCGCACATTGCATGTGGCGGGAGGCAGACGGTCAAGCGGGCGCAAACTGAAGTCAGACTGGGGGCGCCATTTCGCGGTCGTGTGCTGGGCATCGACCCCAGCCTGCGCGGGAGTGGCTTCGCGGTGCTCGATTATAGCGCCGACGGCACTGCGCGCATCCTCGAAGCGGCTACACTGAAGATTCCTCCGAAGATATCGATGGCTGAATGCCTTGGCGCGATCGGCAACCAAGTGGACGATTTTCTCAACCAGCACTCAATCGACCATGTGGCCGTGGAGCAGACCATCTACGTGCAGAACTTCCAGACCGCACAGATTCTCGGTGCAGCGCGCGGTGCGGCGATCGGCACTGCCGCGATGCGCGGCCTGCCTGTGTTTGAATACGCTCCTCTTCGGATTAAGCAGGCTGTAGTGGGCATGGGGCGAGCCAGCAAAGAGCAAGTTGCCCGCACGATCCAAAATATCACAGGCACCAATTTCGAACTTCGTTTCGACGAAAGCGATGCAGCCGCTGTCGCTCTCTGCCATGCCTTTACATGGCGCGGACATTGAGTATATCCTTAACTTATGGACACAGATACCCCTGCGACGAAATTTGGCAGTCAGCCAGAGAACAAGAAAAGCTTCACCTACGACGGCCCCACCGATGAGGAAATCCGTCTGCGAGCCCTGAACTGCTCCAAGGATCGGTTGCTCTCAATCGTAGGACACGACCTGCGCTCAGCTATCGGTGGCGTACTGGCGGCCGCATGCATGCTTGACAAGTGCCTCGACCAGAACGATATCGAAGGCGCCAAACGCCTGAGCGGGCAGATTCGTAAGGCCACACACGACGCCGACGATTTACTGAAAGACCTCGTAGCCTGGACCCGCAACTCCGGCCATGAACTCAAGTTCCGTCTCGAAACCATTGATATTCTGCAGCTATTGGAAACCGAAGTCGACAGGCTCCACTCGCTGGCTAACCCCAAAAATCAACGCATTACGATCGAGGCATTTGATTCGGGTCTGATTCGAGCCGACCCTTTTATGTTGCAAGTGACTTTTCGGAACCTTCTGACCAACGCGGTCAAATTTTCGCATCCAGGTGGTGAGATCAAGGTCTGTATCTACCGTCAGCCCGGGCACTGGAAGTTTCAGGTCAAGGACCAAGGCATCGGCATGTCAAAAGAAGTGCAATCGATACTCCTGAAGATCGACGACCGAAAGCAAAAGAGCGGCACCTCAGGAGAGATGGGTTCGGGCCTGGGACTATTGCTCTGCGAAGACTTCATACAACGCCACGGTGGCCACCTAACCTGGGAGTCCACACTAGGCGAAGGCAGCACTTTTTCTTTCACTATCCCTGATCTACTCGGCTGATTCTTCAATGTCTCTTAAAGTATGCATCACAGGTGTAAGCTCCGGCTTGGGGCACGGTTTAGCTAAAGTTTACTTAGAGCGGGGTGCCCTCGTCTACGGCTGCAGTCGACGGGAGCCTCCCGAACTTATAGCACAAGGCCTACGCTATGCATCGGTCGATCTGGCTAACACCAAGGCGGGCGTGGATGCCTTTGCTCAGCTGATCCAGCCTGCATCCTACTTTGACATCGTCATCCTAAATGCGGCCAAACTCGGCAAGATACGGGATATGGCTGACACCCCCCTCGACGATCTAAGGGAGACTATGGAGGTCAACGTCTGGGCGAACAAGTGGCTGCTCGACAGGTTATTTTCCGAGTCGCGACGAATCGAGCAAGTTGTGGCGATCTCTTCTGGTGCGTCGCAATCCGGGAGCCGTGGCTGGAATGGCTACAGTATCTCCAAAGCAGCGCTCAACATGCTGATCAAGCTCTACGCAGGCGAGCGGCCTCAAACACATTTTACAGCGCTCGCACCCGGGCTGGTCGACACCGCAATGCAGGAGTATCTGACGAGTCTTCCTGAAGACCTTCGCTACCCGCCACTGAATATTCTTAAAGCCGCCAAGGGCACTGATCAAATGCCCGATAGCGAAAGCTGTGCCCGCCGGTTAATCGAGGCCTTTCCTCGGCTCCTGAAACTCCAAAGCGGCGTCTACGCAGACATACGAAAGCTCTAGGAAGTTACTTCGTCTCCCAAAGTTTTCCGAGATAGGCTTCAAAAGCATACCAGCTTTCAATGTATTCTTCCAATTGGTAGAGACATTCTGCGCGCCAGTAATAAACGTGCAGCGGTGGTTGATCCGTATAGAGCAACCGGTCAACAATTGGCAGCGCTTTCTCGTAAGCACCCTGTTGGGTATATACGTAGAGGAGCGCCGTGCCTTTCATAATATCCTCGGAGGCGACGGCGTATTCACGCATGAGCCTTGAAAGCGTAGTCTCATCAAGTTGAACTGCGGGAATCTCTGGCACTTCAAGGTGTTGGCGAATGATCTCAACGGCCTCTTTAAAATCGACTCGATTCTTTTCAACTAGAGACCATAACCACCAAAGGTCATTCAGAGAACCTCCGTAGTCCGTCAAAAAGCCGGCCACCGAATCGAGGTCACCAATTTGTATCCAGTTTCGCACAATCTTTGTACGCTGCTCTCGATTAAACCGAAACAAGCTGGGATCCCTCGCCAACTCGATACGCAATTCGCGCAAGAATCTTTCCCCTGCAATATGGCACAAGAAATAGGTGCGGTAATGTGGATCCAGCTCAGAGAGTCGTGCCATGCGCTCCATTGTGTCGGGCGAGCTTTTGGCGTAGTTCAGCATCTGACCGAAGTAGCCATCCTTATCATTCAGCTCCCGAAAAAGTGCCAAGCGCCATGCCGCAATCGCACGTGCCGTATCATAGGGCAGCCAGACTTTGCCCTCCTCGAAACTGACTTCGCCGAGAATCGGCTCCGCGAAACGGGCCCGACGGAAGTCGGCCGCGGCTTTGTCGCGGTCACCGCTAGCCACTAAGGTGAGTTGCGCCCTTTGAAAATATGCGCGCCAATCGAGTGGGCGAATTGCGATCCAATGATCGACCACAGCCCGCGCTTGCTCGAAATCAACCGCATCGATATGAGCATGCAGCGCCGCCTCGTCTTGGGGGATGCGAATTGAAGAGTGCCAAGGCTGCCGGAAGACCCCGGCTGCGAACCAAACTAAGCCTATCGCCAAAAGTGATCCCCCTAAAATTCGCCAAATTCTCGGCGGTAGCGATCCAGTCGCTAACCCCCTCTTGGGCAGAGCCAAAACTGCAAAAAGAATCGCGAAATAAACAGTTCCCGGCTGGTGGCCAGGCACATCGACCCATCCATGCAACAAGAAAAGGGCTACCACCACAAAAGCGAGTATACGCAAACCCGCACCCGCGCCCTGCGTGAAGCCACGACAAAGCCGCGCATAGGCATATAAAAAGACCCCGAAGAAAGCCACTGCCAGCAAGCCCCCCTCGGCTGCGAGCCATAGAATGTCGCTTTCAGGATGAACCACGGGCTCATAGTCGGCCGAAGCCTTTCGGTATTGAGGAAAGACCGCAGAAAAATTACCCAAACCGAATCCGCTCAACGGGGCATCCATCACCATATCGGCAGTATCTTTATACATTTTAAGGCGAAAATCATCGCGCACTTCAGAGCCCGAAGTCGCGAAATCAATCATTCGATCGACCATCTGCTCATTACGGGTTACCACCAGACTAAAAGCCACAATGACGAGCGGAAAACCCACTTTTAAAACGCGGGGCAAAGAACGCGCACGAAGACTTAACAAAAACCATAAGCCCACTCCGATAAGATAGAGCAAAACGCCCGCGCGCGAGACGCTGAACACCAAGCCCAGTAGACAAAGCACACTGGCAGGGACACCCACAAGCGGCTTCAGTGCACGCGTTCGCACAGCCTCCATCGCATATGCAAAGGTGGCCACCCCACCCAGTGCAAGAAAACCAGTCGTCAGATTCCGATTCGAGAAAAGGCTGAAAGCAGTCGCATCCTCCGCTCCTGAGTGAAGGGCTCCGCTCAGATTCCCCCATATTACCGCCCCCGCGAAACCGGCTAGGAGAATGGAAAGCCAGAAAAACAATCGCCGCCGACCGGGCAGATTAATCTTCAACTGCAACGCAGCATAGAACCAAGCAAAGCCAGCCGCGGCCATTACCCAAGTCTCGAAACTGATCCAAGGCTGCACGGATAAGACAGCGGGTAGCTCCATATCCAAGGAGCTGATCGCCTCAGTTCGCCAACCAGCGGTCGGCCAATAGAACTGAGGCAAAAAGGCGAGTAAGAGACTCCCGAGCAAACCAAGGACGCCCATATCGCCGAGCTTACCAAGGCCGATCGAGGGTGGATGGCACAAAAGAAACAGCCCTGGCAAAATCAAAGCCATGCCCAGGGCGGCGGCGTTGTAGCTTCCCCCGAGAAGCACGATGAGAAAGACACCTAGGAATGCGGCAAGGAAGCCCTTATAAACCGGCTGTTCTTTTTTATGCCCTGAAAAGCGGATCGTGCGCCTCGATGGCGGTGGCGGTGCGAAGGAGCACGTGGTCACCGGACCAGACTTAGACCTCGAACGCTGCCCCAAGTCCGAAGAATGTGGCAGAGGCTGCTTTTTTGATCGGCGACGATGTCGACTTCTGCTTCTATCCTTCATCCGCTTCGATTTGTATTCTTTAGCCACTAATAGCCATCGTTTCGTTGTGCCCCTGAGTTCCGATTTGGATCCGTGCAATAATGGGAGCAAACATAAAATTGATAAACTGGCTGCGTGGTGTTCACATTTTTGAGGATTATGAGACCACTGTGGATAAAGATAGTTTGAGCAATTAGCCAGTAAAACTGACCGCCTTTCCATTGACGATACGTGCATCATAATTCCACGCAATCGAACGGACTTCATAATTTACAAAAGCTCTCGTCTTCACTGGCAGGGGCTTTTTCGTATCGACCCATTCGGCTCGTTGGCTCTAATTCATGTTTAGCTACGTGCCCACCTGATGCCTCACACCATCCAAAACGACCAAACCATCACCGGCGTCCTCGAGCGAATCATCTACTTCAACGAGGAAAACGCTTATTGCGTGGCCGAAGTGCAGGTAGCCGACAGCAAGCGACCTGTTACCGTGCTCGGCGCTCTGCCCGGCGTGCAATGTGGCGAGACCCTCCGACTTGACGGCCATTGGGCGCGCCACTCGACTCATGGTGACCAATTCAAGATCGCCCAATTCAAATCGCAGCTACCCGCCTCGGTGCACGGCATCCGCAAATACCTCGGTAGCGGCCTCATCCATGGCATCGGTAAATCCTACGCCAAGAAGATTGTCGATCACTTCGGCGCCGACACACTTCGCGTCATCAGCGAAGAGTCCGGCCGGCTCCACGAGATCCCCGGCATCGGCAAGCAGCGCGCCAAGTCGATTAAGGCCGCCTGGGACGAGCAGAGCGCCGTGCGCGACGTCATGATGTTCCTGCAGACCTATGGTGTGACGCCCTCGCAGTGCGTGCGCCTCGTCAAAAAATACGGCAGTGGCGCCAAGCGCATTCTGCAGGACGAACCCTATCGACTGGCCGAGGACATCGAGCGGATCGGATTCAAGACTGCCGATAAGATCGCCCTTAACCTCGGCTTTCCGACCAACTCGAAGGAGCGGATCGACGCGGGCGTACTCCATACCATGCGCCAGCTAGAGGACGAAGGCCACACCGTCGGCACTGAGACGATGATTCTCGAACAGGCCACCCAGTTGCTCTCCCTCGAGCCCGCGCTCATTCAACAGCGCATTCGAGCGCTCGATCAAATGGAGCGCCTCTACGGCATCCAAGCGCGTGACCAGAACCAGGAAGCCCTCGGGCCGGCCTATCAGCTGCCCGCCACTGCAGGTGCGGAGAAGCGTATCGCCGAGGCCATCGCCCGCATCGCTCGGACCGAGTCGATCCTCCCCGCGATTAAAATAGACGCCGCGGTGCAATGGGCAGAAGCGCGAGCTGGCTTCAAACTGGCCGACCAACAAACAATCGCCCTGCGCAATACCCTCGCAGCCAAGGTCTCTATTATTACCGGCGGCCCTGGAACCGGGAAAACCACCATCCTCCGCGCCGTGGTCGACATCCTCCGCGCCAAGCGCGTCCGCATGTTGCTCGCTTCCCCTACGGGCCGTGCCGCCCAACGACTCTCGGAAGCTGCCGGCGCACCCGCCAGCACCATCCACCGTCTGCTCAAATACGATGCTGCCACCCGCAGCTTCACCTACCACGAAGACAACCCGATTCCCTGCGACTTCCTCGTCCTCGACGAGACCAGCATGCTCGACACGCGCCTCGCCGCCAGCCTCTTCCAGGCGATCCCCAGCGGTGCACATCTCCTTCTTGTGGGCGACGCTGATCAACTGCCCAGCGTTGGCGCGGGCAACCTCCTCGGTGACCTTATGGCCGCGCCGCCGGCCAAAGTCACCCGCCTCGACACCATCTATCGACAAGGAAAAGAGAGTGGCATCGTGACTACCGCGCACGCCATCCTGCACGGCGAGACGCATCCCGGCGTGACCTTCCGCAGCCTGCGCGATCTAGACCCGGAAAAAGACTTCACCTTCATCGAGGCCGAACAGCCTGAACAATGCATGCAGGCGATCAAATATTTGGCCAAGGAATACATTCCAAAGGCGCACGACATCGACCCGATCAAAGACCTGCAAGTGATGTCGCCCATGCACCGGGGCACAGCAGGTATTACGATTCTGAATACGGAACTTCAAGAAGCGCTCAACCCAAAGTCCAAAGCCGAATCGCGCCTCCGCTCCGACCCGGATTACACGCCCGCCGTGCAAACCCACTTTCGCGAAAAGACCCGGAAGCCACTTCCCGTGGAGATCGAATACGGCAGCGCCACCTACCGGATCGGCGACAAAGTCATCCAGACACGCAACAACTACGACAAGAACGTCTTCAACGGGGACACCGGCATCATTAAAGCCATCGCCGCCGACAGCTCCGGCCTGACTATCGAGTTCGACCAGCTCGTAGAATATACAAGGAGCGAACTCTCGGAACTGCAACACGCCTACACCATCTCCATCCACAAGAGCCAAGGCAGCGAATACCCCGTCGTCATCATCCCCTTACTCAAACAGCACTTCCTCCTGCTCCAGCGTAACCTCGTCTATACAGGCATCACCCGCGCGCGGCGGAAGGTCTACATCGTCGGTTCGCTCGACGCGTACGCTATGGCTGTAAAAAACAATGAGCAAAAAGTCCGTCGCACCCATCTGCAAACGCGCCTGCGTAAAGCGATGGAAGCCTCTAGTAGCGGCGGCTTGAGCCACCGCATGACGCATGGACAGAGCGATGGTGGCAGCTGAACCGACACTACGAATCACTGCGCCAGTTCGTTGATCGCGCGGAGGTCGAGCTTGCCGGTAGACAGCAAGGGAATCACTTCAACCTGACGGATTTCTTTAGGGATCCACAAATTACTGAACCCCGCAGCGCTCAGGTTTTCGCGCACGTCTTCGATCACCAAATCGATCGCCGCAATCACGACGAGCGCTTCGCCTTTGACCTCGTCAGGGCGCCCAGCGACGGCGATCAGAGGGAACTCGGAATCCTCCAGGCTGAAGGCCTTAACCAGCGCTTCTTCGACCGTGCCATGGGGCACCATCTCGCCGCCGATTTTGGAAAAGCGTGAGAGCCGGCCCTCAATATAGAGGAAGCCGTGTTTGTCGAAGCGCGCTAAATCGCCCGTGATAAACCAGTCCCCATCCTTCACCTCGGCCGTGCGTGTCGGCTCGTCTAGATAGCCTGTAAAAATATTCGGCCCCTTCAGCGCAAGCAAGCCGACCGAATGGACCTCCAGCTCTTCCATCGTATCCGGATTCAGGATACGCGCAGCCTGCCCTGGGAGCATGCGGCCGACCGAGCCCCGGCGGTGGCCATCACTGGAGTCGCCAGGGTAGCGGACGCCCTGAGGCGCCTTGGGCAGATTGACACTGACGACCGGCGAGGTTTCCGTCAACCCGTAACCCTCAAGATACTGGCTGCCGAAGCGCGCCTCCCAAGCCTCGGCGAAGCCCGCAGGTGTCTTTTCCGCGCCAGCGATCACATACTTAAGCGAGGCCAGCTTCTTCGGTTCAATCCGATTAATGTAGGGCTTAAAGAAAGTCGGTGTCCCGACCAAGAGCGTAGCTGACTCGGCCTCAATAGCATCGGCGGTCTTTTTAACTTCGAGCGGCGACGGCAGCGTTACGACGGCACAGCCACGCAGAAGCGGATACCAAAGCGTAACGGTGAACCCGAAACTGTGGAAGATAGGTAGGTTGGCGACCAGCTTCTCCGCGGCTGGCAAGAGACCGGACACATCGATCTGGGCGCAGTTGCCGAGGATGTTGCGGTGGGTCAGCACCACGCCCTTCGGCAGGCCCGAGCTACCACTAGTAAAAAGTAGCGCCGCTTCGCGGCCACCGCCTTCGGCGGGAACTTTCAGCCACTTGGCTAAGAGTTTGGCCGGACATAGCCGGATCGCCCCTAGGAAGAGGAACGTCTTAGCCTTAGGCAGAGACTTCAGTTCCTCGACCATGTCCACCACCCCGCTGTCCGGCCAGGGGAACAGCGGCATCTTTTGTTGCACGCGCTCGGTCGTGAGTAGGCAATCAACGTCCGCTTTTTTCAAGCAGGCCTCTATACTGGCCGGCCCGAGGGTGAAATTCAGATTGACAGGTACTTTGCCCGCAAGGACGACGGCAAGGTTCGCGATATAGCCGCCCAAGCCAGGAGGAAAGACGATGCCGACACGCGGCTTCGAGGTCCATGCGCTGAGGCGCTTCGAAAGCATATAAGCGACGGCGAGAAGAAACCCGCTTTTCATACTACGCCGCTGTAAGGTGCAGTCGACGATGAGCTCCCGCCGCGGGCTACGCGCGAGGGCAACAAAGCTTTCAAAGGCTAGGTGGCTTTCCAGCTCAGGGCGCTGCCGGAAGCTGGCCTCATCGAGGTCGATGGTCGTCTTCAAACCCATTCAGTCAATCGATTCATCTTCTTGCGCGTCCTCAATTGCACGAACTTTGAGCACGGCTTCGAGCAAGGCCTGCTTGAGCTCCTCGAAGCCTTCATCGGAAACGCAGGAGATGGGGTAGACCTTTTCTTTCACCTTCTTTTTAAACGCTTTGAGATTCTCAGGCGCATTGGGCTCGTCCATCTTATTAGCGCAAATCAGCTCAGGCTTGCGCGCAAGACCGGGCATATAGAGCTTGAGTTCGTTGATCAGCACGCGGTAGTCCGAGAGCGGATCGCGCCCGTCGGTGCCCTCCATGTCGAGCATAATGACAAGCACTTTGCAGCGCTCGACATGTTTGAGAAAGCGGTGGCCAAGCCCGCGATTCTCACTGGCCCCTTCAATCAAGCCGGGGATGTCGGCCACCGTAATCCGCTCGTATTGCTCAGGGTATTCTAAAACACCAACCGTAGGAAAGATGGTCGTGAAGGGATAGGCACCGGTCTTAGGGTGCGCGTTGGTCACCATATTCAGCAAGGTCGACTTACCCGCATTGGGGAAGCCAATCAGACCGACATCGGCGATCGTTTTAATAATCAACCGAAAATCGCCCTCCTCGCCAGGCTTACCCAGCGTGAACTGGCGGGGTGCTTGGTTGGTCGATGATTTGAACTGGGCGTTGCCTTTGCCGCCGTCGCCGCCTTCGAGTAAGAGCACCTGTTGGCCATGCTCGAGGACTTCAGCAATAGGGTCGCCCGAATCTCGATCGACCACAATTGTACCGACGGGCAAGCGGAGGGTAATATGTTCGCCGTTGGCGCCGTGCTGATCGCTGCCGCGGCCCGGTTCACCGTTCTTGGCCTGCCAGCCCGGCTTGAAGTGGAAATCCGTCAAATCGGCCACGTTGGTGTCGCCGACAATATAGACATTGCCGCCGCGACCGCCGTCACCTCCGTCGGGGCCTCCTTTGGGCTCATACTTCGCACGGCGAAAGCTAAAACAGCCGTCGCCCCCTTTGCCCGCCTTGAAACTGACTTTGACCTCGTCGTAAAACATGACCTCTTTTCAGCGGACTCCCGGCGCATTGCAAATCTAATCCCCCAAGGTTTCGGTGACTGCCTGGCGGATAGTTCCGTTTGTCAGGCTCTGAGGCAAGACTGTGACTTCGCCGTCTGGAGCATACAGCAGGTAGAGCGGCACTCCGGAACGGCCGAAGCTTTCGAGGGCATCAGTAATCTGAGAGTCGCGACGCGTCCAATCAGCCTCCAGAGCAACGATGCCCCGCTCCACGAAAAGCGCTTCCGTCGCTTCCGTGCGCAAGGCCAGCTTCTTATTGACCTGACAAATCAAACACCAACTGGCGGTGAAATCGACAAAGACAGGGCGACCCGCGGCCAACTCGGCCTCGACCCGCTCGGACGACCAGGCCTGCCACTGCCCAGAGGCCTCTCCAGCGGATGCGTCAGCGCCATATTCTCGGTAGGCCACTTGAGTCTGCTGGATGCCAAAGTAGAGCGCCCACAGGACGAAAGTCAGGGCGAGCAGCTTAGCGCCCACCCGCACACGCTTCAATCGAACCGGCGCGCCCCAGCGGCCGAAAATCCAGGCGGCCACCGCGCAGACGAGCACCATGAGAAGCAAGGCAAACATCGCATCGACTCCGCCTTGTCGGCCGGCCACATAGATCAAGAAGACGGCCGCTGCCATCAATAAAAAGCCCATCCCCTGCTTGAACGACTCCATCCAGAGTCCAGGCTTCGGTAAGAAGCCGACCAGCTTCGGAAAAACCGAAAGCAGCAGGAACGGCGAGGCCAAACCCAAGCCCATCATTCCAAAAATGAGCAAGCCCGTGCCCACACTGGCCTGCACCGCAAGCCCACTGACGCCGGCGACAAGTGGCCCCATGCAGGGCGCACCGACGACCGCCGCGAGAACGCCCATACCGAAGGAGCCGAATAGGTCGTTGCGCCTAGCGATGGAGGCATCGGCACCGACGAGACGGCTACCCAGCTCATAAACGCCGAGTAGATTAAGCCCGAAAAGAAAGAAGATCGCGGTTAAGACCACCACAAAGCCGGGGCTCTGCAGCTGGAAACCCCAGCCGATCTGCTCGCCGACCGCGCGGAGCAAAAAGAGAGCGCCCGCCAGTGCCAGAAAGCTCAACACCACGCCAGCCGTATAAGCCAGTCCGTGGCGCAAGGCATCGCTCCGCGTATGCCCCGCATGCTTCAATAAAGAAAAGACCTTCAGCGACAACACGGGAAGCACACAAGGCATAATATTTAAGATCAACCCTCCAAGAAAGGCCAGAGCCAGAAAGCCTGGTAGGCCCAGCGACAGAAGGCCCTGCTCAAAACCAACTGACTCAAGCTCCGTCGGCTCATGAATAAGGGCAGGCGGTGCGTCTCCGATCTCGACGGTGACCTGCCAAGCCTTCTCGCCGGACTGCAGAATACCACGAATTGAATTCGGTGGTGCATCCAAGAACTGTACGTCCAGCGGTAAACGCAACTCAGCCCGCTTCGACGCAGGGTAACTCAAAGTCTGTTTCTCATTAGGGTCGATATAGCCTTCTTTTTCCGCATAAAAATAAAGGTCGTCGGGAATCGCCTCGCCTTCAATCACGAGCTCTAATTCGGAATTATCGGGATAGGCGGAAACGACCCACGGACTTTGCTCTTTTGGCTGCCGGGCACGTGTCTTTTCAAAGGCATCAGCATCCACTCCCGGCAATGCCTTGGCCGCTACCGGCATTGAGATTTCTAGACTCGCGCCGCCCGGCAGGCAGGCTTCTTTGCAAATCAGCCAAAATAAATCGGCAGCAATACTCAGGATCTGCCCTAGCTCAAGCGTATCCGAGGCGCGCATCGTCACGATCAAGACGACTTCCTCCTCATACCCGTAGCTCATTAATCCACCGAGTTCGATACGTTCTGGTGCCGGCCACTGAATCTCCCCGGCCTCGATACCTTCGGGCAGAGTCCACTCGATCGAAGTCGCCAAGCCACTTGCACCGGGATTTTGCCAATAGATGTGCCAGTGCTCTTCGAGTTTAAATCGCACTGCGAGGTCGAAGCTCGCACCGGGCACGATGGCGCTCTGCGCTGCGATGAGCTCAACTGTGGCGTGCTCGGCCTGCACTGGCGCGGCACGCGCGGCTCCAGCGGCGAATAAAATAAAGAAAAAGCAAAGACGCGTCAGAGTAAGCAGCATAGAATAGAGATAGCATGAGCGGAGATTTTATTCCAGTAGAAGTCAAAAACTCTGTCAGCGCTGAATCTGAAAAGACGCGCGACCGCCAAATCAACCGACCCATCGTAAGGAAATGCTAAACCCAACGATGTTTACTTATGCCATTGCTACGCTTACTCACCCTAACCGCCCTCTTGCCACTCATGAGCTCTGCAATCGAAAAAGCCTTCCCACCCACCGAGGCAGGTGCCTTCGAGATCAAAACCCTGCCCGCCGCACGCCTCATCGCTGCGCAAAGCGAGGCTGCCTATTTTGACGAGAACAACGGTCTTTTCCGTCCACTCTTCCGCTATATACGAGCACGCAATATCGCCATGACCACTCCAGTCGAAGCCGAAATCGAGCCTGGGGTGATGTATTTTTACATCGGCGCCGACGTGGATGCTGAAGTCCTCGAAGCCACGGAAAATGTCAGCGTGCATGCGCTGCCCGAGCGAATAGTCGCCAGCCACGGGGCTCGCGGTAGCTACAGCGAAGCCAATTTTTCAGCCACCGCCGCTGCGCTTCGCACATGGCTCGCAGACCACGATACCTACGTAGTGGCCGGCGAGGCACGTGGCATATTTTGGAACGGCCCCTACGTGCCGGGCATATTCAAACGCTTCGAGGTACACATCCCCGTGCAGTTAAAACACTAGATCGGTCTTAGCCACATGTCGCCTACCTACTCCATTATCATTCCGGCCTACAACGAAGGCCGTGAGTTACCTGCCACGCTGCAGGCGATCCGAGCGGCTATGGCTGAGGTCTCCGCGTCCGGCGAATGCATCGTGGTGGATAATCATTCGAGCGACGACACGGCCGAAGTCGCCCGCGCGCACGGCGCGGACCTCGTCGTCTACGAACCCATTAATCAGATCGCCCGGGCGCGCAATGCCGGTGCCGCCGAGAGCCGTGGCCGCTATCTCATTTTTATCGATGCCGACACTCGGATCCAACCGGAGCTGCTGGCCGAGGCACTCCGCCAGCTCGATCATGGAGACTGTGTTGGCGGCGGATCGGTGGTGCGTTTTGAGGGTGCAGTCGGCTTGATTGGGCGCTTCGGCATCGGCCTATGGGAGCGCATCTCCAAGCTCACACGCGTCGCGGCAGGGAGCTTCCTCTTCTGCCTGCGCGAGGCCTTTGATGATGTCGGCGGCTACGACGAGGCGCTCTACGCCAGCGAGGAAGTCCGCTTTTCTCGCCAGATCAAACGGTGGGGTGCCAAACGGGGGCTATGTTTCAGAATTCTTGACCTCGCTCCAGTGATGACCTCCGCACGCAAACTGCAATGGTATTCAGGTCTACAAATCCTCGGCTGGGTCGGGCTCATGATCGTGCTGCCCTTCGCCGTGCGCTCTCGCAAGCTCTGCGGCTTTTGGTATGATCGGCCCAAGGTGGAGACGTAGCGATATTTTGTCGCCACCGTCCGCGTAGAATAACAAAGCCACACGGTGGAGGCAAAGCAGGATGGAACCAAAATTAGCCACACAAG
>Ga0209504_1000682_pt1 | contig 28728 bp, 38 predicted proteins | sample COGITO_mtgs_1005_FD_184791 | JGI IMG/M metagenome (GOLD analysis project Ga0209504, IMG submission 184791) | Pelagic marine microbial communities from North Sea - COGITO_mtgs_100511 (SPAdes) (version 2) | ecosystem: Environmental > Aquatic > Marine > Epipelagic ...
GACGATTGGGACGATATAAGCCTCAAATGTGAACTCATCCATGTCCAAATAGTTACATGCCGTAACACGATGCATTAATAGTTGCTTCATTTTTTGCCTCGGTACTCTCATAAGACCCGTCGGGGGTCAAAATATGCTGTTATTTACTTACATCACCCCCATGGAACCACACCACAGAGCCGTCGCCAGCTGTCAGAAACTACCCCCCCCACCACCTACCTTTCTATTACCTGCGATATGCCTGATGACCTACTGATTCGAGGGATAGCATCCTGCCTAGATACTACCTACCTAGTGCATGTCATTGTTTTGTAAGTGGATCTCGCCTTGAATCTCTCCAACGTCGTCGTCTTCAAGGTCCAAGTCAGCCAAAAAAGCCCCATTAAACTGAACAATCTCCTGTTTTTCTGGAGCAACCCAACCCTCAGCCTTGAACAGCTGTTCGATGGCTCGTAAGCGGTCAGAATCCTTCTCTGCTGCCGTTCCGAGAACCTCCAGCCGACTCACCCACTTAGCCCTTCTATCCTCTGATTCCTTGCTCATATTCGCCCTTATAGCCTCAATTGATGCCTTTACACCAACATTCACTAACAAACGCGGTCCCTGTACATTGGGATGCGTATATCCTGCTAGCTCTGCTGATCTGGTCGCGTTGCCTGTTTCGGTGTAGTACTCGACGAACTTCTGCTGCCTGAGATTGATTGGCTTCACTGGTTCGGTTGTCTTGCTCTCTATGTGCATCTGTTACATCCCCCTTAGGAGAGGTCGGTATTAGGGTGAGGTTTGATTTTTCCCGCCCTACAAAAATTTGCCGATAACCGTAATGGCTGCGGCGAATAGAATCCAAGCCGCTCGCTCTACCACCATGCCTCTGCCTGCTGCTCTGGCGACGGTTGTCTCTGTGTCTCTGATGTTTCCCTCTAATAGATCCAGCCGGACCTCGTGCCGATCCAGCCGCTTATGACTGCTAACCAGCCGCTCATCTATCCGAGCCAATATGGCGACGGTATCAGTCAGCTGGTCGAGCTTTACCTCAATTCGGTCGAATCTTTTCTCAATATCCAATTGCATACCGCCAGCTCTGTGTCTAGGAGGGTTGAACCTCGTTTATATGTGCTGAAATTATACCACCAATGACAATTAAATGAATTATTTTCGTCTGTAGGTGTTGACAAGGGTATCCCCTAGAGATTATGGTGCAACCATCAAGTGGTAATTTGCCACTGAGACACACCGACCTAGAGGTTCTAGGGGCGCTCGGAGAATCCAAGGATGGTTTCAATGAGTGAAGCGGCAACAACCCATAAGTGTCTGCGTCTATGTGGCGCACTGATGAGATCAACCAAGATCGAAACACTTAAGCCTGAGGAGGCAACCCATGACTATTCAAGTACTGATCAAAAACAACTACGGCAACCAAGTCGTCTATCCAACCTGCGAAGTCGGTGAGACCTTTGCCCTGATAGCTGGGACCAAGACCCTGACGGATGAGACCCGCGCCCTGATGAAGAGACTCGGCTATCAGTTCGAAGCCAAGGCGGTGGAGTTATGAGCTTCGCACCGTTTAGCGTCATGTCCCGACTGACAGGCAGCTTTCAGCACAGCAATGGCAACGACTTCGAATATGAGCCGAACAGCCCTGCCGACAGCTGGCTACCAGTGGTCAACTACCCTCACCGAGTCTGGGTTCAGACCAGCCCAATCAACGACTCCGGCTGGCGATATGCCAACGTCAAAAAGACTGTCGCCTATATCGTTGTTGATGAGGACGACCACGGTCAGCCAGTGATCGAGAAGTGGTCAATTAAGAATCACCGCAACTTCCATTGAGTAAGCACTGAGAGCGCCTTCACTGAGGGCGTTCAACTGTATTTATTCCAACCCAGCCTGAGGAGGCAAACCATGACTAAGAAATACGAAGAGCTGTTCCAAGACGTAACTGACCGAATCATCGAGAACCTTGAGAGTGCCACCGACTGGCGCAAACCTTGGAAGTCTATCTGCGACGGTTCAGTACCCCACAATGCCAGTACAGGCAAACCATACAGCGGCATCAACTGGCTCAACCTTGGGCTTAAGTCTGCCAAGTGGGGCAGCAATGGCTGGATGACCTACAAGCAGGCAACTGCACTAGGCGGCAAGGTGCCATCAGCTAAAGACGAAAACGGCGGCTGTGAGTATGTCTGGTTTATGGCTCGGTCTAGCTATAAAGACAAGGCAACCGGTGACGACAAGATGGGCTTCATTAACAAATGCTTCGCAGTCTGGAACGTGGCACAGATCGAAGGGCTGGAGGGTATCAAGTCTTACACTCCACCAGCTGCTGGATCAGGTGCCGCGAATGTGCTGGCTGAGTCTCTAGGTATCAATCTCCAGTACGGCGGGGACAGTGCCTGCTTCATCCCTTCAGCTGACGTGATCAAGATGCCTTCAGTTGATGCCTTTAAGGATGAGGCAAACCACGACGCGACACTGCTGCACGAGATGGTCCACTGGACCGGTCACAGTTCACGCCTCAAGCGTCAGATCACAAACAGCTTCGGCTCTGAGGGTTATGCATTTGAGGAGCTGGTCGCAGAGCTGGGTTCGGCAATGGGTGGCGCTCTGTTGGGTATCCCTTACGAGGGTTTGCAGCACGAGTCCTATATTAAGAGCTGGCTCAAGTCTCTCAGGTCTGACCCTAAGCATATCGTTAAGGCAGCCAAGCAAGCCTCTCAAGCTATTCACTACTTAGATGAGAACGGTAGTACTTCCCTACTAGAGAAGGCGGCATAGGGGTGAGGGGTTTGTTTTCCCCGCCCCGAAAAATTCTAGCTGATGAGCACCGGACGGTAACCGGTCGAAACGCCCCACGGGCGTCCTAGATAACCATAAGCCTGAGGAGGCAACCCATGAAAGAGATTTTTCACAACACCATATCTGTAGAGGCTGGCATTAGAGGCTCAAAAGAATACTGCTTGTATTGGCAGGATGAGGACGGCAATAACTCAGAGTTTATCTGCGTCGTTCACGGATTCGACAACGCGGTCAGAGTAGCCAACGGCATAGCCCACGAGCAGGTCGAGTTTGTAAAGCACCCTTGCTTCGACCCAGATGAGCTACCCGATCCAGACGATATTGCCGAGCTTCAGTCAGCCATGCAGGAAAATGCCGACGAAAGATACCAGCTCCCTCACTAATCCAACTGATGAGACCAGTTAGTTACTGGTCGAAACGCACTCCGGTGCGTCTTGGAAAACTAATGCCTGAGGAGGCAGATCATGAGACTAGAAATACTTCAAGAGATTCAAGAGTACAGCGAATGGCTGTTCAGTGACTGGGAAGACGGCATTAGCAGCTCTGACTTTCACACCCCAATTAGAGGCGTCCTATTAGACCACAGCATTAAGTGGGATGAGATTGGCGAGACTTGGCAAAACCTTTGCCGCACAGCAGTTAATAACGGAATAGGAGCAACGAGATGAGTACAAATTTTTACCAGCCCAAATATAACCCCCACAACGACAAGCGTCGCGCTTGGTTCGCTTACAAGGGCGAAGGGGTCTACGGGCTAGAGGACGGCAAGGTCTACAGTTACAAGTGCCTGCGGGCAGCGAGCGGCTTACACCTTGAGTGCCTCAGGACCAGAATCAGAGACGAGAACCTTGGCAACCCCAAGGTATCCAGCTGGCTGGTAACGGACTTCACTCTAAGGGAAAGCCAACGGACACCCTTTGCCGCCGCAAAGGAAAAGGCTCCCAACCGGCGAGATGCTGTTCGCGCTGAGAAGATCAACAGGTGCATAGGTTCTAGCGAATCAATGTCTCAGGCATGGCTGAAGAAACCACTACTAAAAGGAAGTTGCTAATGACCATACAAGCCCCGCTCACGCTGCCAGTCAGAAGAGGATGTCCACCAACCAGTGGAAAGTTCTCTGACCGAGCAACCCTAGAGGACTACTGCCGAACCAAGTACAGCGCAGGCTGGACTATAAGCCGAATTAGCCACTACGCAGGGATCAGCAGTGGCACCAGCAAAAGCATTCTCTATCCAACTGACGAGACCAGATAGTTACTGGTCGAAACAGCCTGCGGGCTGTCTTGGAAAACTACTTGCCGAGGAGGCAATCATGACAACTGAAATAATCGACTGTACCCCAACGTGGGAAGAAGCCGCACGCCTGCTGGTTCACACCCTTCAGTGCAATCCCCAAAACGAGATGGCTAAAGAAGAGCTGCTACGCATGGGCAAGATCATCGACCAGCAGCAGCGACGCATCAAAGAGATAAAGGACGCGATGAAAGAGATAAGGGGCGCACTATGAGTTATTACATTGCCAAGATTCGAAACGGCGTCATCCCTGCCGATAGCATGGGGCTTCAGCGCTACGACATTAAACACCGTCTGGGCGACTACAAGGCACCCCTAGTTAATGACTTGGAGTTTGTCGTTTATCGGGGCTTAAAGAACCTGCAATTCGAGAAGCCTTACGCCTTCTACAGGTCTCAGGGTGGAAAGCTCAAGCGTGACAAGTACCGCACTGCAATCACCCAGATCCGCGAGATGTTCAAGGAGGTGGCGTGATGGGTGACAGTAAATTCAAGTGTGAGTCCTGCATCTTCTGGGGTGACTATGACGACCTGCTGATAGTTCGGGAGGTTGACCATGAACCATACGGTGATACCACTGTAGAGAGAGAGACCATCTACTGGCATTGCCCTGACTGTAATAGTGAAGAGGTAACCGAGTGGGTGGAAGCAGGGTGAGGGGATCTTTATTCGCCGCCCAACTTTTTTTGCTCGCCACCTTCATCGTGATCGTGACCCACTTATATCTCAACCCAGTAACACAATAGGTCAAAAAATAAACCATTTGTGTACTTAGCTTTATTCCCCCAATTGCGCTAGGCATTAGCGCTTTTCTGACGCTACGGATGGCGTCTCTTTTTTGTTCATTTTTTAGGTGCCATCGAGTGGTTGCATCTAATAAATTAACCAAGAGGAAGACCCTATGTTCTATTTTGATAAGAAGCTAATCCAAGCAGGCATTGCCGATACACGATCGCAGTATTTAGCCCAAGCACTAGACAACCTTCACGCTGCTATATCGCACTGCGATATACCTAATCGCAGATTGTTCGCGGAGATGCACCCTTACGCTGTCTGTGCAGCAGTAGAGTACGCCAAGGTCGAAGACCTCAACCAAGACCTGTGGGGCGGCGGTGATTGTACAGACTGGGTATCTGACTATTCGGAGTATGAAACTGAGTGCCAGTTACGCCCACTGAAAGACAATGTAGTTACCTTAGGTGACTTTAGATGACCGTTATTGACGCGGCGATAGCCGTGCCTGTCCTGATATTGTTTGCTATCCTTCTACAGGGAGCAGCATGGATCGTGGCAGATAAGGAAAGAGAATTTCATGAGCGAAAGCAAAAGCGGGAGCGAAAGCGTGAACACTAATGAAGAACTAGCCAAACTAATGGCAAAGCACAACCTTAGCGTTCAAGATGTCGCCGATCTTATAGAGGTCAGTTATGACTCAGTGATCAACTGGAGCAGGAAAACTAGAGTAGCACCCATGCCTAAAGTTGCACTGCTAGCACTGCGTTTGAGTATCGAACTAAAGCGCTTATAGGAATAAGAAAGACCCACTTAGGATGCCGGTCTGTAGTCCCCAAGATGCGGACTGGCTCCAACCCTTCACACAGGATGCAATCTAGTATCCCCTGCCTGCTAAACCAATACTCCCCATTGCCTGTAACTATCACCCAGTAGTCAGCGATAGATACGCTGAATGCCGACGGCTTGTTATGGTAGTACTCAATCACAATGTTGCCGGTCTTCTGGCTCATCGGATCGTACTTAACCTCAACAGTCTTCTGTAATTCTGGGATCTCAATATCAAACTCAGGGTGCAGACCCTCAGCTCTTTTGGCGTTTGGAAACAGAGAGCGCAACCGCCGAAGTAAATCATCCTCGACAGCCACGCCTCGCTTTAGATCCTCTTTAAATCCCATTGCGTTCCTTCTTCCATAACGTCATAACGCCATGCTCAACCAATTGTCTGGTGTGGCTTGGTGTTGCGTTACGGGGAATGCTGTCTATCGCTGCCTTACGCTCATCCTTACTAGGCAGGTCCAGTATGTTGCTGGGCAAGTAGTAAACCAGTGTAGCCTTGGCAAGATCATGGAAGGCTGGCTCTAGGTTATCCTCTATGTATTTAAGGCACTGGGGGTAGTAGGTTTTTTTCGCCGCCGATTTTATTTGGGCATTAAATTCTGCTGGTCTCATTTGGAACCTCAAGTGACTCTCGCATTAGCAAGATGCCCGTCTGCCAATCGACCGTGATCGTCTCAGCGAGCTTCATTGAGTAGTCCCTCATAATCCATAATGGGAATACCATTTTGATTGGTTGCCTGTCGTACTTGTATATCAGCACTGGGATGTGGGTATCGCCCGCCGATGTCTTGGCTTGCTCCCACCACTCAGGCTTGTACCAGTGACCACTGGCGTATCGCTTGGCTTCAATCATCAGGTTGTGAAACTCAATGTCAGCTTTGCCAGCGGTCTGATACTGGTCGAGGTTTCGCTTTAGGTGATTGGCGCAGTCGCCGAACTCATCTTGAAACATCTTGATAAGCTCACGCTCGAACGCATGACCCTTAGCTCGACCGTTGATCAACGATCTGCCTCAATTAGCTCCAGCTGAAGTAGCCACTTAAGGTATACCTGCGCTTTCTCTAGGCTCTGAACTTTACCATTAGGATGATTTTCGTAGCGCCAGACGTACTTCTGAACATTGCCCTTCAAGTATCCCTTGTACTGCTCGTCATTCATGGACGCCTTGATTGCTTCAATGCATTCAATGCCGCCTGCTGCTTTTTGATAATGAGCTGGCTTGTTTACTGCATCCCACATTGCGGGTGTTGTTTCATTCAGTTTATTCATCTTGCTTCTCCATTAATTTGTTTTGCGTCCACTCGAGGAGGAACAGCTGGGTGCCATACCTTTCCTCAAATCTCCGTTTGAATGGGTGGCGACTTGTGTAACTCGCATTGTCTTCACCACCACGATGGTGCTTGTAGCAAAGGGGTATAGACTTTAAGTGCGCCCCCTCTTTCGTCTTACCGTCTATGTGATGCACCTCAGCTGGCGTGAAAACATTGAACTGACGATGGCATACGCAACAACCAAGCTGCGTAATGTTGTCCATCCACTTCTTATCAACTGCGTTCGCGCCACGTCCCTTCATGTTCCGTAAACTCTCCGCTCAGCTCTCTCGCTAGCCAGCCTCGACTGCCATATTTTAAATTCCACCTCAGCCGCGAGCGCCTCAGCCTTTGCTGCCGCCAGATGCCCCCTAGCCCGACCCTTTGCTAGCCGAGCCTCGAAGACATTATTGTCCTCATCTGCCGAGCGCAGCTGGTGGGCGTTAGTCTTAGCACCTCTTGCCTCAGCTATAACCATTACCTGCGCGATGATTTTCTTTTCCTCTGCTTCAGCCTGAAGCACGGCGAACTCAGCCTTGCCGACAAGATCTCCTGCTCGCCGTATCTTCATTGCAAAATCTTCTTGATCCATCTTTAACTCTCCTTTGAATAATTAATGTAATAACGTGGCTTGCCCTTCTTTCGGTCTCGGTACTGACAGCACTGGCTGTCAAACTCGAAACCAACTTTTCCTTCGTACTGACCGTTCCGGTTCTTTAGTACCTCTAGATACATATCCCACTGCTTGGTGTACTGCTCGTCCGGCTCTTCACCCAGCATCTCAGCCTGCTCAAGCTGCTCGGTCTTTCTTTTGTTCTTCCACACTGAGAGGAATCCATCAGCCAAATCGGTAATCGATCCAGAACCCTTAACGTCATACTTGTTGGGCGCTGCATACTCTGACTCGCCCTTCCTGACGTGGGTCACGATGAAGATCGTTACAGGGAATGACAGTTTGAAATTGACCAGCTTCTCAATGAACTTTTGCTGACCCTCGTAGTCATCCTGCCTAACCATGTTGGTAAGCGAATCGACAATGAAGGTATTGATGCCGTAACGTCGGTATGCATATTCAAAGCAGGACATCAGGTCTTCAGGCTTGGGGGTAAGCTTGTCAACGAACAACCATAGGTTCGGGCACATCCACTCCAAAAGTTTCTTGCGGTAAGGCTGTGGCGGGGCAGCACTGCCAGCTGCCTGCCTGACCATTCGCCCCATTGTTGCCTTCGGCGTCATCTCCATAGAGGCAATCAAAACCTTCTGGTCCTGCTGTACCGCGTTGAGTGCCAGTTGGTTTAGCCACATCGACTTGCCGTGACCGTTGATACCGCAGACACCCCAGAGTTCGTTAGGTCTAAACTTAATGTCCTCTTCGTCTAGTTTCTCCCAGCCAGACCCAAACCCCTGAGTATCGTCACTCTGATTCTCAAAGAAGTCATCGATGTCTGCCTCGAAATCCAGAACAGAACGCAAGGTCTCAGGGTCTTTCCACCGAGCCTCCTGATAGGCACACTCCAGCATCCATCGCGCCTGCTCATAACCGTTCTTCTGGAGCAACTCGTTAATGTCTTTGGTTGGAAGGTTTACCCTGTAACAACGGTCGCCCAGTCGCTGCATAATTTCTGCGGCGGCTAGCTCACCCTGTTCATCCATGTCTGTAGCTATAAGAATCTCTTCAAAGCGCGCCAGATTGTCGTATTCGTGGGCGATCCACTTGGTTTGTTTAGCGCCTTTTCCTCCGCCCATCGGAACTGATAAGGCTGGGAACCCCAGTTCGCCGCATGCAATGGCATCCCACTCACCCTCTGTAATCCATATCTTTCTGGCGGTATCAGGAACTGCCTGCCACCCAAACAAGATTGGTTTCAGGTCTTTCTGGGTAGATGGGTTGCCGTCATGGTTGATCGGCTTGGTCTTAAGGAATGTCTCTTTGCCTTGAGTATCGAAGAACGGGAACACAACATCCTGCCCACCCCTAGCATCGGTCTCATATATCTTGTATCGGAAACACACCTCCCCTACGTCTTTGAATCCTCGCTTCTCCATGTATTCATGCAGGTGTTCGTGTTCGTTCTTCGGGGGTGGAGTAGGCTGGGTGTAGTTTCTTTTTTCCGCCGGAGCAACTTTTTTGGCAGGGGTATTGTCTCGTATTCCGTAGCGTTTCTTCGCCCAGTCCATAGCGTCAACCAAGGACATACCTTGCGAGTACATGATGAGATCCAGAAGGTCTCCACCCTCGCCTGTACTAAAGTCCATCCACTTGCCGCACTGATCGCCGTTAAGATAGACAGACATACTCCTGCCCTTCTCTCCTTGAATCGACCCAATCTTGTAGCAACCAGACTCAACCCGACCGTCGGGATACAGTTCGTTGCAAATGCCTGCGGCGTGAGGTGCTAGGTGATGAGCCAGCTCTTTGATGTCCATCATTTGACAGCCCCCAACAGATCATTCTTTCTGTCGTGACCCTTGAAGCACTTCAATGCCGCCCAGTCAGGGTTGCCGATTCTTTCCCAGCCTCGGCTTATTGCGTAGTCCACAACACCTGAGACATCGAACCCTTGGCGCTTCATTACTTTGAAGTCTTCAGTCTGGGAGGTAATCATTTTCGCAGCAGGCTTTCTGCCCTTACGCTTTTCTAATTTGTACTCCCACCACTTAGCCCAAGGCTTGTTAGCAATACCTTCAGGTGAACCGTTGAGGATTGAAGAACGCCAGCATGTTTGTTCTTTCTTATCTTCGTTAGTAGAGATGTTTGTTCTTTGGGTCTGATTAGCTTGATCTGGATTAGCTTGATCTGGGTTAGCTTGATCTGGGTTTTGATGATCTGGTGGAAACACACCCTTAACATCAGTTACCAGCCAGTCCCACCGAACAACTTGACCGCTTTCGTTGCGGACCATCTGCCTGCGAATATAACCGGCACCATCAAGCTCTTCAGTAATGCGAGACATCTTGACGTTACCCACACCGAAGACAGTGCAGAGTTGGTTGTTAGTTATTTGCCAGTCATCGACATGGCTAAGAAGATATACCAGAACACCAAGACTTTCGGGAGAAATGCCATCGGCTCTAAACTCGCTAGCGCTAGTGCCGCCACGAAGAAGTAGGTTTGGTATGCGTGTGTAATGGTCTTGCTTTAAATTTGCAGGACGAAAGATCATTGATATGACAGCTCCATGTAGTTTTTAATTTCAATCGAGCAGAGATAATAATCTGACAGTAGTTAATAAGCAAACAAAAAATGACCACGCTCTTGTTATTTGCGTTTTTATATGGACAATCCAAAAAAAAGGAGGACTTCATGGATGACAATAAAAAGACACAGAGAGCTGCAATATTCGGCGCTGCATTGGACGCTGCCGGAGTCCCTGAGTGGGGGCGGGGGGCTAGTATCGTTAAAGCAACTGGGTGCAGTCCTGCATCGGCTCAAGCTTGGATACGAGGTAGCCTGCCAAGTGATGGGGAGCGTATCGTACAGCTCTGCGACCTTTATAAAATAGACCTATACCTATGGGTCGATCTAAAGACTAGAGATGAAAGTAAGGACATTAACATCTTATTAGAAGCTATCGTTTACGTTAAGGATTTCGAGGAGAAGTCTAATTTCACGCTGACTCCAGCACAGTTTGCACACCTATGCAGCGCCTATCTTGATGAGAATAAACGAGCCAACATTGATGAGATCGTGTCAATCTTAAAAACATCTTAACTTTTCCTTAATAACCTATACGTACAATTTAACTTTAGCTGATACGGATATCGGCTTACAAATCAGAAGGATAAAATTAAATGTCTGCACCTCTACCGCGCATATCATGTGAAGAAATATACAAACTTATTGAAAATAACAAAGACCTTACGGAAATCTTTGGAAAACCACGCACTGCCGCCCCATATTTAAAATACTTAAATAGCATTAGTATTAATAAACCTGTATTAAGTAGTTAATAATAATCTGATAGTGTTGATATAAATTTAAAGGTTGTGTAGTATGTCTCTTGAACTAACGGAGACATTACATGGATACGCTTACTTGCGCCCACATCTGGGCGACACTATCTGATATAGACGTAGCACCATTCTGCACCGAGACCGAGGTTGTTGGGGATCAAGTCCTGACTTATCTGCCTTGGATGAAAGCGCACGAAATCATGATGAACACATTCCCTGAATATAACTGGGAATTTACCGAAGACCCTACCGGTCGCGAATGCCACTATTTTGATGATGGCTCTGCCGAAGTACGTTGCCGAATGACTATCGGCGGGCAGACCAACATCACTTATCTACCTGTCCACAGGTCAGGCAAGGCTATCAACTCCCCTTCAGCAACTGATATCAATACTGCTAAACAGCGGTGTCGGGTTAAGGCTATGGGCGAGTTTGGTCTTGGCTACACCATGTGGCTTTCGTCTCAAATCAAAGAGATTGAAGAGGCTAATGTTTCTGAAACTGAACAAAGTATATCTTTAGAAACAGATGAAGCAGCAGAGGCTATCAAGGTCAAAGAAGTCTGGAAGCTCTGCAAGTTTGATGAAGCTAAGACGCTGTCCGAAGCCACGAAGAAATACGACAAGCTTAAGGTCCAACTAGCCAACCGTGGTCTAACGGATGACGGCGTCTACTGGGCTAGGTTATGTGAGCAGCGTGGATGGAGGGCTAGCAAATGAGCCTAGCTATTCAAGGGTCACCAGAGTGGCACCGTATGCGCGCTGGCAAGATCAAGGCATCTGTATGTGCCGCGCTAGAAGGTAAGCATCCGTACATGAAGCCTGCCGATTTGGTTCGCCAAGAGGTAAGAGCTTTATCTGGCGCTGAGTCTGAGTTCAAGATGGTTCCGGCTGTCGCGCACGGACAGTTTATGGAAGACCATGCCCGAATCTTCTTAGAGGATCTGCAAGGCTACACGGTCGAAGAGACTGGCTTAGTTGTTCACCGAGAGCATGACTTTATCGCGGCAAGTCCCGATGGTCTCATCGGAATCGATGGCTGTGTCGAAATTAAATGCCCTTTCCCGCAGTACACGAAGACCCCCTACTCTATCTTCTCACCCAAGCGAAGCATGTACCTGATGCAGGTTTACATGCAGATGGAAGTGCTGGATGTCGAGTGGTGTGACTTTATCTGTTACTTAGCTAAGAACGAAACAGCTGAGCCACAGTACACGTTAGAGCGAGTCCACCGTAAGGAAGACTTTCTGACTGAGCTGCTGAGCCGCAAGTATCTGCCACAGCCTGAGAAGGGAACCATTAGCCGCCTTGACCTTTACCGATGCTGGTACAACTGGATTCAAGAGCAGTATCGGGATGAGGTTACTCGCAGCGAGCACGTTAAAACAATTGAGGTTGATGCACCCGAGGTCATCAAGACCGACGAGGAATTGAACCGACTGACTGCGATGCAGAACAGGATCGCAGACATTAAGTCACGTATTGGTGACGACTTAGAAACCTTGGATGTACTGGGTAAAACCAGTGACTCCCTGAAAAAAGATATCGCCGAGCGGTACAAAGGTTCTGTCAGTAATGGCAAGACCACCGTGAAGGTGATTATGAAGACCCCACCCATTGACTACCGTCAAGCGTTTGAATTTTTAGGCGGTGAAGATGAGGTGTTAAACAAAGACGAGTCTCTTGATTCTTTCCGAAGAACCACAGGCACTATGCAAGTACAAATCCATCATGGAGAGCAGTTATGAACCAGACACCATCAGCATTTGAATCCCTAAAAGCAGGCAAGGGTCGCCTATACCCAATGCCTAAAGAAAAGCGCATTGAAGAATGGAACCGTCTCAAGCAGTACGACTGGGCTACTAAGGCTCACGTTCCGAAATTCGACGGCTTTATTAAAATCAATCGCGATTTAGTCGCCGCTTTGCAGGCTGCACTTGATGCAAACGGTGGCAATGATTTCCGGTACAACATTAAAGTTTGTGAGCAGATGGGTGATGACGGTACAACCATCCAGCAGCTCAACGTGGACTACTGGATTCCTAAGCCTAACCCTAACGCCCAAGCTTCAGCACCAGCCTCCGCGCCTGCTGACGACTTCTTGGACGACGACCTACCTTTCTAAGGACATATAAATGCCTCTAAGAATATCCCGATCAGTTGGAACCGTTTTTTATGGCGGGGAAAACCTCGACCCAGAAGACCTAGAAGGTACTTTTGATCATCGAGTGTATGTTCGCGGGGTAGTTGACTTGGAAGGCAGGCACGAAACACACCTGAACGTACATTCAAAGCGTTTAGGACATCAGGAGCATGTGCTTACAGCTGGGGGCAAGAGTCTCCAGCTTACTGATGCAGTGTTTGTCGAGATGACAGGTGTACAACCCTACTTTACTAAACCAGCCCTTAAGTGTCCTGAGTGTGGCAAGACTGGCGCTCCAGCGGAAAGCTCTTATATGTTCCCGCAAGCCAAGCTGCTTATCGGCGGACCAAGAAGCTATCAAATAGTGCGTGATGACGCGAGGAAGAAAAAATGACCGAAGAGTTAAAAGTAATAAATATCGACAACACCCCTTACCTGATTGACGACATCAGCGACTCTTGTAAGGAAATGCTCAACACTGCCCAGCAGACCAACGCAGCTATCGGAATGATGGGCACTTTGATTCAGGCTGCACAGAAAGGCGCTGACTTGAATATGAAAGAAGCTGTAAAGCTTTTGCCTGAGCCTTACAAAGTCGAAGAACCAGAGTCTTCCGAGACTCACTAGCTCCCCTAGAAGGTCATGGCATTCCTCCTCATGCTCATGATTCCACAGGCTTGGTCTACCTGCCCTTCGCAACAGACCTATTTTTAGGGATCTAAGCATGGTATTGTGCCAGTGCTGTTGGTCTCTTCATGGATTTTAATGGAGATACTTTATGGATAGTGTCATGACGTACAAAGAAGTAGCCGAGCTGTACCTTCGTGAGCCTTCGAAGAAGCACAACGAAAAGCAGAAAGGTTGCAAAGACATCGTGAATGAAATGATTGATCGGTGGGGAGACCTGCCTATTACGAGTTTCCAAAAGAAAGTTTTGCCGTTGCAGTTTCTGTCTGAGGTTAGACAGAGAAAGAACCGGTGGACTGGAGAGCCTGTATCAAATGGCTTTGTTAATAACTACATCACTTACTGTCGTGCGGTATTGGTTTATGCGAGAGATGAGCTGGAGATTATCGACAAGGCTCCTAAGTTTGAGCAGCTTCCGGAAGTGCAGCGTGAGATCTTTTTAACGCCTGTACAGTGTCGAGAGTTGATGCGGTGGTTGGATGAACTCAGGGCGGACATGGTTGAGTTTGCATTGTGTTGCGGACAACGCAACAAGATGATCAGGCTCTTAAAGTGGACCTCGGTTTCTGAAGACTTCACCATGATGCACTTGGCGGCAAGGGATGCAAAGAACGGGCTTACGACTTCGTTCCCTCTTAATAGAGATGCTCAGCGAATCTTGAAACGTCGCTGGGATAAGAAGCTAGAACTTGAGCGGCGGTATCCGTACCTCGTCAAGAGCAAGCTGAAAGGGATTGAGTATGTGTTTGTTCAGGAGCATCGAAGTGTACGCAGTAACGGTAAGCCGTTCTCGTTCACGTCGTTGACGAATGAGACTTGGCGTCGAGCTGTAAAGAATGCAGGTCTACCCAAGGGCGTTGTGTTTCATACATTGAGGCACACGTTTGCTAGCTGGCACATTATGTCAGGAACAGGTGAGACGACGTTGATGGAGCTGGGTGGTTGGACTTCACCCAAGTCGATGAAGCGTTACACGCACTTGAACCATGAGCATAAAGCGAAGGCTGCGAGTAAGTTAGAAGGTATGGTATCGAGGTCGGGTCTGGAACACAGATAGTTTCTTTCCACCCAACTGTACATCCATACATGAACGAACTATAAGGTTATAATGTAGTCTCTGGCAAAACACGTAAGCCATTGATATTAAAAAGGAAATAGGGATTATTTTGGTCACCATAGAAATCTTCAACGATTACATATGACCGTGAGACTCTTCCCTAAATCCTATTAAATCAACAGCTTGCAAAACGGGACCAACAGCAAATTCCCGCCAGAGACTACATCTTACCTCACTCGGAGATAGGATATGACGCAAGAAATTATACCCATCCTAAGTAACAGAATGATAACGCCTGACGGTACGATACTTGAGTCTCGCTACCGGCATGACTATGTAACTCACCTAGACAACAACGGCAAAGAGTACATGCTGGATGGCGGTTTAGATTATGTGCGTAGTTCTGCTAACGGCGATGAATACCTGCTAACTATTTATGCCGACTACTCTCACGAACTGATAAGGCTGCATGCCAAATGGGGCACTTATGGCAAGGAGAGTGACCAGCCACTGAAGTATGTAGCGATTGCTGATTTAGAAGATAACCATCTTCGAGCAATCTTAGACACGCAGAAAAAAACTATGCGTCCTGCCTTACTCAAGGTAATGCAAGATGAACTGGAGTATCGAAACGATGACGCTCCCAAGTGAAAGGTACAATGCAATATTGAGAACAGAGAGTTTTCTTAGTGAACTGCAAGACCCATCCAAGACCCCTAGAGTTCCTAAGTATATACGCGAGAAAGCGCGCAGTTGCTTGAGACATTATCCCCATGAATATCATTTGGAGCATCTTGAAGAGTCTATAAACAAAGAGGATAAAATATGAAAGATATAAAACGAGCCATTAAAGAAGCGCATGACTTTGCAGACAAGGCTATCAAGGGTTCTGGGTCTGACTTCGAAAGCTGGAACAGAAACTTCGGGATCTGGTTGAACTCAGGCTTATACAGCCTAAACAACAAGCATGTATTGGGCTGGGTTGGAGTCACTGTAGTAGCCTGTATATTGTTCTAAGCCATACCATTTATGATATGTAACCCATGAAATATTATGATTTCCTATCATGACTGATCGTAACTATACTGCGCCCTCACTTGCTTCTGCCCTGAGGGCTTTTTTATGTTCGTCGTTTGTTGTTGTGTATTGTTTGGTTTGTTCCTAGTAGCTTCTGACGACCTAAAGAAAAGTTAACTCCACCCCTAAATAACCCCGAATAGCTCAAACGCTACGTAGAGCACAAGAGGAAGAAGCACCAAACCGCCGGTCCCCCATAAGAGCGCTGACCAAAGTACTGCCAAGTTGGCTGCTCTTTTTTGTTTGCGAATCCTCTCGTCTCTTTCTCTTTTTTTCTTGCAGTCAGACTGAAACTTTAGCCAGTCGCTGTACATATCTGCACGACCTGCATAAATCATATGATCCCTCAGCCACTCTTCTTGCTCTTTAATTTTCTCAAGCTGCATAAAACACTGAAGTTCAGTAGACCCTCCAGTGCGGTTAGCCTTCTTGGCTATTGCGGATTTGTTGTCAAAATACTTTGTAGCCTGTTCTGCTACATCGTATAGCTCCCTGCCGTTTGTTAATGCTCCCTTTATGACTTGAAATGCCGCATTAGCTGCTGCAATTTCAGCTATCATCAGTGACCCCTTATGACCTTATCTCGACGCTAGTGTGTTTATTTGACGCCCTTTTCGGCTTTGCGATACATCTTGTTGTACAGGTCAAAGATCTTATTCTCGTTATCTAGCAACTTCTTAAGCATCTCTCTGCGTCGCTCTTCCGGAATGTCTTGAGCCTCTACAATCTTCCTTGTCTTAGAGATGTTTCGCAGATCTCTGTTGGCTGTTTTGTAAGGGCTGTTTCTGCCGCCATCAAGGACAGGAATGAATGACTGATACTTCTGCCTCAAGCCAACCAGCTCCTCTTTTGTTGAAGCTTCTTTCAGTCTAGCCTCGATCTTCCTGCTCTCTTCCCAGTTAGCATAGAACTCAAATCGATCCTCGTACTCGGATGGACTTTCGTAAAACGTGCCAATGATCGGTAAGTCTTGCTTCCTGAACTCTTCGTCAGCCATCATGCGAGCTGCAACGTCGCCGGTCTGGCTAACAAAGCGACCCACGCCGCCCAAGAAGTACTCGTAGACATACTGCATCTTGTCAGGGTTGAAAGATAAGACGCCATCTTCGTACTTGTCACCACCTGTAGCGTCGTTAAGGAACTTGGCAGTGCTGGTGAACGCCTTGTCCGTGGAGCGTCTAGAGTTGTAAGCGTTTGATCTTTCGATCATGAACGAGTTCTGCTCAATGTAGATGTCACTGCCAAAGAAGTTCTTGTTGGCAAGCATGTCTAGATGCACTTCCAAAAGATCAGGGTAGAACCCTCTAGCCATCTCTTCCCAGCTGTCACCAGATGACGGTGAGATTGGTACGAAGTTGAGCAGTACATTCTCAGCCAGATATTGAGCAGACTCTTCTGGAGTGTTGATTCCAAAAACCATCTCAGCCGATAGACGACCAATGTTTGTAAAGAAGTTGTAGCCGTAAGGTGCTGGCAGCGCGAAACCTTCTTGGTCGTTATACATGAAGAGCAACGATCTGTTCTTTGCATGCTCCGGAAGGTCAGCATAATTCTTCTCGCCATCTTCATCCTCTTCAGAAGACAGAATGTTCATAACAGCCATAGTAGTACCAAGAACAACTAGACCTGCCGCCGTGCCTCTAGCTGCGGTGAAGTTACCTTTGTCGCTACCGAGTGCCTGAGCAATGTTTAAGTTGCCCTGAACTGCCGCATTGAAGAACAGATATCCAGCATTTACCTGAGCTGTGTTTTCACCTTTACGGTTAAAGTTAACAGTTAAGTCTTTAGCCAGTGTCGCAGCCGTCTGTCTGTCTGTTCCTGCCTTCCTAGCTTCAGTGTAAGCAGCGAGACGAACAGCGTTCTCCATTGTCGAGTTAAAATCTTCAACCCAGTCCCCAATAGCGGTAAGCGCCTCTCGGGTATAGCCTCGCTTGAGCTTGTTCTTTAAGATTCTTAACTGCTCAGCTTGATCTCTTACAAGCATCAGTCCTGTTGAGGCGCCGTCTTCCATGAATTCGGCAGCGTACTTACCCATCTCGTTAATAACAGGCTTGCCGCGAAGTGTTCTATACATGGCTCTCATTGAGGGGAGGTAGCTCTGCGCCATCTTCCCTATAAGGTTATCGCCCTGTACTCGACTGCCCTTCTTATCTTTCTCGCCAAGTGCATACATTAACCCTGTCTGAACATCTCGAATTGGGTTAACCAGCCCCCATGAAGGGTTATAGTTGATCAGCATGTTTCTGCGGAACGTCTGGAACCTAGTCGCAAATGTAAGCGCCTTATCCATAAGGGTGTTGTTTCTATCCAGAGCAGCAACACTCATATCCTGCAAGGCATGGTTTAGAGTGTCAGACTTGAAGTGAATAAAGAACGTCTGACCACCTTTCTTAACTTGTACATACTTAGGGTCGCCATTTGTACGGGTGTCCCTAGCCATCTGATCTAAATCCTGCATGGTCAGATGATCGCTGTCTTTAGGGGGTCTAAACTTATTGTTGTATATCGTATAGCTGTCACTGTTACCCAGCTTACTGAGTAGGTCTAAGAAAGTTTGGGCGGTTTGATTCTTTTGCGCCCGAATAATTTTCATCTGGACATCTTCAATGGCGGTGAAGAGAGGGTTGACTGGAAGAGTCTTTCGACCCTTAGCCTTCATGCTCTCACTTCCTACCACAGAGAACCCGTTTGCCTTGGATGTACGCTTGTAAGTGTCACCTTCAGGTTCGGCTGCGAAGCCTTTGAGGGGCACGTAGAACTGGTACGTTGCTTCCCAATCTGCAACAGAGTCAGCATCCATTAACCCAGAGCTAACCATTATTTCTCTCTGATGCTTGAGCATCTCGTAAACCTTAGATGCAATGCGCTCCATATCCGCCTTGGTCCCTTCTTTCTCGGCAAGGTTTAAGACGCTTTTAGCTTCGTCATATGTCATGCCAGAACCAGTATCTTGGAAAGCAAGCGGGTCTTCTTTATAGCCCTTTAGTTTCACCGCAAGATTTTCAAGCTGCACGGTGTGATCCGACTCAACGTCATCGAGCAAGCTCTCTATTTGCTTTTCGGTCCGAGCAATGTTGCGATCTCTTTGCGCCCTTACCTTTCCGGCAATGACATCGTTACGCTCTGCTGCATGCTTTGCGATTAAGTACGTTCCAATTGCGTCTGGGTCTGCCTTTAACTCGGCTATCAAGTCACCCAATGGATCAACAAAGTTTTCATGGAAGTCGTTTAGATCGTTCTGAACTTTACCGTGAGATAGATTCTCCTGATCTCTTGGGGATAGCTCAGCCGGTAGTCTGCCCACGCCAAGATACTCTGCTGCTTGAGCCTCAAAGTCTTCTTGCTGGGCATACTTATCAACTAAAGACTTATAAATAGGTCTGTTCTTCAGTCTTCTCGACAGGTCAGCCTGACCATCTATCTCGTCATTGTAGGTGAAGGCGTTAGTTGACTGAGATCCATCATCTAGAGTGCCGGTCTCTTTATTGATCTGCTTCTTCTTAATGAAAGAGAACGTATCAACGTCGTCGTACTCGACATCTTTAGCTATGATTAGGTTGCCCACCTGAATCGCATCACTAAAACTAACCACTGGCGTTTGTGATTCAAGGTCGTAGTAGAACGAGTGCCGCTCAGGGTTCATGGATACCTGAGTCCAAGCTGGATCATCCATAAACCGGATGAAGTCTAGCCTGTTCTGCTCATGATCTGCCTGAACATAATCACCTTCGATTGTGGCGATAGTGTTTTTATCTGCACCCAAAGCTATCTTTGAAGCGCCCTTTTCTGGCACAGCAAACAAGCCATTGCGTAGACGCATTGTTGGATAGTAGCCAAGACGCTTACCCGCCGACCCTGCTTTCGCGTTAGGTCTGGAGACGTGAACAGTGACAACGTCCACACGCTCATCTTTAGAGAGAGCATTCGAGTTATAAGAGGGGATGTCCAGCCTTGATCCGTAACGAACTCCATCTTCAAGGACATCAGCCATCCAGAAAGTTTCTTTGCTGGGGGTGCCTGCCTTCTCACGATTGGTCTTGGTCAGAGCGTTAAGGTATTTAGCGTCGTCAGGAAGGGGCGCAATCATGTCAGGCTGCATAGGCTTAACGTAACGTCCTTCCTGCCTAAATATTTCATTCAGCGTGGTGGCTGTTATGTTGCGATCAATTCGATCCTGCACCGCTTGCTTTAGCTTGGGAGATATTCTCTCTTGCTCTGGTCGTCTGGTTTCTCTGACAGAGCGCAGACCCTCATCGTATGTCTCAACGTAGTAGCCCTCATCTCTAGAGTACGGTCCAAAATATTCTGGATCGACAACCATGAACACAACGTCGGGCTTGCCGTTATTGAAGACCTTAAAGGTATCTTTGTCCCAGTCTGAAGGAGCCTGAGAGTCATCCCACTTGAGTCGAGAAATAACTTTGAACCCAACATGCTGGTAGATATAGGGTAGCTGAGTATCGAAAGCGTCAGAGTATAGACCGCCTTCTTCGACCGCCAGTGAAGCCAGAGAATACGTGACGTTAGGATTGGTTCCGTCGCTGTAAAGAGAGACTATTGTGTCGCCGTTCTCAATAGCTATGCCAGCAGACCCGTCTTCGGTCATGAACATCTTCATGTTCTGATATTCAGATTCAGGGTAAACAAAGACTGCTGCACCATAAGGGCTTGCGTCCTTTGATGCCTGCATTTTACTTGCGAATAGCTGGGCGTTGGTTTTGTTCTTGACCAGCTCGACAACAGTCCCGTTATAGGTGTTGACTAGCTGTAATGCTGCTTTGGCTCCAGTCTCTAGCTCGCGCTTGTAGCCAGATACTTTCTGTCCTGCTACGAGTATTTGAGAATGTTTGCCAGCTCTTCGTCTGAAGCGTCGGGGTATCCCTGTTTCAGTTCCGCCACTCCCGCTATCAGATGGTCGGGCACTACGAAGTTCTTTGTAGGCTCGCTCTCGGTCTTTTCTGCGCTTTTCGGGATCTTGGATTGAATCAAATTGCTCAGCTTGTCTGCCGCTAGATTGAGCTGAGTCTTGGACATCTGGCTGGACGCCTGATTGAACTCCTCTTGATCCTGATTGCTGTGCAGTTCCGACTGATCCAGATAGCTTCTGCTCTCGTCCTTGACGCGATTCGACGATTTTACCGAATTCTGTTTCGTAGTCTGTTGGCTCTGACTTTGCATTGCCTACTCCTAGTTGTTTGTATAAGTCTTTCTCTGGATACCAGATGATCGCTTGTAATGCACCCATATTAACAGGGGCTTGACCCGAGGTCTCGTTAACTTTATCGAGAGCCATTCTCATGACGCTACGAATGTACTCTCGTTCCTTGCCGTTCTGTGGCGCTTGCTTTTCACCTTGCGAATTCTTGAAGTTATTCGCAGCTTTGTTAATGGCGCTCTTGTCTTTGAAGCCACCGTTAGCATAAGCTGACTGCACTTTCATTCCGTACGCTTTTGCGTACTCGTCATCCTTAGTTAACTGAGATCTGTTGATGCCATCTTTCTTTAACTTCGACCTGTACTCGTCACCTAGCGCAACTTCTCTAAACTTAGCCATCTGAACAGGTAGCTTCCTCTCGGCGTCAGCCATCAAGGTTCCTGTCAGCCTGCCCCACGTTCTCATGAACCATCGGTCCATAGTTAGGGGGTCAAAGTTCCCATTAAGATTCTGGTAGAAACCGCCACCAATCTTAGGTCCGATGATAGCTGAGCCTTTTAGCTCGGTTCCCATTAACTCGCCAGATACTGCCAGACCGAAAGAGTCCTTAAGTTCTTTTACCGTAACATCAACATCCATAAACTGACGGGTACTGTCGATCCCGTTCTGCTCAATGAGGCGGTTAAGTAAAGCAAAGGCATTCTTCATCGCCTCCGATGTCACGCCTACGCCAAAGTCAGGGAATACTTTACTGTCTCTGTACTCCTGATAGATCTCGAATGTGTTGACAGAGTTATCTGGTACTGACGCGCCATTTGACGTGATCGCCATGATTGATGTGAAGGCAAACTTCGCATTCGCATCAGTCTCTAGCTCAGGGAACTCTTTAGCCGCTATGCTCATGGCATTGGCAACCTTCTCCTGATACCACTCACCGGCATTGCCGTCAGTCTTCATAGCCTGAACAGCTTCATGGGCTATAAGGTCTGAGACTATCGCAGCGTTCTCCGGAGTCTGGTCGCCAAGGTTTCTGCCACCAGTAGCTTTTCTAACCCTGTCGTCAAAGGCTTTCCCTAGATCAACAACAACTGCCGCACCGTTACGGCTAGTACCTACAATGTCTAGGGACTCGTTACCGTAAAGCACATCTGACGCAGTTATCTCTTGCGCCATCGGGGAGAGGTCTGACTTCTTGATAAAGTCCATGTCGTCAAGATCGGACTGAAGAACATCTAAGTCTCTCTCCTGCACATACTCATAGGACAGGAACTTACCGTCTTCTAAAGTGATAACGCTTTCCGGATCAGTCTCGCCCAACAGACCTTCAACTAAGTTGTCGAACTGGTTGTCTTCTAGACGTTTAAACTTGGCGCGCAACTGCTTCTCTGTTACCTGACCCTTATCGCTTATAAAGTCCCAAGCTTTAAAGGTGGTATCAGCCCCTACCTGAGGATCAAGTGGGGTGTTGTAAGATTTTTCTCCGGCGTCCAATAATTTTTGACGGTGTTCCTGTAGGGCGGTAATCGTCTCCGCCTTAGTCTCACCCAGCATTGCTTCAGCGCCAGTAAATGTACCGTCAGCAGATGTGTACCACTGCTCTTCTCCAGCCTCGGCTGAGTCCTCGTCAAAGTAGACCGTATATCGATCACCGTCATCAAACGTAATGATCTGCTCACCGGTATCTTCCCAGTTGTCAGCTTTCTTGAAGGTAGGTTTCTTGTTGGTAGCCTTAAGCTCAACCTCTGTGCGAGGCTGCTCTGTCGTTACTTCGCGTTCTTGTACATCGCGTCGTTCACGTTGTCCAGTACCATCTTGCTGCGGTCTCGCCACTCCGGTATCGGCTGGTTCGCTTGCAGTGCTTGTTTCGCTATCGCGTCCAGCTGTTGCAGGCTGAACGCTCTCGATGACTCTGGACTCTGGCGGTGCCCGAACTTGTCCTGATATGCCTTCAGGTTGGGAGGTGTCTGCGGGGCTGGTACTTTGAATGACTTCATCTTGCGCCTCTACTGTTTGGGCAGTCTGTAGGTTTTTGTCTCGTATGCCCTTAATGTAATTATACGCTAAAGGAGCTTCTGCCTTTAATTGTTTTGGATTTGAATGAAAGAATGCACCCAGCTGAGCGAAGACTTCCTTCTGGTAACGTCGGTTAATCTCTCCATTATCTTTGTTAGGGTCTAAGATTTCATCATTAAGATCATTGAATGGGTAGTCAAAACGTCTACCCACATCAGTCGCCCTTGTCCAGTTCTCAAAGATCTCCTGCATGACTTCGCCCATAAAGACTGACGGGTCTTCGCCCATCTCATCGATACGTATGTCTAAACTGGGATCAGATGCACTTAGATTAAAGTCGTTGTCCGCTGCATGATAAACCTCATGAGCCAAAGTCCAGCCAAGCTCGCTTAGCGAATCTTGATCGGTTAGCGCCTTGCCAAGAAGGTCTGCGTTAATAGATATCCCGTTGGTAGTGTTCCCCGTTATTGCCGGAGATGTAACCTGAGACTGCTTGTGTACGAACACTCCACTGACTGCGTCCACAAACCTTTTTGGTAAACCGTTAGCTGAAAGATCAGCCATAACACCAGCAGTTAATGTCTCCATCTCTGCTGACTTATCTCCGTAAGCCTCCTGAATAGTAGGGAGGTCAGCCCTTTCGCCTGACTCAAGCTTTATCGCAAACTCTTGGTTTCGGCTGAAGACTCTCTCGATGTCATCCATGTCTATAGCTTCGACCACCGTATCGGTGTTAGTCGGGTCAAGCGCTTCTGGCGTGTTAGCCGCAACAGCAATTTCAATAAGCTGATCTTGAATAGGCTTAGCTTGAAGAGACATTGGCGCATCGAACGTGTGCTCATGACCAAACTGTCTTATGCCTCTCCTTACCTTAGTAGCGCCTGTAGCTGTAGACGCAGGGAAGTCGGTGACTATGTCTGCCTGAGGGGATTGAGGCGAGGGAGGTAATGTATTTTCCCCGAACTCCGAATTTTCTTGATCGACTGCTACCGAAGCAACTGCTGGCACATCCACATCCGGACCTGAATCTGGAATGTCCATGTCAGTGCCGTCATAGTTAGTTAACTCGGTAAGACCAGCTTCTCTGCGCTCGGCATTTGTTAGCGGCGGATTGTCGTCAAGAAACGACTGATCACCCAAAGGAATAGACCTGACGCCATTTGCAGCATTAGTTCTAGCCTCATCGTACATCTGCCGAATTCGACCTGCGAACTCGGGATCATTCATTGAGCGGGTGCGAACTATCTTGGCATCGTCTCCAAGGTTAGCGTTTGCATTGTAGCCCCCAGTCGCGCCTTTAACTCCAGCACCGACTACACCTGTTCCGCCACCGAAAAGAAATCCTGCCGCTGAAGCCTCAATAAGAGAGCTTCGCTTGCGCTCATTGCTTATGTAGTCAAAGTATTCTCGGCTCTCATTCTCAGTGTAGTTGTTGTTGACGAAAGAGATAATTTCTTCTTCGACGATCAACTGCAAAGCTTCGGTTCCGCTCTCCACGCCCATTTGCGTAGTCACGTCCTTAACGAACTCTCCAACCCACGCAGGCTTATCATTGACAACGCCAGAGATAAACTCGCCAGCCTCATCTACCTTACCTTTAGGAAGAAACTTGGTCAGAGCAGAGAATGCAGGCAGGGCGTTAAGCGCTCCGACAGTTAAGCCTGAAACTGCTGCCGCGAGTGGAGCTTCTTCTCCGGTTTCTTCTAGAGTTCTGGCAAACGTGCTTGACGCACCCTGCTGAGTCCCATAAGTAAAGGCACCAGCCGTAGCACCTCTAGTAGTCATCTTCTTTATCTTGTCTTTAGCGAACTTATCCGCCATGTTTCGGGCGATCTTCTCTGCCGCCTGATCTTCAATGCCTTCCTTTATCAGCCTCTCGGTCGCCTGCTTTGACAGAGTCTCCGCCATCTCTGTGACGCCTTGCTTAACCGCACTCTTAGCCAGCAATCCACCGGCTCCACCTGTGCCTACCATCCCAACCAGATCAGGAACGACAGAACCTATCGTGTAAGCAGCCCACGCGCCAAAGTCTGTTGCGCTATCGATCTCTTGGAACGTGCTGTCAGGCTTGTACTGTTCCGCTTCAGCTGTCTGCTCTTGGTAATACTCCATGCCCTCGGTAACCATTTCTTCGTTGCCAATTACAGATCCCGCTAACGCTTTAAGCCCTCCGCCTAGAGCCTGCATGTTATCGACACCGCCTTTTAGACCGCGAACGAAATTACCGTCAACCTCTGGAGCTGCATCTAAAGTTGGATCGACTTCTGGGGCGGGCGCAGGCTGACCCTCAGTAGGCTGAAGGCTTGTGGTTTCTTCTTCTAGTAAGGCATCTCTAGCTGCGTAGTACTCTTTGTTTGAGAACTGAGTTACAGACTTTAACGGCATAAATTCTCACCAAGTATTTACAGTAAATTTAGGAGTTTTAACTGATCGATTAATCCGGCAGCGTCTTCGATATTGCCGTCTTCGTCGTAGTAACCTTGAAGTATTGATGCGTTCTGATAATTAAACTCAGCGTTTCTCTGCGACATAAGGTCGCCAAGGTTTGCAGCTTTAATGCCTTTAGGTAATGGGGCTGAAGAAAGAGCTGAGCTTGTTTGGTCGAACCAGTCTGAAATCTTGAACTGTTCGCTTGTATCGTCTGACGGTCCGAAAAGCATTTCGTGCTCTATCTCTCGGCGATATTCATCTGTCTTTGTGAAAGCCAGCTTCTCCGATACAGTACCACCCCCAATGTTTCCATAGAGAGCGCTTTGCGTGGGACTTGCGCCACTCTGAATACCTTTGCGAACCGTCTCCATCTTTGCGGTAACTGCCGCATCGAAGTCTTTGTTTCCGCCGTACATGGTGTGAATCTTTGCTGCTCGCACATCCCGACTGATCTTAGGACCAATTTGTTGGATCATGTGCGCTGTGCCAGCTAGAACTTGAGACGCCTCTCCGAATTCAAGGTTAAGAGGCTGGTTGTCGGCAAAGTTTCTTGTCGCAGTTAAAGGCGGGAAGTAAGGAAAAGAATTACCCTCACTATCCTCAGCCAGAACGTACAGGGTTCCGGTTAGATTATTTCCGTCACTAGAACCTACCTCATGAAGACCTTGACCCTTAAGTCTTAGTCCTTTGCCTTTCATCCAGTCGGGGGCATTTACGAATGACTCGTCTATCTCTCGACCAATAGCCGCTGATTTGTTTAGACCTAAAGCCCCGCCGAAAGCCGCCCTTAACTCGGGAGTCATTTCAGCGTTTGAACCGCTAGCCATGTCACCCATGAAGGTCTGTATCGAAGCCATGCTTCGAGCTGTCTGTGGGGAGGTGAGGTAGCCAAGGTTAAAAGAAGACTGACTCTCGTTTTCATCTATAAGTGAAGATATACGCTGGTAGTCCTCAGGTCCGAGACCATTGGTCTGAGATGCCTGTGCATAGTTGTAGATCTCCTGCACATTGAGGGCACCCTGCTCTCGATTTATCTTCTGATCTCGCTCGTCAGCCTGAGACCTGTAGTTTTCTTCTTGAGCGTTATTCTCAGCAATCTCCGACAGACCTTTTTTGTAGCCAATAGATTCAGGGTTGGTTTCATTAGCGGCTTTAGTAGATGCCGTCTCTGCATTTAATAAAGCAGCCTGACCGCTTACTCCTGCGTTAAGAGCCTGCTGTTGGGCTGTCGAAGCGCGTAACCCAGCAAGACCAGCGTCGCTTTTTTGAGCGGCGTCTTTGATCCTAAGGTCTTCAGCTCGATATGCTGCAAGGTCAGCTCCCGTCTTCTCTTTGTAAGCCTTGTCAGCCTCAAGAGTGTCGCGCCTAACCTCCCTATCCTTAACATCGTTGATCATTCCGAAGCCTGATCTGAAACCGTCTGCAAAACCTGCCATGATAAATACCTATCCGAATAATTTGTTGATGAGGAAAGCCACGCCTAAGCCAATGGCTATAGGGGATGCTAGTGCCGCTAAAGAAGCCATAGATCCAGTGCCAGCTGCTGCGGTTGTTGCTGTACCGACTGCACCTGTGGCTGTTCCTGCTCCCGCTACTCCTACTGCACCTGTTCCGCCTGCAACTGTTCCGCCTACTGCTGTTCCGCCTACTGCTGTTCCGCCTACTGCTGTTCCACCTACTGCTGTTCCACCTACTGCGGTCCCACCAGTGGTGCCTACCGCTGCACCGGCATCGGCTATGGTAGCTGCGCTATCAATAGCCAACTTTGCAGAGTTACCAGTAAGAGTCTCAGCACCGACAGTTGCGGGAGTAAACGTAAGGCTCCCGCCTTTCAGACCCGTAGTTCCCAAGCCTTGTATTGACGTGTTAAGTGCGCCGACGGCTTCCGTAGCCGTTGCTCCCGCCTTTGCGAGCTGGGTAGCACCATACATTCCACCGATGCCTGCACCTGTACCCATAGTCTGAGCTTCAGCCGCAGTCTTCTGAGCCTCGATGCCCATGCGCTGCTGTTCTTCAACAGACTCAGCTTTGGCAACCGCGCCCATACCTCTATTGGCAATGCCTCGTAAGCCTTGCCCTACCGCAATCATTGTCATTGACCTGTACTCCTTGCTTTCGTCGAGATTCCGGATAGAGAACCTGACAGCAGTGATTGGCGACGATCAGAGTCACGCAATCTTGTATCGTTAAGACCGCCTACTAAGCCGCCTACAGCCGTAGTCGAGTTGGCTACATTGCTGTTGCCCTGAAGACCCATTCGACCCATGTCGCGATTCTGTTGACCCTGAACATTGGTCACGGCGCTGCCCATGCTTGAACGAGTGCGATCCAGATCTGCTCCCAAGGACTTAGTCCCTGTTGCGGTGATTTGTCCCGCCATAAAGTTTTCGATAGGCGCAAAGCGCTGGTTGTAGTCCCGCGTCTGCGCTCGGATTAGATCTGCGTAGAGCTTGTCGCCCGGCATATCTTTCCTACTCATGGATGAGTACCGGTTAGGATTTATATTGGAGTAAGCGTTAGTCTGCCCACTGCCATAAAAGCTCCCAACTTCCCCAGCAACATCTGGATTCAACAAGGACAAATAGTTTCCGAACATAGGGTCCATTAGCCTGCACCCCCTAATCCGTAGCCTGCCGCCATACCAGCGCCAGTACCTGCGATTGAGGCAATGCTCTGCGAGTTAGCAAAGTCTCTCTGAGCCGCTGCTCCAGCTCTATCTAAGCTGCTTTGCATACGGTCAATGTTTCCTGAGACGGCTTGAGTCTGTAAGCCCTGACCCATCTGAATGACGTTGCCTAAGTTTTGGTAAGCTGAATCCGTGTAGGAAAGACCAGCATCTGATCCTGCAAGCCCCATGCCTCTAGCCTGAGCTTCACGAAGGGCGTTTGACTCGCCTACGGCTCTGCCGGAGTTGGGATCTAATCCCATCTGAAACTGAGCGCCACGCATGTCTCCAAAGCCTTGCTCATAGATAGCAGAGGTTTGGTTCTGAGCAGCTGCCACCGCGTCATCAGATGCACCATCAGCAAACATCGCCTTAGTGTCATCGATATACATATTCTCTAAAGGAACAAATACATCACCGTAACGCTGCAATGCATTAGCTGCTTGTTGAGCTAGCGCTAACTTGCTCTCTTGTTCTTTTGGATCGCTTCCGCCACCACCACACATAGGCTAAACCTCTTTCTTTAATAAAGCCCCAACCTGTTTAAAGCCGTGGCGTTCTAATAATTTTTGGTATCC
>Ga0209504_1000687_pt1 | contig 28561 bp, 19 predicted proteins | sample COGITO_mtgs_1005_FD_184791 | JGI IMG/M metagenome (GOLD analysis project Ga0209504, IMG submission 184791) | Pelagic marine microbial communities from North Sea - COGITO_mtgs_100511 (SPAdes) (version 2) | ecosystem: Environmental > Aquatic > Marine > Epipelagic ...
CATAGTTGGTTGCATTGGCATCCATACATCCGGAAACACCTGATGTACACGCTGTTCCTCCATACTCAACACAGTTCGCTGCACTAAAGTCTGCATTAAACGCTGAGTAGTTTTCTAGGTAGAAACATCCTTCTGCATCTGGAATGTCGTCACATGAACTGTAGTTACATGCGATGTTTCCGTACTGATCTAAACCTTGAACGGTTGCATCGGCATTGTAGTTGTCTGCAATATTATCTATACATCCGGCTACACAGGGTACGCCTGAGTATTCTTCACATTCTTGAGCATTGAAGCCACCTTCAACAAATTCACCAAATCCATTTTCGTATACACAACCACCTGATGCTGGGACATCTTCACATGATGAGTAGATACATACAGAGTTCCCGTATTCATCTTTACCTTCAATTGTTGCTTCAGAATCATAGTTTTGTGCATTTACATCCAAACATCCTTCTACATCTGCTGATGAATCATCTCCATCATCTCCACCGTCATCTGATGTACATGCGGTTCCGCCGTACTCAACACAGTTCGCTGCACTAAAGTCTGCTTTAAATGCTGAGTAGTTGTTTGCATAGAAACATCCCTCTGCATCTGGTATGTCATCACATGAACTGTAATCACACGCTAGGTTTCCGTACTGGTCTAAACCTTGTACCGTTGCATCTGCGTTGTAGTTGCTTGCATTTGCATCCAAACATCCTTCTACATCTGAAGATGACTCATCAGATCCACCATCAACTGGAGTTACCAGTTCATCAGCCGTAACAACCACATCTTTTACAGTAACACCTAAGTCACGTTCTACAACGTACATAAGGAGCGAACTGAATGTCTTGTCACCTTGAGCTGGAACCGCCACACTGTAACTTCCTTCATCAGCCCCGCTGATAAGTATGTCTTCTGTCGTGTAACTAGGTTCGATATCTGGGTGAGGTTTAAATTCAAATTTGAATTTAATATTCACATCGCCATTCGGCGCTGCAGCTGTAAACGCAATACCTCCATCTTCGGAGAAGCTTAACGGATACAAGGCCGTGTTGTTGTTGGCAAATCCAGCCCAACCTTCAGCGCCTGTAGGGAAGGTATAAACGGAACCATCACCGATGGTTGTACCTCCGAAAGTTCCGGAGAAGTCTGCTGTTTGTGCAAAAGCACCGCAGACACCAATAAACATGGCAATAGCCATGCATCTCAATCGTAATTTTGTAATCATCTGAGGGGGTTTTTTAGTTAATATAACGTTGCAATTTAGAAAATTTATATTCGCTAGTCAAGTGATTGTATGACAAATGTGAGTGATTTAGGGTTTGTTCTGCATGTTTATTTCTGCCAATCCTCAGAAACTCCGAGTTTCGCTAGAGATGATTTTTTTGATGGAATGGGTAGTCTGTTTAACCAAAAAAAAGCGTGTGGTTTTATAAAACCACACGCTTTTTTTTGTGTTTTGGGTAGATGCCTTAATTGGCTCGCTCCATTTCATAGACCCTCACCCAGTCAATTTCCATTTGGGAAGGTAATTGTGTGTTGGAATTGGGACCACTTTTGTCCACAGCCAGATTGAGTAGGATGTACCAATCGCTGCTGTTGAAGGGCCAAGTTTTTCCGGGGTAACTTTCTGGAGTTACCTGGAATACCTTTTTGTCATCTACATACCAGGCAATCTTATCTTTCGACCATTGAATTTCGTAGATGTGAAAATCATTCGCATAAGAAACGCCAGCAGGATTTTTTAGGTCAAAAGTTTCATAGGTACTTGCGCCTCCGCATTCACCAAGATGTGCGGCTCCGGTTGTTTCATTGATACCTCCCACATGACCTCCTTGCTCCATGATGTCAATTTCTCCATCGCAAGGCCAGTTACCTCCAACAGGCAAAAGCCAGAATGCGGGCCATAAGGATTTACCGTCAACGGTTTTTATACGTGCTTGGACTTTACCGTAGCGAAAGCTGAATTTGTTGAGTGTGGTGAAACGCGATGAGGTGTATTCTTTACCTTCAAACGATTCACTTTTGACGGTTATTTTGGCTGTACCGTCGCTAACGGTTGTATTCTCGGATCGGTAGTATTGAAGCTCCCCATTGCCCCAACCCCACAAGCCATATTGTGAGCCGGTTCCTGTTTGGTGAGACCATTTGGAACTGTTTAGACTCGATCCGTTGAATTCATCTTCGAATTTAAGTGATCCAGCTTCGTAAATGGGTGGGTCTTCTTGAGCGCAAGAAACCAAGAGAAATGAGAGCGACAAGATGAAATATCTGAGTGCCTTTTTGTTTTGAATTGGGGTCATTTTTGATTGTTTGTGTTTGCCCTGTAAAAATACGGTTATTATTTGAAAAATAAAACCTCTTAGTCACGTAATTCCCATGGGGAACAGGTGATTAAGAGGTTTGTCATGTCTGTTGTAAAGAGGGTGTGCCTGGCGTGTTTTTCTTTATTGGATTTTGGCCAAAGGAGTCAAACTCATATCGCCCCAAAGTGCGGGTTTGGCATAAAAGCCATCCTTACCTTCGGAGTTCCACTTGTATTGCATTTCTCTTTTGGTTCCATCGGCAGAACTTTTACCCACGGCAAATTCCATTTGATATTTTACATTCGTTGTAAAAGGATCTAGATCAAGAGAACTTAAAGGAACTTGAATTTCAAACTGATATGCATTCTCCTTTTTGGATTCAGCGACTTCGATACCTTCAATTAACGCTGAGTTTCTGTAATCCCAAACGTGCTTGTTGGCCAGGTTTATGATAAAGTGCTGGTCTGAAGAACTCATGAAAGCTCTTTTCTTATTCAATTCGTGATTGGTGGTAAAAGCGATTTCAAAACCATCTCCGTTCCACATACCACCGTCCTTAAAAGGGTTGATGAGGTCTTGTTCACTTTCAAAATTGAGTAAGAAATATAAATTTTCATCGTCTGAAAGTGATTTCACTTGGTACGAAGAAAACGCAACGCCTTTTGCCTGATCCCAGCTATTTTCTGAAGCCAAGCCGTCAAGGTTGAGGTCTAATTCTGCTGCGTGAGGAATCTCGATTCTTTTGGTGAAACCTCCTTTGAAAGGAATGACGTTGATCTCTTTTACGTACAGATCACCGGCAGCTTCGAATTGAACAATCATTTGTTTGATGTTGGACATGTCAATGTCTTGAGCAATGTCCCATTCAAATTCAGCTAGGGGAAGGGTAACGTTTGACCATTCATCTTCTTTGATGACTCCATTTTCGATCACCTGTGGATGAAAACCAATCCACAATTGGTTGTCTCCATAGTCTTCCAAACATGCTGCTAAGGGTAACGATTTTAAATCGCCTTTCACGGAGCGTACTTTCAATTGAATGGCCGCATTGTCTGTAATTCGACTTAAGTCTTTCCCAGACCAACCGTCCCATCCCAGTCCCAGTCCCATCCAGTCACAGTCTCCTGCTTGCTTGTCCCAAGTCCAACGCATGGCAGGTTCGACAATAGCTTCACCATTCTCATCCAATTCAGAAGTGATGAAGTAGGTGCTTGTGATGTCTAAACATTCTTTGGACTCAATTTCTGGGGGTTTGCTGAACCAGTGTTCCCCGTTCATTTTTCCTTCAAAAACATTAAGTGCATAAAAGTTCTTGATTCCTACAGGTATTTCTTGATCTGCTGGCGCATCAAAGATGGCTTGATCTTTCATTTCCACACACGAAACCAACAACATGGTAAGCACTAAAAAAGGTATGATAATTTTGGCTTGCATCTGATTATGGTTTTAAAGGTTCATTTTCTGTGAAAATCATGTAATCCATGTTCACTTGGCTTACGCCTGCGATTAACGGATCGGCCAAAAGGAGAATGTCAACCCCATCTAACAAGTTTGGGTTGTGTACATTGTTCCCATTCGGTGTGATGGCTTTTCCATTTTCATCTACCACAACCAGGTCGGAGTATTTTAAAGAAATTTGTTGCCATCCCGACCTTGTACTTTGAACGGTAATCGAGTAGGAATCTTCAGTTTCTATATCAAACACACCGTCGTTGTTGTCATCCTCGTTGAAACGTATGAGAACCCGAGGTTGACCTTTGAGAAAGTTAAGCATCACGTTGAAGTAAACTTCATTAGGATCGTCACTTAGAGCAAGCGTTTCACCCAGATAATCTGTTGCCGGAATGTTGACCATTCCAATCAACCAGTCCCAACTGCATTCCCCGAACATTTTGTAGTAGTATTCTCCTTGAGCGGCTTTTGTTCGGTGTCTTAGGTTTGCAAAACCGACACCGTCTTGGAAAAACCAATCCCAATCGTCATTGATTCCGCCTTCGAAATCAGAGACTAAAGATCCGCTGTTGGTTTTGGCGGTTTTAACCGTAAGCGTTTCCGCCAATACCAGAGTCGTGTCCTCAGAAGAAATGTTTAACTCCGCCGTGCAGTCTTCTCCTTTTCTGAAGAAGGGCAGCGTTGAGGTGGATCCATCCCAAGCAGCATTTTCGCTGTTCAGTTCTTTTGATAAGCCCGAGATGTTTTTAACAGCACCCGACTTTTTACCTGTGATGGTTAAGTTCCACAGAACAGGTTTGTTAAACTCCGCCGTAAAAACAGGCTTTTCGCCCATTTCAAAGTCAATACTCGTTTTGGTAACGTCTAGCGAGTCATTAATTTCAAATTCACCGTAGAGATCCGAAACAGAAATTCGATTCGCATCCACTTCTCGCTCACAGGAACTAAATCCTAAAGCAAGAATTAATAGGGAAAGTAGATATTTCATTTAGCTCGTTTTTTTTGAATTAAAACTTCATTCTGAAGGCTACAGCCAATCGACCAAAACCATAATCAGGTTTCTCGTCTTGCGTGTATTCAATCACATCATCGTACTTTTCAAGTTCAAGGGTGTGGTAGTCAGAATTGCTCCAGTTGTAGTCTTGCCATAAAATTTGTAAGTCGTTCTTTTCATTGAATTTGTACTTAAATCCAAGACCAAAAATATTTTCGGTAAGGTTCGTTCCAAATGAAGGGTAGTAGTTCAACTCATCGTAACTGTCGCGACTGATGACGTGGTCAAATCCTTCTGCTTTGAAGATTTCGTATCCTGCCATGAAGTCAAGTTCTTTGGATAGTTCAACCGTTAAACCTGCCGTAATTCTTTCTGATTTTAAATCTGTTTTTTTCGCATCGGTAACCGCGTCGTTATCGCTCGTGGTGTGATTTTGTGTGTAACCCAGTTGTAAGAGTACCCCTCGATCAAATCCTGCGATGAACTCATTCACATGAATGTCTGTATGTACTGAAATTGAGTTATAGCTTTTAAGAACGTCGGGTTGACTTGCTTCTTCACCTTCTATTTCTTTGAGCATTCCCAGTTCAACTTGAACCGCATAACGGTTTTCGTCATCCACACGTGAAATGGATAAATCTAGACCTTGACGGTTTGGTGTTGCCAAGCCATAAGGGTCGATGTTGTTGTAGTGTGGGTAGTAGTTTGACAGTCCTTTCTCGATTTGCGTGTTGTACACCGCGGCGTTGTTGTATATGTCCCAAAGACCCATTGGCCGAGTGATTTGATTGTTTGTGTACCGATCAAAATACGTAGATTCTGTGCTGTAGTTTAATCTTCTGGTTTGCGCTCCTGCACTTCTAAATTTAGGTCCTACGTTTCGGTAGGCCAAACTGAAGTTTAAATCAAACGGTTTGTACTCCGCACTTAATTTGGCGTAGTTGAAGAAGTCTTCGTGAACCGGAGCAAGATCGTCTCCCTTGTGCATGGATTTTGAGATTCCACTTTCACCGTTAAGTTCAAGAGCAAAATCATTCAAATCTTTTTTCAATTGGTAGCTACCTGTAATCACCGGGTTTCTATATTGAGCGCTGTCTGCAGATGTTTCAGCAATGTCGTACAGGTTGATGTAATTTAAGCCTGCTGAAAATGCCTCACTATGAACCATCGTTACGTTACCACCAAATAGAATACGATCGTCGGTTGCACCGCCGCCAAAGTTTACTCTGGAGCTGAACATGTTAAATTGCAATTCGTCAATACCTTCTCTGAAGCTGAGTGCAAAGTCAGCGGCAAGACCTTGCTGTCTCCAAGTGTTGTTTTTGGTGTAGAACAGATCGTAGTGAACCATGTCCGAGTACATGTTGAAAATGTCCAATGAATTTTCATACATTTCTTCCGAATCGTTGAATAGGGTAAAAGGGGTAAGCTTGTAATCAATATCCCCAATTTGGTAACGAACAGAATTTGCGATCAAGCCTTTGAGGTACAACTCACGTACATCAAAGGTTACACCTGAACCCCAAAACCCACCGTATTCATTTCTTACACGTAGGGTGGTTCGAATGAAGGTGTTTTTATTTGGTCGTATGTTGGCTGAAAGATCAACCAAGGTATGTCCGTATTCAGATTTTCTTGCCGTTGTAGAATCTTGTGCTTGACCTTGAAACTCATCCAAATAGAACAAGCCACGGGCATTCCCTGAAACCCAATATTTCTTTTCAGTGTCCTGCGAAAAAGCAGTGAATGATAACAAAAGTGTTAGCGCGGTTAGTAGAATATTTTTTGTCATTAGAATGTTATTTTAAGTTCTAAAATCGTTTCTGTTCCTTTAAATTGATCTCGGTCAAAGCTTTTGTCTTTAAAGCTGAACCATCGGTGTCTGATAAATAAAGCCGTATTTTTTGCTATGGTGTAGTCGAGTCCTAATCCGTAGCCCTCTCCGAATTGGTTAAGCGGACGCAATGATATTTCATCGGTCTCAGTTTCGTAATTCCCAAGCGTTCTTTCAATACCCAAATAGCTGCTAAATACAAGTTTGCTGTTAAAAGCGTAGTACGCTTCTAGCTCATTGCTGTATTGACGAACGTATGCTTCGTCTGTAAATACAGGAATGGGTGACCAGTCTTTTTGCACGGATGAGAATTTACTTAAAGAGTAAACATAGAATTTACCACCAAATGCTTTGGGATGGTATTTTGCCTGTAGCTCAAGTCCTCCGAAAGATTTTTTACTCGGGTTGATGTCTCTCATAAGTACGGTTTGGTAGGAGCCACGGTAGTTCACGGAATAACGATTGTAAGGACCTACATCCGAAGGGAATCCCCAACGCCATATTCTAGATCTTGTTAATGCATTCACGGAGTTACTGTACGTAATTTCGTTACTCTTAGCTTCCAATTCTGTAGAAGATCCGATACCCAAAGAAATTTTCAGTTCATCAAGTTCAAGTTCGGTGTTTAGATTGATTCCTTGACGGTTGTTCGTCATGGTTCCCACAGCAACCATGGAGCTTGCAAAAGGATTGAGGACATCAGTACTACCAACGGTTCCTGCTGCTAAATCGTTGCTGCTTTGTTCAACAATCGATGAATTCATGAAAATCGCATTGTTGTTGATCGCTTGTGGGGAAATTCGATACAGATGTGCTTCGATCTTTAATTTGTCTTCCAACAACCCGGGTGTATTGATTTTGGTGTGAAGTGCTTCGCCCCACTCTTTGCTTTGATCGGGAGCAATGTATCTTCCGACACCGGCTTCCATTTTCACCCCAAATCCTCCAACAGAAAATTGAGATTCTAAGGTGTGTATGTTAAAGCCAATCACATCTTGGTTAAGACTGTCGGTGTAGGTAAGGTTGTTAAAGCTGTTGATTCCGATAAAACCTTCGGCAGTACTTTTTCTGATTTGTCCTCCGTAGGCAATGTTAGGAATGCTTGTAAATCCACCGTATAAATCGGTTTTACCAACCATTGCTTTCATCGAAAGCCCTCCCGGTAAGTTGCTACCGGTTACGATAAGACCTGTAAATGGTTTTTCACCCCAACGGGCATCTTGAGAAATGTTTCCTCTTTTGTAGAAGTCGAAGTAACGTCTTTCTACACTAGATTCTAACGGATCCCAGGGTGCTCTTTCGAACAAGCTAAATCGATTGTAACCTTTGTTTGAGGCTAAGGTTAAATCACTCATAGAAGTCCAGTGAATACCTCCGGCCTGAACGGCAAAAGAACCAAAGTTGGTGTCAATAGAACCGTAAAAGTTGATTCCAAGGTGTACAATCAGACTTCCTCCCAATCGTGTTCCGTTGATGGGGTCGTATATACTCGGGCGATTGAGTTCTGCTACTTTTACGCCATACTGAGGTGCGATGTCACCATTCATAAATTGAAAGGTGTACACATCAAACCCCCAAGAAGTCTTTTTTGAAGGTCTACCCGATATGCGCAAAGTTAAGTTTGGCATTTGGCTGTCATCTCCAATAAAAAGGTTGTTGGTTGGTAAGGCAGGGTAGTTTCCTGCGTCAGCTGATTCAGAGGCTATGCCTAGTGTTTTGTAATGTGTGTAGGTTCCTAAAAAACGGTACTCTCCATTGATCTTGAAGGTGTATAGCTTCGGAGATTCCGATTTTGGAAACAAACCAATACCGCTGGATTCGCCGTTATTTAGGCTCAGGTTGGTCTGGGCGTTTGCCGAGAAACCAAAAAGCGCAAAATAGGCAAGTAATCCTATTATTTTTTTCATTTGCTTGTGCATCTGTTTAAGATCTTTGGATTATTCCGGAATCGCTAATTCGCGGGTTTTTGTTTTTACTGACGTACTTTGTGGCATATTCTTGTCTCTCGGATTTACGAAGAACGGAATGTTCGCGTAAGCCAATCGATCTTCACTGTCATTTACGTAAACAAAAAGTCGGTATGGACCTTCTTCTTTTGGTGCTTTGAAGTTTACGGTACCTTTTCCATCATTCTTTTTGATCAAACCCGTCATTGCTGGCGGCTCTTTTTCGAGGTCACCCCCGGCTTTTGTATTGGTGCTTTCTGGGTATATTTTATAAACGTATTTGAGTTTATCGTCACTGTCATCAGAAACGAATATGTTTGCAGCATACATTTCTTCAGCGATTAAATAAATATCTTCTCCTTTTTGTTGGTCGTCCAGACTCAAACTGTCCAGAGAGGGAGCTCTGTTTTCGGGCCATTCACCTTTCCATGACTTTTCAACGACATCGAGTACTTCAGAGCTTTGTCCTCCATTGGAGAAGAGTCCGTACCAGGTTGCCGTGGTTTCTTGCTTTTGTCCCCAAAGGAATACATAGGATCCGATACACATTTCCTGATCTGGATAGATGTGCGTGTTGTATCTTTCGAAATAGCTGTCTGCTTTTTCTCTACTGGTTTGTTCGATTGGAGCTGACCATTTGGTCTTAGCAACCTCCCAATGTCCGTTTGGACCCCATTCTGCAATGATGTAAGGTCCGGTCCAACCCGATGCTCTGATTTTATCACGAATGATGCCTACTTCTCCATACGTGTTGATGGCGTAGATGTCAATATCAGGTGCATTTTCCATAATCAAAGCAACTTCTTTTTCATCAAGACCAGCCGTAACGGTATTTGTTGGGTGGTTTGGGTCTACTTCGTGAATCATTTTGGCAATCTCTTGAACCACATTCCATACTTTCGTGTTGGAGTAGAATAGATCCACTTCGTTACCAATAGACCACATCAACAGGGCAGGGTGGTCTTTGTATTTTTTCACCATTTTTGTGAAGTACTCCAACTGGGCTTTGTTAGCTGCTTCGTTGTCGTAGTCATACCCATGACGCTCATGCTGAACCCACAAGCCCATCATTACGGTTAAACCCAATTCATGAGCTTTGTCTAACACTTCTTGAGCATCGTCAACACTCCAAGTTCGGATTGAGTTTCCGCCTCTTTCGACAACTTCTTCCATGTAGCCAAGTCCACCAGCACCTTTGATGTAGTAAGGCTCTCCACCTCTAAATAGTTGCCAATTTCCATCGACTTGTTTTACTTCAACCTTTACCGCTTGCGCGAAGCTAGGCGTCATAACCAACAAGACAAGTAGCGTCATGATATTTCTTAGGATACTCATTTTCTTCATGTTGAATTTTTTTAAACACAAAAAACCTACCTAATTTTGTTAGGTAGGTTTTTTGATGTTTGTATTACTTTTTAATCAGTTTACTGTGAGATAGATTGCCGTTGATGTCTGCAATCTTTAGCATGTAAATACCTTCAGACAGGCTTGAAATATTGATTTCTTTCTCAATGTTTGTTTGAGTAAGCACCAATTGGCCTGTTAGGTTGTAAATCTCAACGGTATTGATGTTGATGTCTTCTGCAATGGTAATGTATGTTGTCGCAGGATTCGGGTAGATCGTAGAAATAGCAGCTACTCCTTCGAATATACCTATTCCGTTACACGCAGTACCTCCGTAAGACTCACATTCTGCTGCACCAAACTCATCGTTGTATGCTCCATAAGAGTTGTCGTACTTACAGCCATCTGCCGGAAGGTCCGCACAAGAAGCGTAAACACACAGGATGTTTCCGTATTGGTCTTCTGCTTGAGTCGTTGCGGATGCATTGTAGTTGGTCGCTTTTTCATCGATACAGCCTTCTTCAGTTGTACCAGATCCATCACCTTCACAAGGTTGACCACCGTAACCCGTACAGTCAGCTGCTCCAAATCCACCATCAACAAAGGCTCCAAATACGCCGTCTGTTGCATAAATACATCCAGGCTCTGGAATGTCATCACAAGAAGCATAGGCACATACGATGTTTCCATTTGCATCTACGGATTGTACGGTTGCATTGGCATTGTAGTTGGTCGCTTTACTGTCTGTACATCCGTAAACAGTTCCGTCGTCTGTACATGGAGTACCACCGAATCCAGAACACTCTGTAGCACCAAATCCTTCAATAAAAGGAGCAAATAATTTTTCTGTTGCGTAAATACATCCAGACTCTGGAATATCGCTGCACGAGGCATAGTCACATTTAATGTTTCCATCTCCATTTTTATCTACGATGGTTGCATCTGCATTGTAGTTCACAGCATCTGAGTCCATACAACCCGAAACTCCGACGGGTGCTTCATTAGAACAACTTCCGTATCGAACAACATCCAAAGTCATGGCTGTTGTTCCAACGGTAATGTAACGATCGTTGTATTGACCTGTTCCACAACCTCCAGCGGCTATTGTGTTTGCATCTTCAAATCCTTCCCATGATTCAAATGAAGGTTGGTTTCTGAATTTGTAGGTATGTTGCTGGTTCGTTTCAAGCTCAATCGTCACGCTCCAAATGTTGTTGGCTCCTTCTGTCATTAAGTATCCGTTTTGACCGAGTCCACCTCCTGCAAGGTAAACTCCATCTTCATGCGGTTCTACACCCGTCATGTTTACTTGGAATGTCACGTTTACTTTATCCGAAACAGGGACCACAACCTCTTGTGAGTCAAATCGAATGTCATCAACATAGTAGGTTGAGTTTATCGTACCGTCACCTTTCGTACCGTTGTTAAAGATGATAACAAGATCGTAAAGAACGTCAGAAGGTTGCTCATCACCGAAGTTAACGGTCAGTTCTTCCCATTCGTTTGCTTTTGTCGTTGTGGCGATGAATTCACCTGTATTTTTACCCCCACCTTCATACTTAAACGTTACTGGAATGTTCGCTTTAGGAGAATAAACTTTAACTTTTAAGATAGAGTCTTCGAAGAAGTCAATGATTTCCGTAGTGATCGTTGTACCTGCATAGGTTTGTCCGTCTGCATTTCGCACGACTTTAAAAACCTTATCACTGGTGTTAATTCCGGTTTTGGATGGGTTGTCTGTTATTTCTGCTGCCGCACCTTCCCAAGCTTTGTATTGGACATTTCCGCTCTCAAAGTAAACGGGAAGTGATGCGCCGTATAGACATGAACCATCATCTTCGGTTGCTCCATCATTGTAATTTAGAGCACTCGAATTGGTACATCCGTAAGATACCACACCATCACAGCTGGACGAACAAGTACCGAAAGTGATTCCTGTAACGTTTCCAGAACCTAAAACCCATTGGCGGTTTGCGTAATCTGCACCGTTAATTGGAGCGCAAGAAAAATCACCGGCTGGAACTAGGTTTTCAGCGAAACCGTCCACCACTAATTTGTACTCCATGCTCTCTGTAGGGTCTAGAGTAAAGGTCCAAGTACCGTCTCCATTACTTGCAGCCTCAGGGCCTCCAATCGGATTCCAACCCCACCAAGGGCCCGTTATTCGAACCGATTCAGCATCTGTACATACGTTTGCTGTGATTGTTAATTGAGCCTGGGAATAAAGCCCAGTCATTAAAAATAATAAGGAGAATAAAAGTGTTTTTTTCATCTTACCTGTGTTAGGGGGTTGTGTTTTGTTTTTAAAAATACATCGGAAGTAAATATACAAAAAAAACAATATGTATATATCGTTTCAAAGTATATTACTTCAAATTTTTCCCGAATGTATGAAAAAAGCAACAATTATGAAATAAAAAAAAGCGTTAACATGGTCTCGTATGATAAATGTTAACGCTTTTCTGGATAGTTTCAGTAACTAGGTCAGCTCAATGGTGATTTTGTTGTTTGTTTTGTTGAACAATTCTTTAAAATTGTCTAGCGTTATAGAAGCATTCTTTTTGCCTCTTTTTCCTTTTACTTTCTGACCGTTGATGGTTACGTCACCAATACCGTATTCTCCATAATCAAGGCCTTTCTCGTTTTGGTACGTAACATCGATGGCGTAGCCTCCATAATTTGTGGAAATATGAGCAACTCCTTCTTTGTTGAAGTATTCTTTGGAAAGTTTTGGTTCCAAATGAAGGTCACCAAAAATACCTTTAACTCCAAAAACTTGAGTGATAAGGGTAAGTAGGTACCATGATGAAGATCCTGTCAAATAAGCGTAAGCCCCCTTGTTTTGGTTGTCAAAATAAGAAGGTACCCCAGGGAATATTTTGGCAGTAGCCGTATTGTTGGCAATTTCATAAACCTCTTTCATGATCTCATTGGCTTGTGCAACGAGTCCAATGTCATAAAGTGCATAGGCCAGCATGATGTTTTGTTGTACCCATTTACTTCCGTGTTCTTTGTAACCGTATACAAATCCCGTGATACGACCGATATTAAGATCAATGTTTTTGAACTCAGACGTCAAGCGAATGCCCGGTATGCCATCGTCTTTAAGAATCTTTTTGATGGATTCGTAGACTTCAGCGGACATTTTTTTGTCTGCAATCTTACACAAGATTGGCATTACCTGAGAGGTCAAGTCCATCATCACGCCGTCTTCTTTTTCACCACCAATTCTGTTTTCTAGATTGTCGTAGTGTCCGTTAAAGAATCGGTCACCTTCTTTGGTTTGTACAATTTCTTGCTCAAGAATGTGCGCTGAGATGTGTTTTGATTTGCTCTCTAGATCTATGATAAGGTCATCAATTAAAACCATCTTTTTATTTCCCGAAACGGAATGGGCAACACTCTTGAAGTACTTGTCGAGAAGTTCTCTTTTCGCCTTTGGCGATTGGTAGTCAATTCGGTATTGTCCCGGTAGATAATCCAACAATAGGGTTATCTCTTCTAAAATCGCAATCGATTGAACCCCTGAAGCTTTTATTTTCTTCAGAATATCGGTAAGTATGATAAAGTTGTAAGCATAAAAGCTAAAGAAACAAACGCTGGCACCTTTTTCACGGGCCATGTCGTAAGTATCATTCCAATCGGCTCCTTCCAGAAGAAGTATGTTTTGATCACTTACATTGTAAAACGCAGAGAGCTGCTGAATCAACAAGTGTTCAAAAATGGATGCTGTGTAAATTTCATTGTCTGATGTTCTTTGTGAATGACCTTGTTCGTCTTCCCAGTTGCCATCAATCATTTTACTACGATTGATGAACATGTCTTTCCAGTAGGTGATTTCTTTATTTAAAATATCTAAATCACCGGTCTGGTTCAGGTAAAAGTTCAATACAAATACCGGCCATGTACCGTGGTCACACCAAGTACGAGGGATGTTATTTCGGTCGGCTTTGAATTCACCCGGTTGCTCACCAATGATGGTGGCATTGGTTCCGTCAATACGTATTCCTTTAAAGCAGTTTACGATTTCTTCGTGCGCACTTTTAGGGTCAACCAAGAAGATGGAAAGTAAATCTTGCCACAGGTCTCTCCAGCCTCTTCCGCCTCTTCCATATCCATAGTCTGGTAAAAAAGAGTTTCCGAATATTTGACGACACTTTACTTGGTATTCAATCCATTTCACCCAATTGTCATAGTGTTTGTCTCCGGTATGTATGTCAACACTGTTTAATTTCTCTTTCCAGAAGTTGAGCGTAGCTTCAAGGATTTCTTCTACTTTGTCAACGTCACCATATTTTTCCTTCCACGCATCTAAGTCTTCCGTGTGGTCCGTGATACCATGAACGATGATGTAGTCTACTTTTTCACCAGGAGCTAATGTTTTCTCTTCAAAGTTAAGTCCGGCTACCGCTTCTTTACCGTGCAGTTCTAGATCAGACAGATCTGGAGCTTTTAGATCTTTGTATATGGCCTCTGGATTGTCTAATGAGCCACTTTGACCGATAAAGTCGTGAAGTCTTGCCCAGATCCCTTTTGGTTTTGCACCATTTTCGCCAAATCCCAAAACCACGTAATTGGTGTAGTTTACAGAGTGGCTGCTCTCATCATGCATAATTTTTGGCTTGATGCGAACGCCATACTCTTCAACAAAGTTTTCTTGGAACATGGTGGTTACCTGTCTGTGGTCTCGTACATTGTCTGCAGATCGACCAAACATTGGAAGGGCATATGTAGGGCGGAAGGTTTGATTTTCCGAACCGGTATTGCTTACTGTTATTTTAAGGAGCTCTACAAAGTCATCATTCTCTGGAATAAAGGTCGTGATGGTTGCTTCAAGCCCCGTTTCATTTTGCTTTCTTTTGGTCGTAAAAGCTCCAATGTTGGCAGAAATGGAATAGTCATCCTTTGGGGAGTCCCACTTGTTTGACTTTTGGAATACACTCTGTCCTGTTGCTGACCAAGGGTCTTTATTGTCTGCCTTAATCCAGAAGTTTCTGCTCGAAATGTTTCGATGAATCTCTTCGGTTACGGTTGGCGTAGTCAAATAGTGGTGAAAATCTTTACACACATCTCCCTTGAGCTCAGGTGTAACAAATGACTTCATCCCATTGGTGTTCATTAAAGGGAAGTACAATACAGGTAAATGGTTCGCGTTTTCTACGTAAAATGAACCGTCATTTTCTTTGCTAAATTTCCAGCTAACACCGGACGTGGATGATTTTTTTGTCGACATTACTTCACTAATTGTTTTTCGAGTTCTTCTAATGATTTTCCTTTGGTCTCTGGCAGTATTTTAACCAAGACAAAAAAGCCGATTAATGCAATGATTCCGAATATAAAAAATGTGAGTGAATTTCCTAAATTGGACAATTCCCAAGGGAAAACAAGTTGCACAATAGAGCTAATAAAAGAGTTTATGAAAGCAATAGAGCCTATTGCTAGTCCTCTGTATTTTAGAGGGAACAATTCAGACAACAACACCCACATTACCGGGCCTAGAGAGAAAGCAAAACAAGCAACAAAACCTAAGATTCCTATCAAGATTAAAGTAGAGTTAATTGTGGTTGCTGCTTCTAAAATAGCGCCATCATTTTTGTTAAATACTTTGGCACCAATAATGTTCTTTATCTCATTTTTAAAATCAACATCATTTGTATAGACTTTGTCTGCTATGGATTCTAAATCACTTGAATTCGAAAACTCGAATTGATCGATATGCTTCTGTTTTAATTGATAAGTAGCTTGGTTAAATCCGAAAGCACATACCAACAAACTAACAGAGATACCCGCTACCCCAACTAGTAACAAAGGCCTTCTACCCATCCTATCTATTAAATAAATAGCTACAAAAGTAAACACTACTGAAATGGTACTTAATAGAACACCTGAAGAAAACGCAGCATCAGTACCGATTCCTGTTTGTTTGAAAATAGAGGTTGCGTAAAAGTAAACGGCATTAATACCCGTAATTTGTTGTAAAACCCCAACAACCAAACCAACGATCAAAATAAATCGCAAGGACGGGTTAAGTAACTCTTTAATTTTCACGACAGATTTCTTTTGATCGGTAGCAGTATTTTCTTCAATAGATTTAATTTCTAAGTGCCCTACTTCATCTCCATGAATTTTTATACAAACTTTTTTAGCTTCAGCTGTGTGGCCATTTAAATATAGCCATCTCGGGCTTTTTGGTACAAAAAACAAAAGTAAAAAATACAACACTGCAGGTATAAATTCGACACCCAGCATCCATCTCCAAACATTTTCATCGGTAAGTGATACACTATCCGCTGTATTGTATTTATTGAAGAAGTAATTGCTTAGAAAAGCGGCAAAAAAACCAAAAACAATATTGAGTTGCTGTAAAGAAACTAATTTCCCCCTATTTTCAGCCGTAGAAATTTCGGCAATATACATTGGGGCTAAAACGAGAGCTGCACCAAATGCAAAACCTCCAATCATCCTGGCAATGTAGAGCATTTCGTAAGAAGATGCTAGCGCTGAAAATATCGCAGAAACCGCATAAAGTAGCGCGACCATAATTAACAACTTCTTTCTTCCTATTGCATCACTTAACCTTCCAGAAAAAAGCATGGCAATCATTGCTGCAAAAGATGGAGAGCTGACCACCCATCCAGATTGTATTTCTGTTAAATCAAATTCTGGACCAGCAAAAGTCATAACACCAGAGATGATCCCTGCATCAAATCCAAAAAGAAAGCCGCCTAAAGCGACGATGAGACTAATGGATATTATCTGTGATTTATTTTTCATTACCAGTAAGTTTTAGTTTGACTTGGGGGTCGGCAAATATATTATAAAAAATCTTGTATTCCACACACCGAAGCTATATATTTGCGTCGAAATTACGCTTATTTATACGGCGTTACACTGCATTGGTGTAACGTCTACAATTTATATCCTCTCTGAATATTAAGCCCCTAATGTTAGTAGTTGGGAGGTTTTTAGCAAAAATCACATCGATGATGAATGAAAATGATACACATACAACTGGGGCTTTGAAAGATGCTGATATTGTTGTTTTTGGCGGATTAGGTGACTTAGCCCTACGCAAATTATACCCGGCATTGTTTCACAGACTTCAAGCAGGGCAAGTGAATGTAAACTCTAAGGTTTACGCCATTTCAAGAGCGGAAAAAAGTCCAACTGAATTCACGGAGCTTCTCAAAGAAAAGCTTAGCGTTAGTCTTCGTGGAGAAAAGCCTGAGGATGTTCAGAAGCTTATTGATATGTGTACTTACGTTCGAGCAGATTTGTCTCAAGATGATGCATTGGCAGATCTAAAGCCTTACATGAGAGACAATAAAGAAATCGTTCGAGTCTTTTATTTTTCTACATCTTCTTCACTTTTCGGTAGTATCACTAAGAATTTGAGTGCGCAGAACTTAATTAATGAGCAATCTCGAGTAGTATTGGAGAAGCCATTAGGAAACGATTCGGCTTCTTCGAAAGCGATCAATGATGAGATTTCTGATTTCTTTAATGAGTCACAGATATTTAGAATTGATCACTACCTAGGTAAAGAGACGGTCCAAAACTTAATGGTTCTTCGTTTTGCAAACGATCTTTATGAAAACGCATGGAATTCCCAAAACATTGAAAATGTTCAGATTACCGTTTCTGAATCTTTAGGCGTAGAGACTCGAGCCAACTATTACGACAAATATGGGGCTCTACTGGATATGGTGCAAAACCACCTTTTACAATTGTTGTGTTTGGTCGCTATGGAGCCGCCAAGTGTTCTTGGGGCAGACAATGTTCGTGATGAAAAACTTAAAGTCTTAAAATCACTTCGCTTTTTTGACGAGAAGATGATTAAAGAACAAACGGCGAAAGGTCAGTACATCAAGGGTGCTATTGATGGGGAGCATGTATCCGGTTATTTGGAAGAATTAGACGATGATTCATCAAATACAGAAACATTTGTAGCCATCAGAGCGAACATTGATAACTGGAGATGGGCAGGAGTTCCGTTCTACCTTAGAACGGGTAAACGAATGTCCAAACGTCACTCAGAAATTGTCATCAATTTTAAGAACGTACCTCACAGTGTGTTTCCTGACGATAAGCCTATTGACAATAACAAATTAATCATTAGCCTTCAGCCTGAAGAACGTATTGAACTTGTTCAGAACGTAAAAGTTCCGGGTCCGGGAGGTTACAGATACCAGCCCACATCTTTAGTTCTTGATTACAGTTCCTCCTTTACCGATCGTTTTCCAGAAGCTTACGAACGTTTGATTATGGATGTGATCCGAGGCAATCAAACTTTGTTTATGCGCAAGGATGAAGTAGAAGCGTCCTGGGATTGGGTTGATTCAATTACCAAATTTTGGAAAGAAACAGGAATGAAAAACAAGTCGTATGAAGCCGGAACCGATGGTCCTGGAAACGACGTTTTATTAAAAGGACATGAGTGGAATGAGTAGTACAAGCTTAAATTTGCAAGAAAGAGTTTTCGAAAATGCAAGCATTCTAGAAGATGCTTTAGCCCAGGAAATTGCGACTGAGATTCAGAAACAATTGGATCAAGGTAAGCACGCAAAACTCCTGTTGTCAGGAGGTAGTACGCCCGTTAATTTATACGCTAAATTATCACATTTTGATCTTGATTGGTCTAACGTGATTGTTGGGCTTGTTGATGAACGCTATGTATCTTCAAATGATAAAGACAGCAACGAGCGTCTGATTAAGTCATCTCTGTTACAGAATAAAGCATCTGAAGCCAATTTCATCGGGATGGTCTTCGATACGGTGAACTCCGACGAAAACTTAAAGCAGGCTACCAAAGAGAACAACCCCTTTTACGACGAATCCACGTGTGTTATATTGGGTATGGGAACGGATGCACACACGGCCTCTCTATTCCCTGGAGATGCCAGTTCACTGGTTGGTTTAAAGCAAGGAAACCCCCAGGAACCTTTAGTTTGTACAGTTTCACCGAACGAACCGAAGCAGAGAATTAGTTTTACCATAGACAGTCTTTTGAACACCAAAAGACTCTTTTTATATTTTACTGGAACGGAAAAAATGGATTTGTTTGCGGAAGCAAAAAAGCTTCATGAGCCAAGTCAATTTCCAATTTCTTCATTCATTCATCAGGAGCAAAAAATGCTTGAATTATTTTGGGCTAACAAAAAATAATTATGAACAAGACGATTTTAGAAGTCACACAGAGAATTATTGATCGTAGTAACGATACACGGTCACAATATTTGAAACAAATGAAATCTCAGGCAGCAGACACGGTTTCCCGTTCTGCATTGTCATGTGGTAATATTGCCCATGCGATGGCCAGTTGTTCAGATCACGAGAAAACGGATTTGATTGGAAGTAAAAAAGCCAACATTGGAATCATCACAGCCTTTAACGACATGTTGTCGGCACATAAAACGTACGAAGATTATCCAAAATCAATCCGATCAAGTGCCCTTAAGTACAATGCCGTAGCTCAGGTAGCTGGTGCAGTACCAGCCATGTGTGATGGAGTAACTCAGGGAGAAGCTGGAATGGATTTATCTTTATTCAGTCGTGATGTGATCGCGTTGTCAACCATCGTGGGTTTGTCTCACAATATGTTCGAGTCCGCTTTGTGTTTGGGTATCTGTGATAAAATTGTCCCTGGCGAGCTAATCGGAGCCTTAAAATTTGGATATTTACCGATTATATTCGTTCCTGGAGGGCCAATGAAAACCGGTATTTCCAACGAAGAAAAAGCCAAAGTTCGAAGAGACTATGCGGAAGGTCTTGTCGACAGAGATGCCTTACTGAAGTCAGAATCTAAGGCCTACCACTCTTTAGGAACGTGTACTTTTTACGGAACGGCAAACAGCAATCAAATGCTCATGGAAATTATGGGCTTGCAATTGCCAGGTTCATCATTCGTAAATCCAGACACACCCCTTCGAACTGCATTAACGGATCATGCTGTTAAAGTTGCAGCTGAAACCACAAGCTTGGGCGATAATTACCGTCCGATGTATGAGATTGTTTCTGAAAAGACGATTGTGAACGCCATCATTGGTCTATTAGCTACAGGAGGTTCTACTAATTTAACCATTCACTTGGTTGCCATTGCAAAATCTGCCGGTATTCAAATCAACTGGCAAGACTTTTCAGATTTATCTGCTGTAATTCCATTGCTTACCAAAATGTATCCTAACGGCTCCGCTGATGTGAACTATTTCCAAGCAGCTGGTGGGATGTCATACTTAATCAAGTCTTTACTTGAGAACGGTCTTTTGCACCAAGATGTTTATACCATTTTGGGTCATGGACTAAATACTTACACCAAAGAGCCATTTTTAAATGATGGAGAACTGATTTGGCGTGACGGTCCAGAAAAATCTTTGGACACAAAAGTATTAACTTCTGTAGAAAATGCTTTTTCTAAAACAGGAGGGGTAAGAGTTCTGAAAGGAAATTTAGGGACTTCCGTGATTAAAATATCTGCAGTTAAAGAAGAAAACTGGATCGTAGAAGCTCCGGCTGTTGTTTTTGAAGATCAAGAAGAGTTGTTGGAAGCTTTTAAAAGAAAAGAGTTAAATAAAGATTTTATTGCCGTTGTGCGTTTTCAAGGTCCAAAAGCAAAAGGAATGCCTGAATTACATAGGTTGACTCCGGTGTTGAGTATTTTGCAAAATAACGGCTTCAAAGTTGCTTTAGTTACCGATGGAAGAATGTCTGGTGCTTCTGGAAAGGTCCCAGCGGCAATACATGTATCTCCTGAAGCGATGGATGGTGGATTACTACCAAAACTTCAAAATGGTGATTTGTTGAGACTCGATGCTACAACAGGTGAGTTAACTTGTTTAAATGAGGCAGTGGTTCAAGCAAGAACCGCTCCCGAAAATCCAATCATTAACCAAGAAGGTTGTGGTAGAGAGTTGTTTGGGAATTTCAGAAAATTAGTTCAACCAAGTGAGCAAGGTGCTTCCGTATTATTTTAAGCGATATGAGTCAAAATAACATTAGAACTGTATTAGAAGGCAACCCGGTTGTACCTGTTGTCAAAATTCAATCTTTGGAAGAGGTTGTTCCTTTAGTAACCGCTCTTCAAGATCATAACATCAACTGTATCGAGATCACTTTGCGTACAGATTGTGCGATTGATGCTTTAAAACTTGCCAAAGAGTGCTCCAACGACAACTTTTCTGTTGGTGTGGGTACTGTAGTAAATACCAAGCAGCTTGCTCAAGTTGTGGATGCAGGGGTAGACTTCATCGTATTGCCTGGCCTAAACAACGAATTAGTTGACGCACTCAAAGAGGTTAGCGTACCTTTTTTACCTGGAGTTGTTACTCCTAGTGAGATGATGGCATGTTTAAGTTTGGGTTGGGATACGCTTAAGTTTTTCCCTGCCAATATTGCTGGTGGTCTCAGTGCTCTAAAAACATATTCACAGGTTTTCTCTCAAATTAAGTTTTGCCCAACAGGCGGAATTTCAAAAGAAAACTATCCCGAATATTTAGCTTTAGACAACGTTATTTCTGTAGGCGGTTCATGGATCCAAAAGGACTTAAACGTATAGTCTAGTATTCATTGTTGTTGCAAAACTGGTAGAACACTGCAGGTTTGCCTTTTCTTCCGGTTTTATTGACGTGAGAAGTCTTAAAGACAATCCCTTCCTTTAAGATTTGTTTCCTAAAATTTCTTTTGTCTATTTTTTTATTTAAAACTTCTTCATGCAGCTTTTGCAGCTGTGGCATGGTAAAGTTTTTGGGTAAAAGAATGGACGACATTTTATAATCCAACTCTTTCTTTAAGAAGTTTAAAGCTTCGTCGATGATTTGATTGTGGTCAAAGGTCAGTTCAGGAATTTCATCGATGCTTGTCCAGATTACTTCATCTGCAAAATAGGATGCTTTGGGTTTAAAGTCCTGAATGTCCACCAGGGAGATATAGCCAACTGTAATGACCCGTTCTTCTGGATTTTTTCTAAAACTCTTAAGCCAGATTTGATCTTTTGGTTGTTTGACGCGTTTAGGATTACTGAACACAGCAAATTGCTTCAAGTATATCTCATCAATGGATGTAAGCCTTTTTAAAATTCGCTTTGCTGCAGGGTTTAATTCCTCATTAGCCTTGATGAGATCTCCCGGTAAAGCTGTTTGGGTTTTGTTACGGCTTTTTAAAAGATTTTTAGGATTTTCTTTTTTGGTAATTAGTAAGACTTTTAGACTAAGGTCTGTGTCAAATCCAAAAATGACACAGTCGACCGAAACATTTATTTTTGACATATTATATTATTATTATTATTGAATTGTACAGCCGTTAAATTATTGAAATATTATTGAAATAACAGCATAATTAATTCATTTAACACATGGAGGTGTGTTTCTATGTGTTTTTAAATCAAGCAATTATTGTGCCTTAACACTTATTTCAGTAGCATTCCAATCTGAATTCTTCATCAGTATATCTTCTATGGTTGTCAGCTCTTCACGAAAAGCATTAGGGCAAGCTCCCTTGAACTTTATTTGATGTTACTTTTTTTTTTGTAGATTTGTGGATACCATGTATTTACATTAGGTTTTAGTATCTTTTTTCCTTGTAGTTTAATTTACAACGCTACAGGTTATTCCCTTCCTACTATTAAAATTATTCCTCCCGCGATTGGCTGCTTAAATGAAACGTTGAGTTAAAACTTGATTTTTGAAAGTTTTATTTGTGATTAGTTGTCTGTTGTTAACTGTTAAGTTGTTTCGAAAACTTACAATTTAAAATAAGACGATTACCTTTTAATGAATAATGAATAAAATAATAGGATGAAAAAAAAATAAAAGCATTCACCTTGGTCGAAGTTGATGGTCGTATTAGCCATTGTTGGAATATTGGTTTTGTTAGCCCTGCCTAATTTGATGCCACTAATATCGAAAACGAAGAGTACCGAAGCAAAAATTCATTTGGAGCATATATACAATTTAGAAAAAAGTCATTTCTACATGTATTCGTCTTATTCGGATGACCTTACTGCGATAGGTTATCAGCAGGAAAAGAGCGTTTTAGAAGGGGGCAATGCCAATTACAGAATTGAAATTGTTGAGGCAGCACCAACAGGTTTTACAGCCCATGCAATTGCCGTAGTCGACTTTGATGGTGACGGGCAATTCAATACTTGGTCAATGGATCAGGACAAACAGTTACTTGAAATTATTACAGACTAATGTTGCTCTTTGGTTTAGGGTTGATCGTCGTTTCATTATTGATCATGATGTACGAGGACTATCGATATCGGGCAATTTCCGTTAAGTTTTTGGCAGCATTTTTTATGGGAAGTTTTCTTTTTGGTTTTGTACAAAATGAGCTTTCAGAGTGGCTCGTAAACTTCTTACTGAATAGTTTGTTGTTGGTCTTTTTATTGTTGGTGATCCAGCTGTATTATAAGTTCCGGTTTAGAACAGGAGGTTGCTTTGTAGATACTGTGATGGGCAAAGGGGATCTTTTGTTTTTTTGGGCACTTGGGGCCGTGTTCAGTCCAATTAACTTTTTGATCACGTTAAGTTTTCTGTCTTTGTTGAGTATTGTTCTTTCTCTGCCTTCAGTGATTGTAAAAGGTAGGCAATATAAACTTCCTTTAATTAGTTTTATGGGGCTGGGACTGATCTTAGAGTTTGCCATGGTTTATAAATATGATATTTCTGTGGGGAGTGATTCACAGCTCTTGTTATTCGTTACAAAATGGATAAGTTAGAACAGATACATATACCTGCAGAAGTACTGCAATGTGTTCAGCCCGATTGGGCCGAGCATTATCGTATTGTTCCAATGCAGCAACGCAACGGCACTTTGGTTTGCTATGCTGATAAACACAGCTTGCCAAGTCAATCTGACCTGCGAGTTATTTTAAACAGAGCTTTAGAATTTACACCTGTTGCATCTGAGCAAATAGATGATCTGTTATCCAAATATTACAGAAGACACCATGCAGATAAGGCTTCAGTAGTTTATAAAGTCAACACCGAAGAAGACCTGTTGAAAGGGCTTATAAATGAGGCCATGCAAATGGGTTCTAGTGACATTCATATTGAGAAATATGAAGGAAAAGCACGAATCAGGATGCGTGTTGATGGCAGACTTGTTGAGCGTTTTGTGATTGAATCTGAACAGTACCCCATACTCATCAACAAAATTAAGATACGCGCCAAATTGGATATTGCAGAAAAGCGTTTGCCCCAAGACGGACGTATTACCCATGATCAAATGGATCTGAGGGTTTCTGTGATGCCTTCACAATATGGAGAAAAGGCGGTGCTCAGACTTTTGAATAAACAATCGGGAGACAAATCTCTGGTGGAGCTGGGTTTTAGTGCAAGGCAGGAAAGCGATTACCTGAAAGCCCTTTCAAAAAGTCAGGGATTGATACTCATCAGTGGTCCTACGGGTTCCGGTAAAACCACCACTTTATATTCTTCTTTAAAAGAGTTGAACACCGACAGGGTGAACATTGTGACCATTGAAGACCCGGTTGAATATACCTTACAGGGAATTAATCAGGTTCCCTTAAGAGAAGAAATAGGATTGGATTTTAGTTCGGCCTTGAGAGCTTTTTTACGGCAGGACCCGGATATTATTATGGTTGGAGAGATCCGTGACCCGGATACCGCACAGATGGCAATCCGAGCATCACTTACGGGCCATTTGGTTTTTTCTACCATTCACACCAATTCTGCCTGGGGTATTGTATCGCGACTTTTAGACATGGGCATCCCCGAATTTTTAATTGCAAGTACCTTAAACTTGGTGGTGGCGCAGAGGTTGGTCAGACTTTTGTGTGAACATTGCAAGCAACCCGAGCCGGTTACAAGTGAGCAAAAGCAGGTGCTGCCCAATCGAATGTGGTCGAGTACTCTTCAAAAGCCCGTGGGTTGTCAAAAATGTTACCACACTGGCTACAATGGAAGAAAAGCCATATACGAAGTGATTCCTATTGAAAACGGTCTTAGAGAAAAATTGGCTGCCTCGGAATCTGAAATAAAAGAAGAATTAAAAAAGCAAGAGCTTCGATTTTTATCGGACAGTGCCTTAGAAGTATTGGAGCGTGGAGAAACCTCCTTTTCAGAAGTATATCAAATGTTAATATAAGTTGTAATGAGAATAATTCGGGTGGTTAAATGGGTGGTTTTTGTTTTGTGTTTCACCAGTATACAGATGCAGGCACAGACAAATCTAAATCGTTTTGTGTCCTTACAGAACGCCTTAGATTCCTTATCGGAGGATATGAGGGGATTGAATGGAGAAGTAGAACTTTCGGTAAGTGAGATACGCTTAGATGAGCTTTTGAGAGCCTTGGCATTAAGTCACGACTTAAACTTAACTGTGGAAGAGGGCTTAAGTCAAAGAGTGGTGGGTAATTTTTCTCAGGTGCGCGTAAAAGATGTCATCGTATTTCTGACCAAAAAATACCATCTAAAAGTTGATTTTTCAGGGTCTATTTTATCCATTTCCAGTTATGAAGAATTGCCCGAACCACCGGAATATAGACCTATAGATCTACAGTTTGATGAAGAAACAGGTTTTTTAAGTTTTGACTTGAGAAATGACAGTCTCGTAAGCGTTAGTAAAAAGATCACATTGTTAACGGGGATGAACTTATTGGTTCCCAGGGCGTTGCGTAATGAGATGTTGACGGGTTTCATCAAAGATGTTTCTTTAGACGAGGCCATTCAGAAGTTGGCACTAATTAACGAACTTGAGGTCAGAGCATCTTCCTCGGGAATTTATGTGTTTGAAAAACCACAGATGCTAAATAACAATAGCCGTTCAAATGCCAAACAGACTTATCGAAGTTCTGGGGAACTTAGGGTGAGAGTAGATAGTATTTCGGACATTAGCATAGTAGCAGAAGGGGCAGACCTTCGTGCAGTTCTGGAACAGACCTTCGATTTGTTGGGTCAGGATTACATGATTTTTGGTGATATTGAAGCTCAGCTTACGGCAGAGCTTAGGCATGTGCATCTCGATAGTCTATTGGATGTAATTCTGAATGCTTCAGATTACACCTACCATTTAAAACAAGGCATCTATTTTATTGGAGAACGCAAATTGGAGGGGCTCAGAGATTTACAGATCGTATCCATCAAACATCGTTCTTGCGTAGAACTGTCCAAGTGGATTCCCACAGAAATTAAGAAAGAAGTATTTGTTCAAGAGATGCCAGAACTTAACGCTTTGGTTCTAGAAGGTTCAAAGGTGGCTGTCACTCAGATTAGAAAGTTCATTACCGACATCGACCGATCTGTCCCTGTGGTGATGATAGAGATACTTATCGTCGATTACATAAAGTCAAACGGTTTGGATATTGGAGTTGAAATGGGTCTTGCCAAGGAAGCCGTGAAAACTACCGGTCAATTTTTCCCAGGGATAAATTCCACAAACGGACAAGGCTCCATCAATAAACTCATCAATGCATTTGAAGGATTTGGCGCCTTAAACGTGGGTTCTGTGGTACCTAACTTTTACATGAACATCAAAGCCATGGAACAGAATGGAACTTTGGACATTAGGAGTACTCCGGTACTCACGACGCTTAATGGACAAGAGGCATCCCTATCTATTGGAAATACGGAATACTATGTGGTTGAAACCAATAATTTAATAGGTACGCAAAATCCACAAAGTCAAAAGACCCGAAATTGGAAGAGTGTCAAAGCGGAATTAGGTGTGAAGATCACTCCAAACATATCTGCGGACAACAACGTCACCTTAGCCATAGAGGTAAAGCAATCTAACTTTACCGCACGTATTGAGCCCGATGCACCTCCAGGGCAAGTTTCAAGGACTTTCAATTCATTGATTCGCGTTAAAGATGGCGACATGATATTATTGGGAGGGCTAGAAGAAATTAAAAATAACGACAGCGGAACAGGGGTGCCTTTTCTATCACGAGTACCCTTATTGAAGTGGCTTTTCTCAAAACGCATTAAGGATAAAGACGATAAGAAATTGAACCTTTTCATTAAACCAACCATCATCAACTAATGATTAAATCCGTTTTAGATAAATGGTGTCAAAACACCTATTTTATAGGGATTGATTTTGAATTTATCACCAAAGATGAACTTAGGGTTACCCTTTGCGTACTTAAAAGGAGGGCGAAAGAGTTAAAGCAAGTTCATACCAGTGTTTTTGACTCGTATTTGTCTTTATTCGATGCATTAAAAGCGTATGGGAACATACCTATCTACTTGAATATTAGGGGCGAGGGTATCATTCAGCATTGCTCTGTAGATGCGAAGGCTCCCGCATACACAAAAGAGCTTTTACAGAGTTTGTACCGAATAGAAGATGTGCAATTGAGTGCTTTTGCCAGAGAGGCACTTGTTAGCTCTGTAATCGATAAATTCAAGGCAGAAAAAAGACTCGTCTTAGGCGTACACATAGGAGTCAACATAGCTCCCATACTTAGCATCATTGAAACAGCTCGAATACATTTCAACAAATCTCTTCTAAAAATAGATGATCTTCAGGTCGAGTATCTAAATCATATCGCGCATGGCGAGAAAATGAGGAATTTCATTCAGACCACTGACGATGTTTTGAGTGTCGCAGAGGCTTGTAGTTTTTCTTCTGCTTTATCAGCTGTGAGTAATGAAAATAGCAACATTCAAGGCTTAGCTGTTTTAGAACAAAATGCCAAAGAGTTCTTGTACCAGAGAAGGTATAAGATGCTTTTACATACATCTTTAATTTTTTTGCTCACATTGCTTTTAGGGAATTACCTGGCTTTTAACCACTACTTTTCAGAGAACAGCATACTTAAGGAAAAAATAGCGATTTCTGAGACTGAGCTGGCAGCGGTAGCGCAGAAAAAGGCAGAATTGCAAAGCAAAAAACAGTTTGTGGTTCTAAATGGTTTAGACATGAGTTCACAATTGGCCTTTTATGCAGATCAGTTGGCTTTACTTTTACCTGTCGACACTTATTTGGAGTTTTTGAATCTATGTCCCAAGGAGACCTCGAGGCGAGATAAGGAAATCCGTTTTGATAAGACACAGATTCATCTTTCTGGAACCACACGAAATACAAAAAACATTAATGCATACATAGCGCAGATAGAAAAGTTGGACTGGGTGACTGAGGTTGCTATTGAATCCATCATTCCGAAACACCCAAAGCAATGGGAATTTTCATTAATTCTAAAATTGGAAACCTCGTGACCTACCAATCAAAGTACCGTGTCTTACTACTACTTTTACTTCTGCTGCTGTATGCTTCTTATCATTTAGGTGTAAAAAAAACCATTCGGCAGAAAGCCTTGTATGAGCAATATATGGAGCAGATTCAGATCATCGAAAAAGCACCAGATTTAGTATCGAAATACCAAACAGAGCTACAATCTATCGGAAGTAAAATTGTCGGATACGCAGGAGAATGGAACAAGGTAGACGGCGTGTTTTTTGCCTTGTTATCAGAATTGGCATTAAAACACGAGGTGCAAATAGCATCATTGGAACAACCTTATGAGGGAAGCTTTGAACAGTACCGTTTAAAAACCTATCCCGTATCTCTAGACGCATCCTACACAAAAGTCTTGGCCTTAGTAGACGACTTAGACCAGCAGACTTTGGGAAAACCAGTTTCACTCTATTTTTACATGGAAAAAGATAAAAACAAACAAAGAGTGCTCAAAAGCACCTTGTACTACAAAATAATAAGCCGTGGTGAAAAA
>Ga0209504_1000710_pt1 | contig 28123 bp, 28 predicted proteins | sample COGITO_mtgs_1005_FD_184791 | JGI IMG/M metagenome (GOLD analysis project Ga0209504, IMG submission 184791) | Pelagic marine microbial communities from North Sea - COGITO_mtgs_100511 (SPAdes) (version 2) | ecosystem: Environmental > Aquatic > Marine > Epipelagic ...
CCAGGGCGAGCGCAGCGTCACCACCAACCATATCGCCGCGCACCTGGGGATCTCACCGGGCAACCTGTACTACCACTTCCGCAACAAGCAGGCGATCATCGCCGAGCTGTTTGCCCTCTACGAAAGCCAGGTGGATACCTTTCTGCGCCGCCCCGAAGGCCGCGCGCTGACGGTGCAGGACAAGACCTTCTATCTGGAAGCGTTGCTCGCCGCGATGTGGCATTACCGCTTTCTGCACCGCGATCTGGAACACCTGCTTGACAGCGACGCCGAGCTGGCTGAGCGCTACAAACTGTTCTCGCAGCGCTGTCTGCAGCGTGCACAGGAGATTTATCAGGGCTTTGTCGAGGCCGGCATCCTGTTGATGAGTGCGCCGCAGATCGAGGCGCTGACCCTCAACAGCTGGATCATCATGACCTCCTGGGTGCGCTTTCTCTGCACCACCCGCGGCAACCCCGGCGACCTCAGCCAAGAGATGCTGCGCCGTGGCATCTACCAAGTGCTGACGCTGGAAGGCGGCTATATCGCCCCGCAAGCGCGCGAGGCTGTAGAGGCGCTGTACGCCAAGCTGCATGTGCCGCTGGAACAGGTGATCTGAGTCTAGAGGGGTTTGGCCGCCTGCTCGGCCAGCCACTGCGGAATGCGCCGCTCCAGGTAATAACCCGGTTTACTTAGGCTGCCTTCGACAAAGCCGACATGGCCGCCGTGGGCGTGCAGTTCGAATTCGATGCTGGATGACAGTTCGCTGGCTTCGGGCAGGCTGTGGGGGAAGACGAAGGGGTCGTCGGCGGCCTGGATAATCAGCGTCGGCGTCTCGATCTGGCCGAGGAAGTAGCGGCTGGAGGCGCGGCGGTAGTAGTCCTCGGCATCGGCATAGCCATGCAGCGGCGCGGTGATGCGCCCGTCGAAATCCCAGAAGGTGCGCATATTGTCCAGCGGGCCGAGTTTCTCCAGGGTGGACAGGCGGTCGGCCATGCCCTGGTGAGCAAACAAGCGCTGTTTGTCCTTCACGTAGGCCACCATCTCGCGCATAAAGTGGCTCTGGTAGACCCTGGAAAAGCCCATGCCGATGCGGTCGGCGCACTGATCCAGACGAAACGGCACCGACACCGCCGCAGCGCCCTGCAGCTGGCTGTCGGCCCCTGTTTCACCCAGGTACTTGAGCAGCACATTGCCGCCCAGGGAATAACCCACGGCATACAGCGGCGCCATTGGCCGTTGGGCGCGCAGGTGGCGCACGGCTTCCGCCAGGTCCTCGCTGGCGCCGGAGTGGTAACCCCGCGCCAGCAGGTTTGGCTCGCCGGAGCAGCCGCGCCAATTCAGCGCCACGCTGGCCCAGCCCTGGGTCGCCAGTTCTTGCTGCAAACCCAGCACATACAGTGAGTCGGATGAACCGGTCAGGCCATGCAGCACCAGCACCAGCGGCGCATCGGCCTGGTGTGGGCCGTGCCAGTCCAGATCGAGAAAGTCGCCATCCTCCAGCCACAGCCGTTCGCGCGCGCGCTCAAGCTTCGCCGGTTGGCGACACATCGGGTTCCACAGAGTTTGCAGATGGGGGCCGGGTAGCCACCAGGCGGGTTGAAATTTTGCGGGCATAGGCCGTATCTGCAAGTTAAGAGTTATGGCCCAGGCCAATATCCGCGGATTGTGCTCGCCCCTTCAGGTTCGCCGCAATGCTGGCATCTTCAGCGGCGGCGCTTGCGCATTATGCGCCAGGCACACCAGGCCAAAACGAGTAGAGCTACGATGCGTTGGTTGGTCAGCCCGATGACGATGCCGGCATTGGGGTTGTGCGGTATTGCGCGATTCAGGCTGAGCGCAATTTCTTGCTGGCTGAACAGTACTGGCAGCGCCAGCGCGATCAGCAGTAGGTAGGGCAGGTGGGTGTAGGTAAAGTCTTTCATCCACGCTGCCAAAGTGCGTAATACACCTGCCCCGCCTTCTGTTCGCGGTGCAGGCGCCAGTTGCCGGGCATGCCGAGGCTGGAGGGCGGGTTTTCGCTTTCGGTGTAGATCCAGGAGTCGGCCGCCAGCCAGCCGTTCTGCTCGAGCAGGGTGCAGGCCGGCAGCAGCAGGTTCTGGTTGAACGGCGGGTCGAGAAACACCAGATCGAACGGCGTTGCAGCCGGGTTCTGCAGGTAGAGCAGGGCGTCGGTTTGCTGCAGCTGGCCGTTGTCGCAGTTCAGCGTTTGCAGATGGCCACGCAGGCTGGCGATGGCGGCTGGATTGAGGTCCAGGGCCAGGGCGCTGCCGGCGCCGCGCGACAGCGCTTCAAGAAACAGCGCGCCGCTACCAGCGAACAGGTCGAGCACCTTGGCACCCTCTACATAGGGCGCCAGCCAGTTGAATAGCGTCTCACGCACGCGGTTCGGTGTCGGTCGCAGACCAGCCGCCATGGGGAAGTTGAACTGACGCGAACGCCATTGCCCGCCGATGATCCGCAGTTGGCCATCGCCGCTGTGGGCGGGGTTGGCTTTTGGCGGTTTGGGTCGCTTGCTCATCAGTGCTCCGGGACGCCAATAGGTTGCTCGGCTGGGTTGTCGGTGGGCGGCGGCAGTTCTTTCTGCACCACGCTCGGGCCGGCGGTGACGATCACCAGGGCGTCGGGGTTGAGGTGCTTGGCCATGGCGGCCTTGACCTGTTCCACGCTCAGCGCTTCGACGTCGCGCATAAAGTCTTCCAGGTAGCTCAGCGGCAGGTCATAGAAACCCATGGAGCCCAGCTGGCCGACGATGGCGGCATTGCTCGCGGTGGACAGCGGGAAGCTACCGGCCAGCTCGCGCTTGGCGTTATTCAGCTCTTCTGCAGTCGGGCCGTTGTTGATGAAGTCGGCGAGCATGCTTTTGACCAGTTGCAGGGTACCGTCGCTGAGTTCGGCGCGGGTCTGCAGGTTGATCATAAAGGGGCCGCGCGCCTGCATGGCGCTGAAGCCGGAGTAGACGCCATAGGTCAGGCCGCGCTTCTCGCGAACTTCGGTCATCAGGCGGGTGCCGAAACCACCGCCGCCGAATACTTGGTTGCCCAGGTAGAGCGCGGCGTAGTCCGGATCGCGGCGGTCGATGCCGAGCTGGGCAATCATCAGGTGGGTCTGGTTCGAAGGGAACTCGATATGTTGCAGGCCCGGCTTGGGTTCTTCCGGCTGGGCGATACGCGGCAGCGCCGGGCCTTTCGGCAGTGCGGCGGATACTTGGCTGGCCAGGGCTTCGGCGTCGCTGCGCGAGAGGTCGCCGACCAGCGCAATAATCGCGTTATTGGCGGTGTAGGCCTTGGCGTGGAAGGCCTGCAGCTGCTCACGGCTGATGGCCGGGATCGACTCGGCATTGCCGTCGCTTGGGTGCGCGTAGGGATGCGTGCCGTACAGGCGCTCGAACAGCGCCAGGCTGGCCAGCTTGCCGGGGTTTTGCTTCTGGTATTCGAAGCCGGCCAGCAGCTGGTTCTTGATCCGCGCCAGGGCGTCGTCCGGGAAGGTCGGTTGGCCGAGCACCTGATTGAACAGCTGCATGGCCGGCTCGCGCTTGTCCGCAGCACTGAGGCTGCGCAGGCTGGCGATGGCCATGTCGCGGAACGCGCCGTTGCCGAAGTTGGCGCCGAGGTTTTCGAAGCCGGCGGCGATTGCGCCGACATCTTTGCCCGGTACGCCTTCGTTGAGCATGGCGTTGGTCAGCATGGCCAGACCGGCGACGCCGTCGTCATGGCTGCTGCCGGCGGCAAAGGTCAGTTGCAGGTCGAACATCGGCAGCTCGCGCGCTTCGACGAACAGCACCTTGGCGCCTTCGGCGGTTTGCCAGGTCTGGATATTCAGATCGCGACGGCTGGGTGGCTGATCGCCAAGGGCGGCCAGGGATTCGATGCTGGTCGATTCGGCGGTCGGAGCCGGGGTTGGGCTGCTATCCGGGCGATTGATCACCAGGGCCAGCAGCGCCAGCAATATCAGTAGCGCCAGGCCGAGCAGGCCGTAGCGCAGGCCATTGCGCTCACTCATTGCGCTTCTCCTCAGGCAGAACATGGGCGACGCTCAGGCGGTCGCGGGTAAAGAAGGTGCTGGCGGCCTGCTGGATATCGGCCGGGGTCACGGCTTCCAGTTCGGCCAGTTCCTGATCAATCAGCTTCCACGACAGGCCGACGGTTTCCAGTTGGCCGATGGCGGTGGCCTGGCTGGTGATCGAGTCACGCTCGTAGACCAGACCGGCGATCACTTGTGCGCGCACGCGGGCTAGTTCTTCAGCGCTTGGCGGGGTGTTTTTCAAGTCTTCCAGCTCACGCCACAGGCCGGCTTCGACCTGCTGCAGAGTCTTGCCGGTCTGCACGTTGGGCGTGGCGGACAGGATGAACAGGCTGTCGCCACGGGAGAAGCCGTCGTACCAGGCCGATGCGCCGGATACCAGCTCCTCGCCGCGTTCCAGGCGTGTAGGCAGGCGCGCGCTGTAGCCGCCATCGAGCAGGGCGGCAGCCAGGCGCAGGGCGTGCACCTGGCGCGGCTGTTCGGCGGTGGCCAGGCCAGGCACGTTAAAGCCCATCATCAGGCTCGGCAGCTGGGTTTTCAGGTGCAGGGTGAGGCGTCGCTCGCCCGGTGCGGCCAGCTCACGCGGCGCTTTCGCCGTGGGCACGGTGCGCTTGGGGATGGCGCCGAAATAGCGCTCGGCGAGGATCTTCACCTCGGCGACGCTGACGTCACCGACCACCACCAGGGTGGCGTTGTTCGGCGCGTACCAGGCTTCGTACCAGGCGCGCAGCTCCTCGACGGTCATCCGCTCGAGGTCGGCCATCCAGCCGATGGTCGGCGTGTGGTAACCGCTGGCGGGGTAGGCCATGGCCTTGAAGCGCTCGTAGGCCAGGCTCGACGGTTTGTCGTCGGTGCGCAGGCGGCGCTCCTCCTTGATCACTTCGATTTCCTTGGCGAATTCATCGGCCGGCAACTTGAGGCTGGCCAGACGGTCGGCTTCCAGCTCCAGGGCGACGGCCAGGCGGTCGCGGGCCAGCACCTGGTAGTAGGCGGTGTAATCGTCGCTGGTGAAGGCGTTTTCCTCGGCGCCCAGTTCACGCAGGATGCGCGAGGCTTCGCCGGGGCCGAGTTTGCGGCTGCCCTTGAACATCATATGTTCGAGGGCGTGGGACAGGCCGGTCTGGCCGGGTGTCTCGTAGCTGGAGCCAACCTTGTACCAGAGCTGGCTGACCACCACCGGGGCACGATGGTCTTCGCGCACGATGACCTTGAGGCCATTGTCCAGGCTGAATTCGTGGGTCGGCTGCGGCTCGGCGGCCAGGGCCAGCAGCGGGCAGGAGAGTACGCCGAAGCAGAGGGCGGCGACACGATGGGCAAGCGTTGGCATGGGAGTCTGTTCACCGTAAATGGCAGGTTGCCGGGGCGCGGAGGGCGACTCGGCACGCTGTGAAGCGCAGGTATAAGGTGTTGGGCAAAACCTGCGGCAGAGTATCGCGTGTTGCGGCAGTCAAACCACAGCAGCTGTTTTGCCGCGCGCCAGGCTGAGGCGGATTCTAACGGCAAGCGGCGTGCAACAGAACCGTGAGACCTTGCCGCTGTGGGCCGGTTCCACCTGCGTCGGCGATAATGCTCAGGCCTCGGCGGCGCAATTGAGGCCTTGCCCACGGGCGTCGAGAAACGCCGCCAGGTAATCGATAAAGGCCTGCACCTTGCGCGTGGCGCGCCGATGGCTGGGGTATACGGCGAGGATCAGCGGGCCGAAGGCATCCGGGTCGAAGTCGTATTCGCTCATCACCTGCACCAGTTGGCCGCTGTCCAGATAGGGCTGCACGCTCCAGGTCGGGCAGCCATACAGGCCGGCGCCGCTTAGGGTATTGGCCAGCAGCAGGTCGTAGTTGTCGCTTTCCAGGCGGGCAGTAGGCACCGGGACGCGCAGGCGCACACCGTTTTGCGCCAGCCACCAGAAATGCTGATCCAGCGCCGGGTGGCGGTAGAGCAACCAGTGATGCTGGGCGAAGTGCTGCGGGTGCACCGGCGCTGGGTTGGCGGCCAGGTAGGCCGGGCTGGCGCACAGCACGATGCGGTTATGCCCCAGGGGTTTGGCGATCAGCCCCGGCAGGTCGCTGCGGCCCTCACGCAGGGCCAGGTCATAACCGCCCTCTACCAGATCGACAAAGGCGTCGCACAAATCCACCCGCAGACGAATCTGCGGGTTGGCGGCGAGAAAGCCACCACACGCCTCATCGAGAAACGCCCGGCCAAAGCCCAGCGGTGCGGTCAGGCGCAGGTTGCCATGCAGGCCGTGCTTGAGCTGGCCGATTTCTTCGCCGGCATCGTGCAGGCGTTGCAGCACCTGGCGCGCGGTATCCAGATAGAGCCGCCCGGCTTCGGTCAGCGCGGTGCGGCGGGTGCTGCGTTCGAACAGCTGCGCGCCCAGCTCGGCTTCCAGATGGCTGACCGCTTTGGTCAGGGCCGAAGGCGTTTTGCCCAGCTGCTCGGCCGCACGGCTGAAACTGCCGTGCTCGGCGGTGGCGACAAACATGCTCAGGGCGCTGAGCTTGTCCATAGAGTTTTTCCTGTTTGGCAAAAGCGTTTTGCTTGGCGCTGCGGTTCTGCACCGCTGCGCCAGGCGCTAGTCTCGCGGCGAAACCAATAAGAACAAGAGGCTAAGGCAATGCAACGATTTATTCCAAGCCTGTTGGTCGCCGCTATGGCTTTTTCCTCGATGGAAGCCATGGCTGCTGCCGACCTGCTGCTATTTAACGGCAAGGTGTACACCGCTGAACCCGGCCAGCCTCTGGCGCAAGCGGTCGCGGTGGCCGATGGCAAGATCCTCAAGGTGGGCAGCAATGCCGAGATCAAGGCCCTGGCCGGTGCTGATACGCAGCTGATCGACCTGGCCGGCAAGGTGTTGATGCCGGGCATGATCGACACCCACAGCCACCCGGTGGTGGCGGCCTACGACAGCATGGGTTCCAACCTGTATGACGAAGTCAAACCGCTGGCCGAGCTGGAGCAGTGGATCATCGCCCAGGATCAGGCAGGCGCCGCGCGGGTGGGCGATATCATCGTCATCTCCGGCGCCAGTTCGGGCTATTGGGAGCAGAGCGCCGGGCTGGGCAAGATCTTCAACCAGGGCCGCTGGGCCGAGCAGCCGGTGGTGCTGAATGGCATCGACGGCCATACCGGCTGGGCCAACAACGCCATGCTCAAGCGGGTGAAGATAGACGCGGCGCTGGTGAAGAGCCTGCCGGAGAAGGAGCGCAACTATATTGGCCACGCCGCCGACTTCACCCCTAGCGGCTACCTGGCGGAAAACGGCTGGGATCGGGTACGCAGCCAACTGCCCGCGCCCACCGAAGCGGTGATGCTCAACGCGGCGCGTGAGGCGGTGAAGGTTAACAACCAGGTCGGTGTTACCGCCTGGATGGACGCGGCGGCCAATGCCGGCAGCGGCGAATCGCTGTTCGAGCTGCGCCCCACCGAGCAGGATGTCGGCGTACTGCCGCTGTACCGCAAGTTGGCCGAGAGCGGCGAGCTGAGCGCCCACGTCGCCGCATTGCTGATCACCCATCCGCAAAGCCAGCCGGCCGACCTCGACGTGCTGGGCAAGGTTATGAAGCAATTTGAGGGCGTGCCGAATCTGACGTTCCCTGGGATCAAGATATTCGCCGACGGCGTGATGGAGTTTCCCGGCCAGACCGCTGCGGTGATTGATCCGTTCAAGAACAGCCTCAAGCGCGGTGAGCTGCTGATCGACCCGAAGAGCTTTGGCCAATTGGCGGTGGCGGCTGAGCAGCGCGGTTGGATCATGCATGTGCATGCGGTCGGCGACCGCGCGGTGCGTGAAGCGCTGAATGGCTTCGAGTACGCCCGCTCGCTCAAGCCGGCGGTTGTGCCGCACAGCATCAGCCACCTGCAGCTGGTCAACCCGAAGGAGTTTGCGCGCTTCAAGCAGCTCGGCGTGATCGCCTCGATGCAACTGCTCTGGGCCACCGCCGAGACCTACACCGAGGAGCTGGTCAAACCCTACGTCAGCGCCGCCGCCTATCAGTACCAGTACCCGGCGCGTTCGCTGCACCAGGCCGGCGCGACCATCGCCGGTGCCAGCGACTGGCCGGTGTCCAGCCCCAATCCGTGGAATGCCATCGCCCAGGCCAGCACCCGCAAGGGCCCGATGGGCGTGCTAAATGCCAAGGAAAGCATCGACCGTGAAAGCATGTTCCAGGCCTACACCCTGAATGCCGCCAAGGCGCTGCGCCTGGACAGCCAGATCGGTTCCCTGGCGCCCGGCAAGCAGGCTGACCTGATCGTCCTCGACCGCGATGTGTTCAAGGTCAGCGATGAAGAGCTGTTCGACACCCAGGTGCTGCGCACCTTCTTTGCCGGCAAGCAGGTTTACGCCAGCGAGTCCTGAGCCCGTTCCAGCCCCGTCTTACCCATAACAATTCACAGCCACCCTGCTCCGCGTAGCGCGCGGGGCTTGGCGCTGCTTTGTCGCATCTGCCCACACCTATAAAAACAGGAAGATTCGTATGCGCACCTTACCCACCGTGTTTCTCAGCAGCCTTGTCCTGGCCCCACTGAGCTGCGTTCAGGCGTTCGAGCTGAATCAGCAGTTTCGCCTCGACGTCACCCCAGCGATTGTCAGCGACTACCGTGCCAGTGGGCTTTCGCAAACCCAGGGCGATCCGGCGGCCCAGCTGAATCTTGTTCTCAGTCACGTCAGTGGTCTGTACGCCGGGGTGTGGACCTCCAGCGTCGACTTCGGCTTCGACTCGAAAACCCGCCAGGAACTTGAGTATTACGCCGGTTACTACTGGCAGATCAGCGAGAACATCAGCCTCGACACCTACTACACCCAGTACGATTTCCCCCGTGAAAGCGATTACAACCAGAGCGATGTGCAGGCCCTGCTGGATGTCTATGGCGTGCTGCTGGGCGCCAAGTACGTCAGCAATATCAAAGGCCCTGACGCCTGGGATGAAGAAGGTAATTTCTATAAAGGCGACAAGGATGAAGACCTGGCCTCGTTCCTGATCGGCTACCGCACTCAGCTACCGGGCGAAGTCGGCCTGGAGGTGCGCTACGAATACGTCGATTACAAGGACGAGGTGTTTTTCCGCAACGAGGAGCAGGGCCGTGCGCAATACCGCAACTGGGAGGTCAAACTGAACCGCGATTTCGTTGGCGTGACCTGGGGCCTGAGCTACATCGACACCGACCTGTCGAAAAGTGAGTGTGCAAGCTTTATGGGTTATGACGACCTGTGCGGGCCGACCCTGGTCGCCAGCGCCAGCAAGACCTTCTAAACGGCAGTACAAGCTGTCGGACGCGCCCGCTTGGTCTTAGCGCCGGCGAGCGCGGAGGTGCTAGGATACGCATCCGTTTTACTGGCGGCCGTGTCTGCTGGGGCATCCGGGTATTACTGCGCACACTCTTCAGCTCTGTTGCGCTGCGTGGGTAATACTTTCTGAGCCTTGTACCGGCGAGTCGCACCTTTCGAGATAGCCGTCCTCCATGTTTGGTTCCAACGACGACAAAAACACCCCCGCGCCTTCTGCGCCGGCCTCTGCCGAGAAGCCTGCGGAGAAGAAAGACCTGTTCGGCTGGCTGCGTAAAAAGCCACAAGCACCGGCCAGCCCTGAGCCGCAACCAACTCCGGTTAGCGAGCAGCCTGTTGTTACGGTTGCGCCGGCTACGGAGCCCGCTGAGCCCGCAGCTGCACCCGTTGCGCCGGTAAGCGAAGTCGCTGCGCCAGTCGTAGAGCCGGTTATTACCGCTGAGGTCGTTGCCGCGCCGCAGCCTGTGCCGGCGGTCCCTGTCCCGGTTGAACAGGCCGCTGCCGCCATTCCCGCGCCGGTTGATGCCAGCGAAGCCAATCCACAGCCACGACCGTCGCGTTTCCGTATCAATGCCGGCAGCGAAGTGCTGCATGCGCACATTGATGCGTCAGTGGTGGTTGAGCCTATCGCTGCGCCGCCTGTGGCCGAGCCTGCTGCCGTGCAGCCAGCCGCTGCGCCGGTCAAAAGCGCCGAGGAAAGCCGCGCTGGCTTTCTCGAACGCCTCAAGCAGGGCCTGTCGAAAACCAGTGCCAGCCTTGGCGAGGGCATGGCCAGCCTGTTTCTCGGCAAAAAGGTTATCGACGATGACCTGCTGGAAGACCTGGAAACCCGCCTGTTGACCGCTGACGTGGGCGTCGAGGCCACCACCGCGATCATCGGCAACCTGACCAAGCGGGTGGCGCGCAAGGAGCTGGCCGACAGCGGTGCGTTGTACAAGGCTCTGCAAGATGAGCTGGTTGCGCTGCTCAAACCGGTCGAGCAGCCGCTGAAGATCGACAGCAGCAAGCAGCCTTATGTGATTCTGGTCGTCGGCGTAAACGGCGCGGGCAAAACCACCACCATCGGCAAACTGGCGAAAAAACTCCAGCAGGATGGCAAAAAAGTCATGCTCGCCGCCGGCGACACCTTCCGCGCCGCTGCTGTTGAGCAGCTGCAGGTGTGGGGCGAGCGCAACCAGATTGCAGTGATCGCCCAGCACACCGGCGCGGATTCCGCTTCGGTGATTTTCGATGCCGTGCAGGCCGCCAAGTCGCGCGGCATGGACGTGCTGATTGCCGACACCGCCGGGCGCCTGCACACCAAAGACAACCTGATGGAAGAGTTGAAGAAGGTCCGTCGGGTGATCGGCAAGCTCGATGACACCGCGCCGCACGAAGTGCTGCTGGTGCTGGATGCTGGCACCGGGCAGAACGCGATCAATCAGGCCAAGCAGTTCAATCAGACGGTCAATCTCACCGGTTTGGCGCTGACCAAGCTGGATGGCACCGCCAAGGGCGGGGTGATCTTTGCCCTGGCCAAGCAGTTTGTATTGCCGATTCGCTATATCGGGGTGGGTGAGGGCATTGATGACCTGCGCACCTTCGAGGCCGAGGCCTTCGTTCAGGCGCTGTTCGCGGAGAAATAGGATGATCAAGTTCGAGCAGGTCGGTAAACGCTACGCCAACGGCCACATCGGGCTGCACGAGCTGAGTTTCCACGTGCGCCGTGGCGAGTTCCTCTTCGTCACCGGGCATTCCGGCGCCGGCAAGAGCACCTTGCTGCGCCTGCTGCTGGCGATGGAGCGGCCGAGCAGCGGCAAACTGCTGCTGGCCGGGCAGGACTTGTCGCACATCACCAATGCGCAGATTCCCTTCCTGCGTCGGCAGATCGGCGTGGTATTCCAGAACCATCAGCTGCTGTTCGACCGCAGCGTGTTCGACAATGTGGCGCTGCCGCTGCAGATTCTCGGCCTGTCCAAGGATGAGATCGGCACCCGCGTGCGCACTGCGCTGGAGCGTGTGTCCCTGGCCGACAAGGCCGAGCAGTCCCCAGGCGATCTGTCCACCGGTCAGCAGCAGCGCGTCGGCATTGCTCGCGCCATCGTGCATCGCCCGGCCCTGCTGCTGGCGGATGAGCCCACCGGTAACCTCGACCCGCGCCTGGCAGCTGAGATCATGGGCGTGTTCGAGGACATCAACCGCCTGGGTACTACCGTGCTGATCGCCAGTCACGACCTGGCCCTGATCGCGCGCATGCGCCATCGCATGCTGACCCTGCAGCGTGGCCGCCTGATCGGCGACGGGGAGGCCGCATGAGCGCCACCCGCATGCCGCCTCCGCAGCCGGCACAACGCGTCGGTGCCGCGCCGAAGAAATCCGAATCGCCAACGCCGGGCGATGACGGCCCAAGCTTTACCCACCAGCTGCATGCCTGGCTGGAAAACCACCGTGCCAGCCTGGTCGACAGCCTGCGCCGCCTGGGTAAACAGCCGATTGGCAGCTTCTTTACCTGCCTGGTGATGGCCGTGGCCCTCAGTCTGCCCATGGGCCTGGCGCTGCTGCTGGATAACGTCGAGCGCCTGGGTGTGTCCTGGCAGCGCGCGGCGCAGATTTCCCTGTTTCTGCAGATCGACGCCACGGATGCTCAGGGCCAGGCGCTGCGTGAGCAGATCGCCGAGATGGACGATGTGGAAGAGGCCGAGTGGATCAGCCGCGAACAGGCCCTGGCCGAGTTCCAGCAACAATCCGGCCTCGGCGAAGCGCTTAAGGAACTGCCGGATAACCCGTTGCCTGGGGTGATCGTGGTCACCCCGCAGCAAGTCGACAAGGTCGCCCTGGAAGCACTGCGCCTGCGTCTGGCCGAGTTGCCACGGGTGCAGCAGGCGCAACTGGATCTGCTCTGGGTCGAGCGTCTGAGCGCTATGCTCAAGCTGGGTGAGCGCTTCGTCTTCGGCCTGACCCTGCTGCTGGTGATGGCGCTGCTGCTGGTAATCGGCAATACCATTCGTCTGCATATCGAGAACCGCCGCACCGAGATCGAAGTGATCAAGCTGGTCGGCGGCACCGACAGCTATGTGCGGCGGCCCTTCCTCTATATGGGCACGCTGTACGGTTTGGGCGCCGGGCTGCTGGCTTGGCTGCTGTTGGCTTATGGCCTGGGTTGGCTGAATGACGCCGTGGTGCGCCTGGCCGGTTTGTATGGCAGCGACTTCGCCCTGGCGGGTGTGCCGATAGCCGATGGTCTATCCCTGCTGCTCGGCGCGGTGCTGTTGGGCTATATTGGCGCCTGGCTGGCGGTCGCAAGGCACTTGAGTGAACTGGCCCCTAGGTAGTAAGTTATTGTTTTGCTTGATATTGACTATGTGTAAGGGAACTTGTACCCCGGTATAAAGTCCCATGGGGCAGTGCTAGACTGCTCCACGATTCGTAAGTCGGAGGATTCAAATGTCCACTTCTTTGCAACCTGTTCATGCTCTGGTTCCGGGTGCCAACCTGGAGGCATATGTGCATGCGGTAAACGGCATCCCGCTGTTGACCCCTGAGCAGGAGCGTGAACTGGCGGAAAGTCTCTTCTACAAACAAGACCTCGAAGCCGCCCGGCAAATGGTGCTGGCTCATCTGCGTTTTGTTGTACATATCGCCCGCAGCTACTCCGGTTATGGCCTGGCCCAGGCTGACCTGATTCAGGAAGGCAACGTCGGCCTGATGAAGGCGGTCAAGCGCTTCAACCCGGAAATGGGTGTGCGCCTGGTGTCGTTCGCCGTGCACTGGATTCGCGCCGAGATCCACGAGTTCATCCTTAAAAACTGGCGCATTGTCAAAGTTGCTACCACCAAGGCGCAACGCAAGCTGTTCTTCAACCTGCGTAGCCAGAAGAAGCGTCTGGCCTGGCTGAACAACGACGAAGTGCATGCCGTCGCCGCAAGCCTCGGCGTTGAGCCGCGTGAAGTGCGTGAGATGGAAAGCCGCCTGACCGGCCATGACATGGCCTTCGATCCCGCTGCCGAGGCGGACGACGAAAGCGCCTTCCAGTCGCCGGCGCATTATCTGGAAGACCACCGCTACGACCCGGCGCGTCAGCTGGAGGATTCGGACTGGAGCGACAGCTCCAACGCCAAGCTGCATGAAGCGCTGGAAGGTCTAGACGAGCGCAGCCGTGACATTCTTTACCAGCGCTGGTTGGCCGAAGAAAAAGCCACGCTGCATGACCTGGCCGCCAAGTACAACGTATCGGCCGAGCGTATCCGGCAGCTGGAAAAGAACGCGATGAACAAGCTCAAGGGCTCAATCGCCGCGTAAATCGCGCTACTGTCAGAAGCCGCACCCAGGTGCGGCTTTTTTATGGCCTGCCATCCCTGGCGGCCACCCTTCGGGCAGCGTCGCCACGCGACGTTAAAAATCGCTTCCGGCGATTTTTTATGGTCAAGGAAAACCTCGATGAAATTACCGCCCATACGCCCGCAGCACTGGCTGATCTTTGCTGTGGTCGCCGCCTTGTTCTTTGCCTGGGGCGCTTGGCTGATGCGCCCGCAGCCGGCCGCGCAACCCTTGCCTTGGCTGGCAGAATGGCAAACCAAGGTGCTTACGCCGCTGGCCGATGATCGCCTGAGTCTGGTGCACCTGCACGATGCTCTGGATGGCGAGCTATGGCTGCAGCCCAATCTGGAAGGCGTTCGTCTGCTATATCGCGGCGACTTGCAGGATGCTGATGGCAATTGGTCGTTGGAGGCGGAAGTCGGTCTGGATAAGGCCGAGCGCGAGAGCCTGCTGGCCGCCGCTGGGCTAAAGCCGACGGACAAGGAGCAGCCGCTGGGCAGCCAGTTGCTGGTGCCATTGGCCAATCGCCCGATTATTGCGCTGACCTTGCTGCCGCCGGCGCCGCTGGATGCTGCGCGACTCTCCGCGAGTATCGGTCAGCCGCGTCTGACCCTGGAGTTGGCCGAGGGGCAGGCCTGGGTCTATCCCGAGTTGGGTATGACCGCGCATCTGCAAGATGAAGAGCTGTACTTCCTCTATGCCGTGCCGCGGCGCCTGCTTAAACAGCGCTGAGCTAGACGCCCTTTAACCAGCTCGGCCACCACTCGGGGCGGCTGGGTTGCAGGCGGTTGAGGTAATGGCTGCCGCCCAGTTGCCACATCTGCTGGCGAATCCAGCTGGCCCGACGGCTGATGTGCGCACTCGGGCGGCTGGCGCTCCACTCGCGCGGGTTGGGCAGCACGGCGGCCAGCAGGCTGCTCTGCTGGCGCGACAAATAAGGTGCGCCGACCTTGAAGTGATGCCGCGCTGCCGCCTCGGCGCCGAACACGCCATCGCCCCACTCGACGCTGTTGAGGTACACCTCAAGAATCCGCTGCTTGGGCCAGAGCAGTTCGATCAGGCCGGTAAACCACACTTCCATGCCTTTGCGCAGCCAGCTGCGCCCCGACCAGAGAAATAGATTCTTCGCGACTTGCTGGCTGAGGGTGCTGGCGCCGCGTAGCGAGCCGCCTTGCTGATTGTGTTCCAGAGCGGCCTGGATGGCCGCGACATCGAAGCCCCAGTGTTCGGCGAACTTCTGATCTTCGCCGGCGATCACCGCCATCTTCAGGTCGTCCGGCAGTTCACTCCACGGCCGCCAGCTGCGCTGCAGGTCGATGGGCTGATCAATGAGCCAGGATTCGATCTTGCGCTCGACCATCAGCGCTGTGCCGGGTGGCGGTACCCAGCGAAACAACAGCACCAGCAATACCGAGCCGAGGATTAGCCAGAGCAGGAGTTTGAGCAGGCGACGGGCGATGGATCGAAACATGCGTGCTTGGCCAGGGTGATTTTGCCGGCCATTATAGCCAGCCCTGTCTTTATAGCTGGAGTGATGCATGGCTCGTCTGTGGTTATTGCTGTCTGCCTGTGCTGGTTTTACCGGTGTTGCCCTCGGCGCCTTTGCCGCGCATGGCCTGAAGAACCAGCTGACGCCGGCCTATCTCGCCGTATTCCAGACCGGTACTCACTATCAGCTGATGCATGCGCTGGCGCTGTTCGGCGTCGGCCTGCTGGCCTTGCTACGGCCGGCGCCGCTGGTCAATTGCGCCGGCGCGCTGTTTGCCCTGGGTATCGTGCTGTTCTCCGGTAGCCTGTATGCGTTGACCTTGAGCGGCATCAGTGCGTTGGGCGTGGTCACTCCCTTTGGTGGTCTGGCGTTTCTCGCGGGCTGGTTGTGCCTGGGCACGGCGGCCTGGAAGCTTGGTGGGCGTCATAACGCCTGACCCGTAAGTCAGAAAGCAGGACGAGCGGCAGCCTTCAGCCTTGGTCAACGCCCATGATCAGGCTAGAATGCCGGCCCTTTTCCCAGTTGTGACCGACCCGTCATGCATATTCAGTTAAACGGTGAAACATTCGAATTGCCCGACGGCGCCACCGTCGCCGGGTTGATCGACCGTCTGGATCTGGCCGGACGCCGCGTGGCGGTTGAGCTCAATCTGGATATCGTGCCGCGCAGCCAGCACGCCATCACCGCCTTGCGCGAGGGTGACCAGGTTGAAGTGGTCCACGCCATTGGCGGTGGTTGATCCCCGCTCATCGGTTTATCGCGTTCTGACTGCCGCCCACCTTCACGAGGATTACCCATGAGCCATGCGCCCAGCGACAAGCCCTTTACCCTGGCCGGCCGTACCTATCAGTCGCGTCTGTTGGTGGGGACCGGCAAGTACAAGGATCTTGAGGAAACCCGCCTGGCCATCGAGGCTTCGGGTGCCGAGATCGTCACTGTGGCGGTGCGCCGGACCAATATCGGGCAGAACCCGGGCGAGCCGAACCTGCTGGATGTGATTTCGCCGGACAAGTACACCATCCTGCCGAACACCGCTGGTTGCTACGACGCCGTTGAGGCGGTGCGCACCTGCCGTTTGGCCCGTGAGCTGCTCGACGGTCACAAGCTGGTCAAGCTGGAAGTGCTGGCCGACCAGAAGACCCTGTTCCCCAATGTGATCGAAACCCTCAAGGCCGCCGAAGTGCTGGTCAAGGACGGCTTCGACGTGATGGTGTACACCAGCGATGACCCGATCATTGCCCGCGAACTGGCGGCCATGGGCTGTATCGCGGTGATGCCGCTGGCCGGCCTGATTGGCACCGGACTGGGCATCTGCAACCCGTATAACCTGCGCATCATCCTCGAAGAGGCTACCGTTCCGGTATTGGTCGATGCCGGTGTCGGTACCGCGTCCGATGCCACCATCGCCATGGAACTGGGCTGCGAGGCGGTGCTGATGAACAGCGCGATTGCCCATGCGCAGAACCCGGTTCTGATGGGCGAGGCGATGAAGCACGCGATCATCGCCGGACGCATGGCCTACCTGGCCGGGCGCATGCCGAAAAAACTCTATGCCAGCGCTTCTTCGCCGCTGGATGGCCTGATTAAGTAAGAGCACTTTAAGAGCACAGCATGACCGAATTGCAGCAACAGCCTGAGCCGGCTGAAGACACCTCCAAGCACCGCGCGATCAAGAGTTTCGTGATGCGTGCCGGGCGCATGACCGAAGGTCAGCAACGCGGCCTCGATCAGGGCTGGCCGAAGTTCGGCTTGCAACTGGAGGACGGCCTGCGTGATTTTGATCAGGTGTTCGGTCGCAGCGCGCCGCGCACCTTCGAAATCGGTTTCGGCATGGGCCATTCCACCCTGGAAATGGCCGCCGCATCGCCCGAGCAGGACTTTATCGGCGTGGAAGTACACCGTCCGGGTGTCGGCGCGCTGCTTAACGGCCTGATGACGCAGAACCTCAACAATATGCGCGTCTACAGCTGCGATGCGCTGGACGTACTGCGCAACTGTGTGGCCGACGCCAGCCTGGATCGGCTGCTGCTATTCTTCCCAGACCCGTGGCATAAGGCCAAGCACAACAAGCGGCGTATCGTGCAGCCGGCGTTTGCCGAGCTGGTGCGGCAGAAGCTCAAGGTTGGCGGTGTACTGCACATGGCCACCGATTGGCAGCCTTATGCCGAGTACATGCTGGAAGTAATGAATGTTGCGCCCGGCTACCAGAATCAGGCCGAGGACGGCCAGTATGTGCCGCGCCCGACGGAGCGCCCGACCACCAAGTTCGAGCGCCGCGGCGAGCGTCTGGGGCATGGCGTATGGGACCTGAAGTTCCAGCGTATTGACTGATTGATCCACGCGCTGAGGTATCGGCGCAGCAAGACCATAAGCACAGGGACGATTGCACAAGATCGGAATAATCCGACGCCCGCCAGGACGGCTCCTCACCAAGACGGCACATAAACCCGGGCAGCACTGCCCCGGTCATAAAAACAGCAGCCCTGCCTCAGGCCAGGCTGCGAGGAGATCGCTGTGTTGAGAACGCTTTCAATTCTGCTGCTGGCTACGTGCGCGCTACAGGCACAGGCCAAAGTCGACAGTACCCAGGCTGCACGTCTGGGCCAAGACCTGACCCCGCTGGGCGGTGAGCGCGCGGGCAATGCCGCCGGCACCATCCCGGCCTGGGACGGTGGCCTGGCGCAACCGCCGGCCAACTACCAGCCGGGCATGCATCACCCTGACCCCTACAGCGCCGACGCGCCGCTGTACCAAGTCAACAGCCAGAACCTGGCGCAGTACCAGGCGCAGCTGCCGGCGGGCCTCAAGGCATTGCTGGAGAAGAACCCGGATTACTTTCTGCGGGTATTCCCGACCCGTCGCAGCGCCGCCGCGCCGCAGCGCATCTATGACGCCACGCGTTTCAATGCGCAGACTGCCGAGCTGATTTCCGGCGGTAATGGTGTCGACGGTACCGCCGCCGGTATCCCCTTCCCGCTGCCGAAAACCGGCCAGGAAGTTATCTGGAACCACATCATGCGTTACCGTGGCGATCAGATCAGCTTTGTCACCAACCAGGCGGCGGTACTGAGCAATGGTGCTTACAACCTGCTCAAGCTGGAGCGCGATATCTACTTCCTCTACGGTCGCGAAGGCGTCAGCCCGCAGGACCTGGACAACACCCTGTTCTATTACAAGTACAAGGTGGTCGCGCCGGCCAAGCTGGCCGGTTCGGCGCTGGTGGTGCAGGAGACCCTCGATCAAGTGTTGGCGATCCGCAAGGCCTGGCGCTTTAACCGTGGCGAGCGCCGCGTGCGACGCTTGCCGATGTTGGCCTACGACACCCTGCAGCCGGACAGCAACGGCATGGCTACTGCCGATCAGGTCGATTCCTACAATGGTGCGCCGGATCGTTACGAGTGGACGCTGGTCGGCAAGCAGGAAATGCTGGTGCCCTACAACAGCTACGCCGTGCACCAGAAGGGCATCCCCTACGACAACATCCTGCGCAGCAACACCGTCAACCCGGATCTGCTGCGTTACGAGCTGCACCGTGTGTGGGTGGTCGAGGCCGAGCTGCGCAAAGGCTTTAGTCATCCGTATGCCAAGCGTCGCTTCTATATCGATGAAGACAGCTGGCAGATCCTCGCCGCCGATCTTTACGACAAGAGTGGCGAGCTGAGTGGCGTGCAGGAAAGTCACCCGATCAGTTACTACGACGTACCGATGTTCGGCAGCACCCTGGAAACCATCTACGACTTCAAAGGCAAGCGCTACTTTGTCGACGGCCTGGATAACAACGAGCCGATGTACAACTTCAACGCCAAGCTGGGCCCGCGAGATTTCACCCCGCAGGCGCTGCGCCGCGAAGGCAACTGAGCCTCGCTAGCATTGGAAAAACCGCCTCTTTGCAGGCGGTTTTTTTATGGCTGACGACTACAGTGATGCGAATGCCCGCAGCTGAGCATGCCTGTGCTGTGGCAGCTATCGGGCTGTTTCTATCGGCCAGGTGAGGCTCTAGGGAAGACTTATGGACAAGTTGGGACAGTGTCTGCTGCTGACGGCGGTGTTGTTGAGTGGTTGCAGCACCCAGGGCGAGCGCAGCATTCAGGAGGTGGCCGGCAGTTGGTCGATCCGCCAGTTCAATCAAAGCAGTTTTGCCTTGGGCAAGAGCAGTCATTACCGGGTTTATCACCGTGGTCAGTTGGTGCGCCTGACGCCACCGTTGGTGCAGCGCGAAACCAGCGAGCTGCTGGCAGTCGGCCACTTCAATGCTGGGGTGTTTCCTTATCCGGACCTGATCGTGCTGGTGCATGACCGCTTTACCAATGCGCAAGGCTATGGCGAGGCCAAGCTGCGGGCATTTCAGCTGATCTCCAAGCAGGATCGGTTCGAGATCGTGCCGATCGAGATAGCCGCTGCGGGTTTTTAGTCGCGGCTGCTGGCCTGACTAAGTAATCCGGTCGCGACAGGGTCGGCAGCAGGTGTAAGCGGCTGGTTGGATTTATCCGGGAAGTGCAGGCTCTCACGGCGACCCTGACGGCGCAGGGTGACATGCTGGCGCTGTACGCTCTCCAGAGTGACGCCTGGGGCGATGGTGGCACCGACCATAAAGCGCGCCGGGGGCAGGCCGGCCTGGCCAATAATGGCGCTGGAGCGGCTGCTTTGTGGATGATTGAAGGCGGCCATCAAGGTCAGTTGCAAGGATGTAGCCGGAGCCGGGCCGCCGCTGTCGAGTAGAGGGAGGCCGAACAGTCCTGCCAGTTGCTGCTGGTCGATAACCGGCTGCACGGGGGCGTGCTGCACGGGCGCCAGGTTGATTGGGCTGTGCAGTAAGCGCCAGAACGCCGCGCCCTGATAGGCCAGGCTGAGGCTGCCAGCGAGCAGAAGCAGCAGGCACAGGCCCGTGATCAGATGCTCCGAGGCGACGGGCTGGGCTGGTTTATTGGGCTGCAGCATAAAAATTCCTTAATGAAAAGCCCATGACTGCCAAGGCAGTCATGGGCTCGGGTGCTACCGGGTGTTTACAGCTTGCCGATGCTGACGTTGTCGATAAACAGCGACTCGCTACGTTGGGTGCCCAGAATCAGCAGGTCAACGCGGCGCAGCGTACCGGCCGGCAGTTGCACCTCATGCTGCAGCTTGCTCCAGCTGCCGCCACGGGTGGGGCGCTGACCAAGCGGCAGGTACTGGCCACGGCCATTGCCATCTTCGACATACAGGTAGGCGTAGGCGATGGCGCTGACTGCACTGTTGCGGCCAATGCTCAGGTCGGCCGAGACGCGGTAACGATTACCCGCCTGGACATTGCCGAGCAGGCTAACGCTGGCACCTGCGCCTTCGTACTGACGCTGATAGGCTTCCAAGGCCTGGCGACTGCCGCTGGCAAAGGTACTGGCGCGGGCGTTGCCATGGAAACCAGACCAGCCACCAATGCCGTTCTCGAAGTTCCAGCCGAACTGGGTTGGCGCAGGTGGTACAGGAGGCGCAGCGGCCTGGACTTCCTGCAGCTCGACTTCATCAACCAGCAGGCTGCTGCCGCTATCGCTCCAGATCGCCACATACAGATTGCGCACGTTGCTTGGCGTTGTGTAGGTGAAGGCTTTTTCCAGGCGGCTGAACTCGTTGCCAGTCACCGACAGGCTGACCGTCTGCTCGGCGCTGTAGGTAAAGCGGCCGTCGGTGCTTTCCTGGAGGATCGCCACGCGCACGTTCTCACGGCTGTCGCGGGCCTTGAGCATGGCCTTGGCTTTCAGGCGATATTGCGCGCCAGCAGTCAGGCCGGTGACCGGTGTAGCCAGTACGTCGAAGGCCCGCGCATCCATTTGCAGGGCATTGTCGCGGCAGTTCAGCGCCACATTGACCAGGCTTAGCTGAGCCTGACCGAACAGCGCACGCCAACCTTCGTTGCTGCTGAATTCGCCGTTGCTGACCAGGCCCTTGAGTGCTGGCTTGCTGCACCAGGGCAGTTCGGCCGGTGGCGTGGTTGGGTTGCCGGTACCGGGGTTAGTGGTGACCGGCACCTGGGTGGCGCGGAAGGCGGCGATCTGTCCGGCCATGGCGTTGAGTGCGCGCACCGCATCGGAGCGATCCGGCATGCCGCAGGGCTGATTGGCGCAGTCGGCGTCATTCAACCGTGGGTTGGAAAATACCGGCGCCTGACGACGAGCATTGAAGACCTGCGGGTAGGCCATGATGGTGCTGAACTGACCCTGGACGCCGTAGCCACGGCTCCATTCGTGGGTGCCATTGTGGCCGTTGGCGTTGTAGTAGCCTTCCTGCTGGTCCTGCTCATAGGAGTGGCGCAGGCCCATGTTGTGGCCAGCCTCATGGGCAAAGGTGCTGAGGCTGCAGTCGACGCCGGTCAGGCCATAGGCCATTTCCTTGGCGCCGCTGTTGAAACGGTCGCTGTTCTTCGCCCCGGTGCCCATCCAGGCGATACCGCAGACGCCATAACCCTGGCCCTGGGTGGTGCGGTTGATCAGCTGTACCACGTCGGCGCCGTATTGCTCACGCAGGCGCTTTACTTGGGCGTCGTCGGTGAACTTGTTGAGGTTGGCGCTGGACACGTCGTAGTAGTTGGCCCAGTCGAGCAGCTGCTTGTGCACCAGGCGCAGGCGGATATTCACACCGCTTTTGGCGTAGGCCGTGTTGGTGTATTCGATATAGCTGGTGATGCGTGCGTCGATATCGCGGCCGTTGGGCAGGCTTTGCGCGTCTTTGGTGTAGAGCACCATGATGTCGACGGTTTGCGGGTTGGCCTGGGCGCTATGGGCGGTCAGGGCCAGTGCGAGGGCAGAGAGCCATTGCACTTTCTTCATATCAGCGTTCCTTGTGCGATTTGAGTAAGAAGGCGATCAGCCCTGAGTGGGCGGTGGCAGCGGGGCCAGTTCTTTATGGTCGTAGTGCAGGTGGTCGTTGGGATCGGCGCGCATTACCAGTTGGTTCTCATCGGTGATCACCGTCTTGCCGGTGGCGTTATCGATGATGATCGACAGGCTGCCGTCGAGCGTGGCGACGGTGATATGGGTCTCCAGCGCGCCCTTGACCAGGGTCATGCTTTCCACCTCGTCGCCATCAATCAGGTTGCCTTGCCATACGGCGCTGCCAGCGGTGTTGCGGGTTTCGCCGAGGCTGGCGCGGGTTGGGCTGCTGCGCCCCGGCAGTGCCAGGGAAACCACCTGGCCGAGCGCCAGGTTGTTGAGTTGCGCCGGGTCGACCTGGGTCAGGTGCTGGGTGATGCCGTTGCTCTCGGTTTCCTGCAGTGAACCGGCATCCCAGAGCGTGGCCTGCGCGGCGCTGGTGGTGGCCGCGGGCGGTTTGGCCTGCAAGGTGGATACGCCGCTGGCGCCTTGGCTGGCTGCTGGGCTGGCGGATGCGGCCGTGCTTGCGCTGGGCGCGGACGATTTGCTGTCGGGATTGTTATTCGATGCCGCTTGGCTTGGCTTTGGCTCAAGGTCAGCCGAGAGCACGACCCCCAGGACGCCGCCGACAATGGCGGTGGCGACTGCGGCTGTAATCCAGCGTTTTGACATGCGACTGCTCCATTAGTCTGGAAAGTTGAAGTCGCGCAGTCTAGGTAGAGCCTCTGTGGTTATTCGCTATGCAGTTCACAGGCAGAGGGTATGGGCAGGGCCAGCTTGTTTAATTTGAACCTTGGTCTCATATCCAGGGTGTGCCACGTCTCGCTCGGAATGGGGCACAGTTCCACGCCGCTCGGCCATGGCGTTGCGGCGTGGTGCCGCAACGCCTGGTTGCTTACTCGGGCAGGGCGCTGGCGCCGCGTTTGGGCAGCTGTTCGGGCAGGGCGGCCAGGGCTTTAAGCGCGGTCTCGCGGCTCGGGTAACTGCCATAGAGCACGACGTAGCGGGTTTCCCCGTCCTGCTCGCGCTCGGCCAGGCGCAGCGGTTGTTTGGGGTGGCGCTCAAGCAGAGCCTGCATAAATTCGCGGTTGCTACCTTCAACCAGCTGGATGGTGTGGCGGCGCGCTGCAACCTGGGGTTTGCTCTCGCCACCACGACCATCGCCGAGGGTGGCGGGGTCGACAGGTTTGGGTGTCTCGATCAGGGTCTTGCTCGGTTTTGCCGGGATGGCTTTGGCCGGCTGGCGCAGGTCGGTCGCGGGTGCCTCAATGCCCTGGTCGAACAAGGCATGGGCCTGCTGCGGCAGATGGTCGTAACCGTTAGCCTGGCCGAGCAGGCGCAGGTCACGGTATTTGCCCAGGCTCAGGTTGGCCAGGCCGACGCCGTCACGCGCCACGGTGGGACGCAGGAACACCATCAGGTTGCGCTTCTGTCGGGCTTCGCGGGTTGAGCGGAACAGCCGGCCGACGCCGGGAATATCGCCGAGCAGCGGCACCTTGCTCTCACTGCTGGTGATGTCGTCCTGAATCAGGCCGCCGAGCACGATCACCTGGCCGTCATCGGCCAGCACGGTGCTCTTGATCGAGCGCTTGTTGGTGACCAGGTCCACCGCCTGGGCATTCAGCCCGGTGCTCGGGGCAATGGAGGAAATTTCCTGCTCGATCACCAGGCGCAGGGTGGCGCCTTCATTGATATGTGGGGTGACTTTGAGGGTCACGCCGATATCCTTGCGCTCGATGGTGGTGAAGGGGTTGCTCGAGCCGGCGGCGTCGGTGGTGTAGGAGCCGGTCTGGAACGGCACATTCTGCCCGACCAGAATCTCGGCGGCCTGGTTGTCCAGAGTCAGCAGGGTGGGGGTGGAGATCAGGTTGCTTTTGCCGGTCGAGGACAGGGCGGTGATCAGCGCGCCGAAGTTGTCGTTGCCGACGCCGAAAATCGCCCCGTTGGGCAGCGCCTTGGCCAGCTCGGCGGGGTTCTCGCTGGCGATGGCGCCAAGCAGGGTGCCGACCGACAGCCCAGCATTGCTGAAATTGACGCCGCCCAGGCCACCGCCGTTGCGGCCATCGATGGCCCATTGCACGCCGAGGGCGTCATTGATGTCGCCGGACATCTCGACGATGGCCGCTTCCACCAGCACCTGGGCGCGGGGTATATCCAGCTGGCGTACCAGGTCCTCGAACATATTGACGATATCGGCTTCGGCCATGATGACGATGGCGTTCAGGCTCTCGTCGGCGCGAATCATCAACTTCAGCGGTGCGGCGTTTTCACTGCCCTGGCTCTGGCTCAGGTTGTCGCCGAAGTCGCCGAGGGTCTTTGCCATTTCCTTGGCATCACCATGGCGCAGGCGGATAACCCGGGTATTGGTCGAGCGCGAGCTGGGCGTGTCGAGGCTTTGCGCCAGCTTCAACAGGCGCGCGCGGGCGTCGCTGGGGCCGAGCAGCAGCAGGCGATTGGCGCGGGTGTCGGCGATCACCTGGGCGCCGCTGGTCTGAGCGTTTTTCAGTGAGCTGTTGATCACCGCCGCCAGCTCGTGGACCCAGGCATGGCGCAGGTCATAGACGCTGAAGTCATCCTGATTCTGGCTGTCCAGCTGGCGGATGATTTCGTCGATACGGGCGATATTGGCCGGGGTGTCGCTGATGATCAGGCTGTTGGATGAAGGCACGGCAGCCAGGTGGCCGTGGTTGGCCACCAGTGGGCGGATCAGCGGCAGCAGGTCGTTGGCGGCGCCATGCTGCACCTGCAGCACGCGGGTTTCCAGGTTGCCGTGGCTACCGGCGGTGGTCTTGGCCTCGCTGCTGGGGATGATGCTCAGCTGATTGCCCTGCGGCATCACGGCGAAACCGTGGGTGCTCATCACCGAGAGGAACAGCTTGTAGATCTCGGCGATATTCATCGGCTGCTGGGCAATCACCGTGACCTGGCCTTTTACCCGCGGGTCGATGATAAAGGTCTGCCCGCTGATGCTGGAAATCTGCTCGATAAAGTCGCGAATCTCCGCGTTCTGCATATTGATGGTCCAGCTGTCCTCGCTCTGCGCAGATGCTTCAGTTGAGGCATTGGCCTGGCTGGCGATGCTTAGCAACAGGGCTGTGTGCAGCAGTAGCAGGCGGAACAGATGGCGCAGGGCAGGCGTGATCATGGCAAGGGCATCAATATGTGTGGCCGTAATGCACTGCCGCAGCTGACGCGAAGTCGGGCAAGGGAAGGCTGGAGGCGCTGTTCGGACGGGAGAAACGGCTGCAACCAGTACTGCGAGCAGTGTTGGGGGCGCAAGGCTAATGAAAAAAGCCGGCGTATGTTGAGGCGTGATGGCGATCTGCGATGATCGTCACAGTCAGTCGGCGATTTGTTGCCAGGGCGTGATGCGCGCTTCAGTTGGCAACTGCAGTCGAGAGCCCGTGGCCGGGCTGTCGATCAGTGGGCGCGCAGCTTAGCTGCGGTCGGCGAGGATGCCGATGATAAAGAACACCAGAATCAGCACCGGGGCCAGGGTGAAATTGTTGAAGAAACCCAGGCCCTTGGCCAGGTACGGCGTGGCGAAGACGATCAGCAGGCCGTAGCCGACCGCGCAGAGCAGCACGAAGATCAGCGTACGCAAGATGAAATTCATGCTGCTGGTATTGCGCTGCACCCAGGCATTGACCCCAGGCCCGAACAGCACCAACAGCGTCGCGATAATCGCCAGAGAGATGTCGTAGAGGTGGCTGCGGCTCCAGCGCGACAGGGTGACGATCAGGTCGAGTAGCAGGTCCATCAGGTTTCCTTAGCCGGGTGGGCGCATGCGTCAGGGTAGAAAGTGTTGCAGCAGATCATTGAGAAACAGCTGGCCTTCGCGGGTAGCGCTCAGGCGTGTCGGGTCGCTGTGCAGCAGGCCGCGTTGCTGGGCTTCGGCGCGCGCGGCAGCGAGCTGGCTGAGCGGCAGACCGGTGCGCTGAGTGAACAGCTCGCTGGCGACGCCGTCCGTGAGGCGCAGCACATTCATCAGAAATTCGAAGGGCAATTCATCGGCGCTAAGGGCGCGCTCGCCAGCGTTGAAGCGCTTGCTGCGGTCCAGGTAGTCCTTGGGTAGGCGGGTTTTCCAGCTGCGGCTGATGCGCCCGTCCGGCGCACTGAGCTTGGCGTGGGCGCCGGCGCCTATGCCGAGAAAATCGCCGAAGGTCCAGTAATTCAGGTTGTGCCGCGCCGCCTTGCCAGGCTGGGCGTAGGCCGAGACTTCGTACTGCGCGTAACCTTCGGCGGCCAGCAGAGCCTGCCCGGCTTCCTGAATGTCCCAGAGAATATCGTCCTCGGGCATCACCGGCGGCTGGTTCCAGAACACCGTGTTCGGCTCCACCGTCAGTTGATACCAGGACAGGTGCGTCGGCCCCTGGGCAATGGCGATGCGCAGGTCGCTGAGGGCATCCTCGATGGACTGGTCCGGTAGGCCGTGCATCAGGTCCAGGTTGAAATTGTCGAAGCCGGCGGCTCGGGCCATATCGGCTGCGTGCACCGCTTCATTGCCGTCGTGGATACGTCCCAGGGCGATCAGCTTGGGCGCCTGGAAACTCTGCACGCCAATCGACAGGCGATTGATGCCCAGGCGGCGGTAGTCCTTGAACTTGGCCTGTTCGAAGGTGCCGGGGTTGGCTTCCAGGGTGATCTCGATATCGGCGGCAAACGGCACACGCCGCTCCACGCCCTCAAGCAGGCGACCGAGGGCTTTGGCCGAAAACAGGCTGGGCGTGCCGCCGCCAAAGAAAATCGAACTCAGCGGCCGTTTATGCACCTGCGCCAGGTCGGCATCCAGATCGGCCAGCAGGGCGTCGACGTACGCTTCTTCCGGCAGCGTTGGCCCGGCGGCGTGGGAGTTGAAGTCGCAATACGGGCACTTCTTCACGCACCAGGGGATGTGCACATAGAGTGCAAGTGGCGGCAGCTCGAAGGCGCCGCCGGGCGCGGTGGTCATGCCAAACCCAGCCGCTGTTTCAGCAGGGCCATGGCGCGGGCGCGGTGGCTGATCTGGTTTTTCTCGGCGGCCGGCAGCTCGGCGCTGGAGCAGTCGCGCTCGGGCACCCAGAACAGCGGGTCGTAGCCGAAACCTTCCACGCCCTGTGCGGCGTGCAGGATGCGCCCATGCCAGAGGCCTTCGCAGATGATTGGCAGCGGATCGTCGGCATGCCGCACCAGGGCCAGGCAGCAGACGAACTGCGCGCCGCGCTCGGCATCCTGCACATCTTTCAGGGCGTCGAGCAGCTTGGCGTTATTCGCCGCGTCACCCTGGCCGTCGGCGTAGCGTGCCGAGTAAATGCCCGGCGCACCGCCGAGAAAATCCACCGCCAGGCCGGAGTCGTCGGCCAGCGCCGGCAGGCCGGACAGTCGTGCGGCATTGCGCGCTTTGAGGATGGCATTCTCGATAAACGACAGGCCGGTTTCCTCCGGCTCGACCATGGAAAATTCGCCGACCGAGCGCACGCGTACGCTACTGCCGAGCATGGCTTGCAGTTCTTTGAGTTTGCCGGCGTTGTGGCTGGCGAGTACCAGTTCGCTGAAGGTCATCATTCGTCTGGGAAGAATTCCTGGTTGAAATTGAAGCTGTGCGCCACGCCATCGGCCGCGCGCACATTGATGGTGAAACGCAGCATCTCACGCTGGCTGAAGTTGAATTGCGCCAGGTAATAGATGGCTGCGCCTTCGTTGATCTGCTTGAAGGTCAGCGGCTGGCTGCGGCCGACCAGGTCCTTCACTTCGCCGCTGACGCTGGCGCTGCTGGCGGTGCCGGCCTTGAGCACGGAGATGTTCACCACTCCCTGAGTCTTGCTGCGCACCAGGCCATTGGCAGCGGCGATATCCGGTTGCAGAAAGCCGGAATTGAAGGCGATGTAGTGCACGTTGAGATCGCCGAAGGTCTGCTTGCGTTCAGCCAGCGCCGGCAGGCTCAGGCACAGGGCGATAAACAGTAGTGCGATGCGACGCATAAGGATTCTCCAGATAGCAAATATTGCGAGGCAGTCGTCTAGTTGGCGATCTGCAGGTCTTCGGCCGTGGGGCCGCTGATCCGGTAAATGCCGATTTCACCTAACAGATTAGGCCAGATCCGGCTGGCCCAGCCGTGCCGGTGGTCGCGGTCTACGGCCAGGCGATCCATGACTTTCGCGCCCTGGTCGTGGCACAGCTTTTCGAAGTCTTCAAAGGTGCAGAAGTGAATGTTCGGCGTGTTGAACCAGG